>ENA-OPCV01000495-OPCV01000495.1-human-gut-metagenome-genome-assembly--contig:-NODE-495-length-36656-cov-9.156416_pt1 | contig 36656 bp, 38 predicted proteins | sample MGYA00241257_ERZ501494 | MGnify/ENA primary metagenome ERZ501494 (study PRJEB25962, sample SAMEA2042618) | human gut metagenome | biome: human gut; feature: human-associated habitat; material: faeces...
GAAAAAGAAATTTTTTACTAATTTATGGTTGACTTTTCATAGCTGGTCTCCTTTGATTTCAGTTTCACAACATTGTACTGCTTAATTCGAAGCATTTTTTTGGCGTATGTCTTTGATGGACGACTTACATATTCCTGTAATTTAAAATTGTTTTCCACAAGACCCGTTTTGGTTATATCTTCCACAACTTTCATGGCTTCTGAACGAATATACTGTTCAAAGCCAAAGTGCCTCTGCATCAGCTTTATATCCCTGGTCAGTATATTCTCTCCCACCACCAGTAAATTTACTTTTTGAGTTATCGTAAAAATTCTATCCGTAAATTCCTCGAACTTGTCCATATCTTCTGTAGATATCGCCTTGACCAAAAAATTTTCTTTTTTCTTGTTCGGAATCAATATAGGCTGAACACTTTGATATGCCCATATACACCTGCTCTCTCTTTTAAACCGAAAGAGTATTGCATCCACATTGTCAAAGTCATTTACTCCAAAATAATTTTCCTTCGGCTCAACAGCTTTCAAATATTCAAAAGGGGCATATTGTTCGTTCTGTGGCAGCACATATATTCTGTGTTGATCATCCGCCACATAATTTACACTTACATATTGTGATGCTTCAACTCCATAATCTCTTTTCACAACCTCAGCAATTGTTTTCTGAATTTTGTCTTTGAAATTATCTTGATTGTTTTTACTTTTTTCATAGAACGCAAAGCGCTTTAGTGTCTTTTCATCACCTTTTATAAGTGCATATACTTCGAATCCATATTCTTCATCGCAAAACATAGTTTCTATTTCCGTTACTATGTTTTGCATTGTACATTCTTCTCTTACATCTTCCATTTACTGTTCCTTTCTGTTCTTGTTGTACATAAGGCACACATCATCCGAAATATATTTCCATTTTACTACCTTATTTTCGTCCAGTTCCTCACGGCATATAGCAATATATGTTTTGGGATTTGGTACATTCACTATGTCAGAAGTAAATTTCACCCTGTAAAGCTTGTATTGCAATAAAATCAATACAGGATTCTGGTAATATAAATCCGTTTTGACCATAAGTTCTGCAACAAACCACATCACCAGTATATATGAGATAAACTCATTAACTGTATTTACTTTATCCACCAACAGCGAAAGTATAAACGTCATAAAAAAGCTGATACCGGAGTCTTGTATCTTGTCTTCTATCACAATTTTATCCCCATCATCATTAAATGCTGTAAAACGCGCCTGCCGAAATTGCCAGAACGTAATGAATCCACTGATTGCAAACCAAAGTGCAATAATACCAATTAAAATCTGCCAAATATCGTCCCTCAGTCCTGTCTCTTGAATCGTCTCAATGATATTGCATTTATGTAGTATGCTATCCAGCAAACAATATATTTTCCCAAGCGTTTCCTTCGTTACGCTTTTGATTACTATAAGAATCGACAATGGCAAAAATGACTGTACAATTAATTTTCTTTTCAATTTTTTATTCTCAGTCATCTATTCTCCCGCTATATTCCTCAAGCATTTTCACATATGTACCTAATTGCTTTCTCTTCTCTCCTGATAAACTTCTATATACTTTTACCAGTTCTTCTTCCTCCTTGGCATACTGTTCCATAACCTCCCGTTCTTCCAAAAAGTCCGTCATAGAAATCCCAAGTTGATTACAAATAATCAGTAATGTATCAATTCTTGGTTTTGAATTTCCCTTCAAGAATTCACTTATTGTAGACGAAGAAATACCTGCTTCTTTAGCTAGTTTGTACGGTGTACTTCCCTTGGCTTCACATATTTTCTTAAGTTTCTCCGCCAATTCCATACATTTTTCTTCAGTATCATACATTTAACTACCACCTTTGTCCTGTAATATAAAATCCCTCTATTTAGTACATGACAATAAATGACAAAATCTTACAAACATTTTTAAATTTTTTATCATGAGTTTTAGCAGAGGTGCCATCGGGTTGATTAAGTTGTACAGCAACTGTCACCGGATAATTACGACTCAACTTCTAAGTAATTTAAATTGCGTTAATTTTCTTCGGCATCTGGATTACCCCAAATCTACAAAACATCGTATAAATATATGTCACGCCCCGAATATCACCAAGTGCCTTGGGGCGTTCCACCACTGCACCAACCTCCGGGATGTTTCTAAATGCCAGTATCACAGAACTCCATGCGATTGCCTTGCTATTCTCTCTGCGATCCACCCATAGTTCCCTATTGTATTCACCACTCCGTCCCCGTCGAATTTCATAGGAAAAATTTAAACCGGAATAAGTCTTCATGGTTATATGTTGATACATAAGAACTGCTTCCCACAACTGCTCTTCTGTAGGAGTTTCCCTCAGCTTTTTTAAACACCGATATCTTCTCTGCCGCTCTGCTGCCACGCTGATCTTCTCTGGGTTCTCATTCTTCGAAAAATAGACGCCTTTCTCATACGGAAGATAGGACATGACGGAAGCCTTGGAGAGCCCCAGCGCATCGGCAGTAGCGCGAACTGCCTCGCTATAGCTCTGCGTTTCCTTATATTTTTGAAACGTTTTCTTCACTCGGTCTGCAATCCCGGATTCGTATACACCTGCCGTGATAAGCAGTTTCCGGACTTTTATCGTATTCAATGACAGCGCATCAGCGATTTCCTGTAAAGACATTTTCTGAGATGACAGATACAGACTCACCGCCTTATCCATTTGTTCTTCTAAAATGATCTCTTTATCGTATGCCGGTTTTCTCTTTTTTCTTCCCACACCGGAACTATATGTTGTATTCATAAATATATTTCCTCTTACATATTCTCCGCTTAATTACGTCACAAACTATATGTTGTAAATACAAAAAACTATCCAATTCTTGATATACGTTCAGGGATATATTTTTCCATTCCTCTTTCTCGCCAAATCATGCGATAAACTGGTTCATCATTATGTCGTCCATAGATTTCAATACCAGGCACTGCAATAGCATGTACTATCGAAAAACCAAATCTGCAACGTCTAACATTTGACCAATATATCGCTGTTTCAAAATCCAATCGTGCGCAATAGCTTTCTCGCTCACTCATATCATCACAGTTGTTTATATATTCATCATATTTTTCAATGATGCCGAGATAATTGTTATACACAGAAATATCATAGTATTCTGTATCGTACGCTTGGCGCCTACAATCACAAAATTCTACCGGCTGTATTTTTATTTGATCATCGCCTTCCTGCTCAACAATTAGAATATTCATTTTAGGTTTCCCACAATACTCACATGTTATTGGATTTCTTAACCGTCTAAGATCCGTTCCCGAAAGATCTCTTAACGCTACAAATTCCTTTAAATAACTGTAAATCACTTGCGGCTCATCACAAATATTCAAATCTTCAACATTTCTTAATTCTGCATTGGTTGTCCAATTATATGAGCCAAACAGACATTTTTTGTTGTCAATAACGCAAAATTTATGATGCATTGTTCCAGTAACATTAACTCGAATAACAATTGCACCTAAATAGTTCAACCTATCAATCTGCTGATTATACCGAGCATTGTTTTTATCATCATTAATGATAATCTCAACATGTACCCTATTTTCAAGAAGTTCCTCGAATATATCATAATATTCTTTAAAATTAATCCATGCTACTGCTATGAATACACTTTTTTGAGCCATTCTTAACGCTGTAACAGTAGTTGCATAAAGTTCGGTAAAATAACTCTTTGTCAAGGTTGCTCCTCCTTTGGAAAATATTACGCCGTCTGGCTTTGGCTGTTTTTGTAAGTGCGAAATCTATAAAGCATAGACAACAGTATATCCAACGTCCTCATCGTGTAACCCGATAAGCATAACAATAAATACTATTCGGGAACTGTCCCTCATATACCTTCACCACTTCCAGACCTTCCTGACTCATTTCCTTCAGTGTATCCTCTGACAGTTCAGTATTCCATATTGTCATGCGTCGAATTATAGTTCCCGCCTACGGCAGTTTTACCGCAGATTAAATCCGGCATCTCCTTCCTATCGCCTATCTTAACGTGCTGTTTTTTACGGCACGTTTTTATCTGCCCTCTTGACCATTCCCATTCTTTCCCATATAGTTCTTACGTAACCAATAGAAAAAGAGAAAGAACAGCCCCTCCTACAGTTCGTTCTTTCCCTTCACCAATTCAAGTGCTGCAAAGCAGGTCCTCTGCAGGGTCATGCCCTAATAAATGGTTGCCTGTCATATAAGCAGTCACTTCGCATTGTTATGCAACTCTTATGATAAGAAAAAACTTACTGTTATGCAAGATATTTCGTATAAAAACTTCATCAAAATCTCTTTTTGATTCCTACATGGCGAAATTTCAGCCCCATCTCGAAACCTGTCCCCTCTGTGGAAGCACCGGTAACTGCCACATCCACGACTACTATGACCGCTCCCTGGTTGACTTCCGCTCCGGAATCCGGACCCACTACAGTCTCTGCGTAATGCGCGTCTTCTGCGACAGCTGTGAGCACGCCCACGCCATCCTTCCGGATGTCATGATCCCTTATTCCAGTTTCAGTCTGCTCTTTATTCTGCGCCTTCTCGGCCAGTATTTCGCAGGCCTCTGCGCAGATCTGTGTAACCGGTGGCAAGATATATTTTCTGAAATCCGGAAGCATCATTCAGCATGGCTGGCTGCTCCTATCAGGTTTCTGAGAAAATCCGCTGAAGCGTCATTATAGATATCTATAGTGATTCCGCTTTCTGCATGGAGCACTGTAGCAACGGAGAAATGTGTGTGGGAGGCTTTAGCCGGTATACTTTCTGCAGGTGCTGTGAGTTCCACGAAGGAAGGGGACGGATCACAAATGTTCAGGCAGGCCTCCCGGACTCGGCGCAGGCGATAGTAATAATTAGCCTTTGTTATGCCGTGTTCCCGGCACTAGGCATCGACTTTCATATCAGAGGGACGATTCTGGCACTCCCTGATCTGGTCGGCCCACTGTTGTAGCCTGATCTGTTCTGCAACTAAACTGGTTTGAGTGTTCATAGTCTGACCTCCTGATGCTGGTCAAAAAAGTTAAGCGCTAAACTTTTTTGACTGTGTATAGTGTGAGACTATTATTGCAGATGAAAGTTGATTGCAAAAGGTACTTGCTATGGAGCGTTTACTAAACTCGCATAAGCGGTTTCCGTTAGTCCGGACAGGCGGTTTCCTGCCTGCCGGACTTGCGGTGTTATCGCACAAGAATATTCAATGTACGCGCATGATTTGACGTTTACCTCTTGACATACCTGAAATCATGTCGTATATATAAAACAAGAGTTGGAAGCTCCAATTTAGTGCTTCCAGCTCAATTATTATCATAGAAGATTATTATTTACAGACTTTTCTTCATAGTCTCTGAATTTTCAAGATGTATCACTAAATTTTATGTGCGAAGTTTGAGTAGATAATATTATGTAAAGCACCTAAACCTGCCCTCAGGCAGGTTTGTGAGAGTAGTTCATAAATCATTTAGTAAAAGCATAAGCAGCTTAAATCTTTCATCCGACAACTGATTTAATTTTGCCAGTTCCAACACACACTCCAAAATTTTTAGTTTTTCCTCATGCGCTAATCGCATCGAGTACGCCTTTACACGGTAATATAATTCCTTATCGCTAGGTGCGCAGAAATAGTTTCTTAAAGCGCTTGCAAATCCCTTGGATATCGGTCTCACCATCTCATAAAGTTCCTCTATATTACTGCTTTTTGCTTCTTGTATTTCGCACATGTTTTTCCTCCTCACCGCCATAATACTTTCTGTTTTTGAAAAAGTCAGTTGCTCCTTTTCAGTCAGAAATATTGCCATCTCCATCCGCCTTCTCCTTCGCTCTCTCTTATCCTCTTCACTCCTTTCCAATAGTATTAATTTTAGGTCATCCTGACGAGTCATGTAATTGCTGCCTGCTAGAATTACTCCCTGCGCTGTCATCTTCAATAAATTCATTTCCCAAGTATCCATGGTGTTCCTCCTTATCTGTAGCCCTCCTTTTCTAAAATCGTAACCATTGTATCAATATTTTTTTGCTCATATCGATTAAGATTCTCATATGTAACAATTCGCTTCTCTGATATCTCCTGATACCAGCTTTCCTCTTGAAATAAGCTGTCTATGATTCCACCCTCTTCAAAATCATGTCCATTTCGAGCATAAATAAAGTTGATAAGATATTGGAGTGTCTCTCCCAAGTTTCCGTCCTTACCGGCTGCTTCGTATAAATCTTCCTCTGTCAAATATTCGGTATAGCATTTTTCCATAATTGTTTTTTTACTTGTTGCAATGGAATCAACTTCTTCTGACATCATTTCTTGAGTTGCTTCCGCAACCACTTCCACAGTTGCCTTTGTACACTCACTCTCATCAGTAGTCTGTACAACAGACATGCACCGTGTAATTATTGCAGGCCCCAATACGGCAACGCAAATAATGGATGTCACAAGAAGAACAAATTTCCTGATATTCAATATATATAATGCATTTTCATGAAGCACATTATTATCATCCAATAGATACTGGCTCTCAACTTTCATAATAATGCCACATTTTTTCCAATCTTCGACAGCTACTAATCTGCAACGATGCTTTTCCACTCCGACCACCTCTCCTTTGACAATCAACATACCTTCTGTTTAACGTAGTTATATTTTATCATTTCAGAGTCTTTGAAGCTATCGCAAAAGAATGCAACTTTCTTTCTTCTTTTCTCTTTTTCTCCCCAAAATCTCGGCATTCTTTATGCCTATATTAAACAAAGTTAAACGCAGTATCTTCCCACATATATTTACGATTCTTCTATTCCATTCTGTAGGAACTTGCACCTGACGCCTTCAAGTAGTCATTCAGTTCCTCTCTCCTCAACTCAAAGGTCATGTTATTTCCTCCAGAATAGGTATATACCAGATCACACGTAAGATGATTTATAGTGGGATCGTACAATAATTCTATTTTATACTCGTTCTTTAATACTGAATATGAAAATGGGCAGATACATCCGACAATAAATCCCATATTGCGTAATTCCTTCTCGGAACAAAATTTAATCTTTGTCTTTTTATACTCATACGCTTTTTTCTCATAATGCTGTTTTAAAAAATCCCAACTAAATCTGTTTTCCAAGAGAAGAAGAACCATATAATATTGTACCTTTTTACTATCTGAAAAGTCCTTGATAATAACAGTCTTAACAAAGTTTCTAAAAACCAATATTCCTTTCTCTCTAAGTTCTTCCATCAAGTTTTTTGTCGAAACAAATGCATGGTGCTTGACTACCTTATACTCAATCCTTGCATCCATCATCGCACTTTTTGTCCTGATATAAAGATCTGACTTATACTGACTTTGATATTGTCCTGCTATTATCATATTGTAATTTCCATTGGCAAGGCGATACTGGCTATAGGCCACGCTAGCCTTATCAACTTCTTTTATGATATCGATTCCCTGCTGATACTCACTTACCGGAAAAACACTTGAAATAACAGGATATGACCACATTGTTTGCCCATCAAAATCAAAATATTTGATAATGATGTTTTTAAACTCTGAAAAAGAAAACATTTTTACCGGAACAGGAATGTTTATCTTATTCCTGCCATAGATGAAGCGTTTATGATATGTATCATATTCATAATTCAAATTCTCGTATTTTTTTAACTGCACACTCAACGAATCTTGATTATAACAGGATAAAAAAATCACTCCATCTTTTTTTAGCCATGTACCAATTTTTCGCAGAAGCAATTCCGGCGATTTCGTATAGCTCATCGTGCCCAAACCAATTATAATGCAATCTGCCTTCTCTGTTAGATTCTGGTTTGTAAGAATATCACTGGTATCATCCCGAAACCACTCCGTTTCAACATTAACAATCTCTCTATCCTGCGCATCTTTATTATACATTTTAATGGTACGCTTTATTGCATCGATGGTCTTTACACTGGCATCTACACAAAGTACCTGTTTTGCATATCGTTGAAGCCGCAAACCATACAAACCACCAATACAGTTCAAATCCATTATTAAAGCAAGCTTACCATTACGAAGTTTCTGCATTTCCTTTAATTTATTCTCAATCTGCTTTTTTTCAAACGAAATTGCCCTACGCATTGCATACGGATAATTTCCGATGCCAATGTTACTCTGAAAAAAATTGCTGTTCACGTAAGCCATATCATATTTACTGCATAAAATCTCCTTATAAATAAGATAAGAACTTTCCATAAATTTTTTAAAAATTATTTCTGCACGCATATTCAAATTTCGTTCTCTTCCATAGGATATATTTTCCCTAAGGTATATATATGCATTTGAATTTACACATATCTGAAAGTCCTCAGTTTGAATCTCTTTCATATATACGTTGTACTTTTTTAAAAAATTACGATAGTCATCATTACTCAGTTCTGCTAAGGTAGCAGAAATATGCAGAAGATATTCTTCCGTATATTCATTTTTAAATTGCTCCATGCTATTCCCCTCTTCTTTTAGGTCATTACATTTATCGGAATAACTAAAAATAATTGGGGGAATCACTCTTCCTGGTTCGTTAATAGAAATAAGAAATGCTACTCGCCCTCCTATCTTTCTTGTTTCAAATGAAATATAATTTTCACCAGCGAACCACTCTGTAAATTTTAATTTCAAAATTTTCCATAATAAATCTGTGGCACTCTCCCCATAACAAAATGTATCATTCAACAAATCATTTTTAAGAGCACGATTAAGAAAAGAATAAAAATCACTTACTGCCTCTTTCTGAATCATGTAATAATCATCATTGTCTTTTACTACTCCGCACTCCTTCATAATAGTATCAAACAGTTCCTCCTTATCCTGTTTTGGGAGATTACTGCTCAAATTCTTTAAAAACTCCATAGAAGAATCTCTATGCGGTAAATGTTTCTTTTTTCTCCACCCAGACAAAGTTCCTATACTAATCCCAGCATAACTTGCCAATGTCCTTAAAGAATATTTCGGAAAATTTAATATGATGTCCCATACTTTTTCATTCATATTCATAAATCCACCTCCCACTTACCACTAAGTTACTAAAACTTCCCACACCAATAAGGTGTGTTGAACCTTGACAATTCAATATTTCAACCAGCAAAAAAGGCATAAACCTGTTCCGTTTGGTATAATGGAGTTGACAAGAAACCATTTTTACAAAGGACATTTATGCCATGTCCAGTATATCACAAAACTATTCCGATGAGAAAGCCTTAGTTGACTGTGTTCAGAGTTTTTTCCAAACATTATGTCGGGAAGATTCTCTCCAGAAGTAATGGACTGAAAGAAAAAGGTGTTTCGCCGATTTCTCTGCTTCGTTACAAACTCAGCAACATTTTTGTCGGAAGAAGCATGTATATGCAGCAACGGACTGGTTCTTTTAAGGAAGGGTTTTCAAAAAAGACGTTTTATCGGTTCCTTAATTCCACAAAAACAAACTGGCTTCGTTTTACTTCTCTTCTCGCAGCAGATATCGTAAATAACGATATCAAAGGTCTGACTGATGATAAAAGAAAAATGTTTTCATCATTGATGACAGCCTTTTTGACCGTACCAGCTGCAAGAAAACAGAACTGTTCTTACTTGATTAACGTCTAACGCAATCACCATATACGCAAACTCTATTCGCTGTTCACGCATAGCTATGTTGGTCACTAAAAGTTCTACTATTAATACGATCAGCGCTTCGTACCTTAGTACACCTATTCCACACCCAAAGATCAAAATAAAATATATAATGCATAAAAATAAGGTCATGATAAACAAGTCCCTGCATAAATGTGAACTTCCTGAGATTTTGCAACTAAAATTTTTAGAGTGTCTTTTTTACTATCTCTGGAAGTTTTTTGCCATCAATTTAAGCCTTCATCTTCCAACGTCTCGCCCTTGATGTACCGAAGAACACTAATTAAATATTCTCATGTAGCTGCACACATAATTAAATAGTGCAGCTACAATACACATTTTTTAACACACCCAAAGTATTTTTTTATCATCTATGCCAAGCAAATCCTCATGTTCAAATCTATAAATCTCCTTATCTTCCTTGATATATGCTACTTTTAGAGATTTTTCACAAGCCTGATTATCTATTCTACTATAAGAAAATCCTATCCTACAAAAACCATATTCTGTTCCTTTTGATAAATTAACTTTTACATCTACACTACAGTTTTTATCCCATCTAATCCAGCTTTCGCCATTCTTAGGATAATAAACTCTTATTGTATCTTGAGCAAATGGCTCATTATACAATAAAAAATATTCTCGATATAATTTTTCTCTATCATTTACAATATTTGCAACTTCATCTCCTACTAACTGATTACTTATATCTTTATATTCTATTCCATTCAATTCAAACCAATTATCTAGTATTGCCATTCCTAACGATACTGCATGTTTTTTTTCAGCATTTAACGAACATAATTCAATAGCTATGGTAAGAATAAAACTACGATATATATCATCTAATGATTTGTTGCTTATAAGCCACACGTAATGTCTTTGTATAGCAAGAGATTTTAAAATATCATCAGCAAATGAATCATCTATTCCTTCAGTTGCCTCGCACGCTTTCCTTACAGCCTTCTCCCATAAATCCATCTTTTTATATTCTTTTACTGACTTTGATATGTACTCAGTTATAAAGTCTAAAGTTTTATCACTTATTTTATCAACTATTTTTTTCATATAAATCACCTCTTCATTATGTATTGTAGTAAAAATTTATTCTCAGAAAGGCGTTTTAATTGGTGAACATCAACGTGCTACACAGTCTTAAGTACACGCAGCGGCAAATCGCTGCAAGCGTGCATAGCTCACGCAACACAATCAGCGAGGTCATAAAACTGGCTGCTGAAAATAACTTATGTTGGCCGTTGGATGGTCAACTGACCAATGAAAAGGTGTATGCACTGCTTTATCCTAATAAGTTAGAAGCAGTCAATCCCAGAAAGGAGCCTGATTACAGCTACATACACAAAGAATTAGCAAAGCCAGGTGTAAATCTCACCCTATTATGGACGGAATACTGCTCCGATTGCTATGCATCTAAGCTGACGCCATACATGTACACACAGTTTTGTGACAAATATCGCAAATGGGCAAGCTTTAGTTTTCTTTCGTATTTCTCATAACTGACATTTTTAGAGTTTGGAGTTTTTCACTCCAGAGTGCCAGCTCTGCAAGCTGTTCATCATTCCAGTTTTCATTCGGCCTTTGTGGAAGAAGAAATACCTGCTTTCCTCGCAAGCTTATACGGTGTACTACCTTTAGCTTCACATATTTCCCTAAATTTCTTTGACAATTCGATACATTTTTCTTCAGTATTATACATTTTGCTCTCACCTTCGTTCTGCAATATAAGAGTCCTCTACTTAATACATGGCAAAGATTGACAAAATCTTACAAAAAACTTTTTTGCGCCCACTTGCGATTTTTTTGCAGTAGTTGATTGCAAAACTAACTTCTGGTCCATGCGCCAGCTTTCTTTCTGTAAGCGCCAAATAATCTCGCGGCTAGCCAACAACCGCCTCTAACTTCATAATCGTAGTTAGACTATTTTACTACAACAACTACAATTATGGAGGACAACATCATGGCAAACACCAGAAAATCCCGAGTTCCAAAAGAAGAACAGTTGAAACTTATCAATGAATGCCGAACCAGTGGCATGACAGATATTGACTGGTGCCGTGAGCACAGCATTCAGGATTATTTCTATTTTCTGTTTTTTAGTTCATCATATTCAATGCACTTTCCTATTCTAGAATGTGCCTTCTTTCAACCAGCGTAGCTACTAAATAGCATTTACATATTATCTGTTTCTAAGTTCTATTATACTCTACTTATCTCTCTATATTGCGCTAAGACGTTTTCCCCAAAAACAATATTCACAATATTTTTATTACTATTATAGTAAAATAATTTAACTATCAGCTGACCACAGTTACATTTTCTTTACAATTGATGTTATCAAAAGACCGATTTATGTAATATCATCCATCTAAGATAGTCATTATTAATAAATTTCCAATAATAAAAAATGTACATTTTTGTTGTTTTATTACAATCTTAAGGGATTATAGAAAAAAATATTGACAACTTTATAACTGATTTGATAGCATTTTAAGCATACATAAGCGGCTTGTGTTGGTGATTGCTGCAGAAATCACCTCGTAGATATCTACATGTAATAAGTTTTTGGTATATTATATAGGGAAAATATTGATTTGATATTGTGGAGGGATTGCCTATAAGATAAAAATCTGTTACAAATTACCACTTTTATTATCTGAGAAAGAACACTATTCATATTCCGCGGAATGTTTTTATTTATTGAAGGCGGTGGAAAATTATGTATATTTTATTGTCAATAGTAGTAGTCTCAATCTTTTGTACAGTTATTATCATAATTTTTACAAACGATAATAAACATGATCTAATTATAAAAATGGGTGGTTTTGTGTTTTCAATGATAAAACATGATAAAGAATAGTTTGAGATTATAGAACATAATACTAATAATTAAAGGAGCAACCGTCATGTTGCTCCTTTTTGTCTGTAATTACTCATAAATAAAATAGGCAACTCCTGCTCATCCTTGGCATGAATAATTTTGCTGCGAAATCAACTAAGTGTGGAAAGAACCTATGGAGCGTTTACCTGTGTACGACCTTTGTGTTACCGTAAACGTCAAATCATGCGCCTTGTCGAACTGACTTTTTTATGCCAAACTCTAAAGAACACGAAAAAACTAATAGTTTTTTAGAGGAGGCAAACACAATGGATCAATCAACTCACGATGTTCGCATGACCAACTGGCTAAACATCATCAGTCAGTGCCAGAACCGTCCTGCCGGTATTTCGGCAAAGCAATGGCTTGCCGAAAATGATGTAAATGAAAAATCTTACTATTACTGGCTCCGTAAGATTCGCCGGGAAGCCTATGAGCACAGGGCAGAACTTCCGGATGTAACCAAGTCTTCAGAACTCTCTTTTGTGGAAGTGCCATTAAAAGCTCCTGAATCTTCCGATGCATTACACCGCACAGATATCAGCATGGTACCTTCCGCGGTACTAAAAACAGACAGACTTACCATTGAAATTTCAAACGATATTTCAGCATCCCTGCTGACCGGTCTTTTACAGGAGGTGCTTCATACTTGAAGATTCAGCCGGGATCCGCAGGGTAGTTCTTGCCTGCGGATATGTGGATCTCCGTAAAGGGATCGATGGTCTGTCCATGATCATCGGTGACAGATATCATCAGAATCCTTTTGAAAAAGGAACCCTCTTCCTCTTCTGCGGCAGACGGTCTGACCGGATCAAAGGCCTTCTCTGGATGGGTGACGGTTTCCTCCAGCTTTACAAAAGGCTGGAAGCCGGTTCCCTGTCATGGCCAAGAACCAGTGAAGAAGCCGCAGACCTTACCGAGGAGCAGTTCCGGTATCTTATGATGGGGCTGAATCCACTGAACCCGAAAGTAAAGGAAGTAACGCCAAAGAGTCCGGTCTGATTTGTGCAAAACATAGATTTTTTCCTGCCGTATAGCGGTTCCGGTTTGTAGCAGTGCCAGCCGGATTTTGAGCCTTCTGTATGGGGCCCATGCCTGCACCGTGCGGAGAGGACGGCTTTTTCAGTTCCTTGAAAACTTTATATTTCCTTATGCCTACAGCTGTCATACAGCCTTACAGGTATAGGCAGAATAACGAAGCCTGCTTGTCAGACGATTCGCAATCCCTTTTATTTTCTGGTATAATAAGACCAGAAATAAGGAGCAGATGATGGCAGCAAAACACACACTGGAAGAACTGAATAACTGCAGCCGGGAAGAACTGATCACGATGATCCTCATGATGCAGGGACAGCTGGATGCCCTGAATGAGAACATCGAGAAGCTGATCGAGCAGGTGCGTATCACCAACAGTTACCGGTTTGGAAAACACACGGAAACCCTGGATTCCATTGACGGACAGCTATCTTTCTTCGATGAGGCGGAAAGCTGCTGTGACCTGTCTGCACCGGAACCGGCCGAAGAAGAAGTCATCCCTTCACGCCGCCGGAAGAAAAAGGGACAGCGTGAGACCGACCTGAAAGATTTCCCGGTGGATATCATTCCTCCTTATCGTGTATCCAAAGAAGAACTGGATAACTTTTACGGAGCAGGCAACTGGCGCCGACTGGAGGATGAAACCTATAAAAGGCTGCGGCATGAGCCGGAATCCTGGACGGTTGAAGTGCACACCGTAGAGGTCTATCTCGGAACAGGTGGGGAACACCAGGATGAATTCTTACGCGGAAAGCGCCCGAAGGATCTGCTTCGCGGAAGCATTGTTACTCCTTCCCTGCTTGCGTCCATCCTGAATGTAAAGTACGTGAATTCCTCTGCCCTGCACAGGATCGAGCAGGAATTTAAACGTAACGGTGTAAATATTTCCCGGCAGACCATGTCGAACTGGATCATCCGCTGCTCGGAAAAATATTTTGTTCCTTTTGTGGAATGCATGAAGCAGGAACTGCTTTCACTTCCCGTCACACAATCAGACGAGACTCCGACACAGGTGATCGGGGACAGTGACCGCCCCAACAGCATGTGCTATATGTGGGTGCACCGTTCCGGAGAGTTCTATAAAGACCGTCCGGTAGTGGTCTATGAGTACCAGAAGGGACGTGGCCACGAAAAGCCCCTGAATTTCTACCGGGATTATAAAGGGATCCTTGTCACGGACAGTCTGGAGCAGTATCATCTGCTGGACAGAAAGCTGCCGGATGTGACAAATGCCAACTGCTGGGCGCATGCAAGAAGAGCTTTTGCGGATGCGGTGAAAGCAGCAGATAAAAAGGATCCGCAGGCCGTGAAAAGCTCCGTGGCATACCGGGCATTGCAGAAGATCGCGGAATTCTACAGCATCGACACCGGGTTAAAAGAGCTTCCGAAGGAAGAACGTCTTAAGCAGAGGCAGGAAAAAATACAGCCGATGGTTGAGGAGTTTTTTGCGTGGGTAAAACAGCAGGTGTCTGAATATGCCGTACCGCCAAAGTCAAAAACCGGTCAGGGACTGAATTTCATCATCAATCAGGAGAAATATTTAAAAGTGTTCCTGACAGATGGTGATGTTCCCATAGATAACTCTGCATCGGAACGGGCTATCCGTACTTTCTGTGTCGGTAAAAAGAACTGGATGTTCCATAACACAGCAAGAGGAGCCGAAGCGAGTGCCCTTGTCTACAGCATTTCAGAAACAGCCAAACTGAATAACCTGCGCCCGTACTATTACTTCAGACATATCCTGACAGAGCTGCCGAAGCTGTGCGATAAAAAAGGAAATATAGATCCGGCAAAACTGGACATTCTGATGCCCTGGTCATCAGAGCTTCCGGAGGAATGCCGAAAACCACGTCACTCATAAGGGTGGCGTTGATTTTAAGTGCACGCGCATGATTTGACGTTTACGTGTTACCTTTTATCCGGTCGTTACAGACTCCGACGGGTACAGTTCTTTTTTCTTTATGCCATGTTTGAGTACTTACAATACATTCCTTATCATTCGATAGTCAATGCGCAACTGTTATACTCTTTTAACTAGCATATTAGCACATTTTTTCCTTTGATGCCTGCTTTGGCTGTTTTATTGCTAAAGGTTTGCAAATATTTAATAGCTTCCCGCCTATCACAAATATACAATAACACACCCACCCAGCACCAAAAGTTCCTAAGATCCATATAGCATAGGTAAAAGAAAATTGAATACTATCTTCATGCAGTAATGTCAGCCAATCCTGTGTGTTCCATAATTTATAAACAAACTCATTGTCATGAAGAAGATAAACCATAAATGTCGATGCTCCTGCAAAATTGACAATACGATTACTTGGAACTTTCATTCTTCTAAATAACTCAAAAGTGCTTATTCCAAGTATAATTGGCAATATCTGATTATTAGCATACCCCGGAACAGACTGAATGAACCCACTTCCACTATTTGGGTCATATTCCAATATTCTACTTGCCGTTTTAATATAAAAATCTCCCATCACCATGAGATTCATTACTACAATTATTGCTATGACTGCCCATAACCTAATAGATTCAAATGGATTATATTTTTTAATATATCCGCCTAATGAATACAAAAAGATTCCCGTACATACTATTTCTAAACCTTCTGCCAAACTGGAAATTAATTTTGTACTCCATGAAAATTGCACAAGTGCAAATAACACTACCATGAACATTACATAATTGTTCCGATCTATTTTGCTTAAAAACTTATTCAAAAAGATCTTAGCTATTACGATTACAACAAAATAATATCCTACATACCAAGACATCCAATTAAATAAATTAAATGACAACAGCTTTATAGAAAATTCTGTTATATTTTGATAAGCGTATATGGATGCAATCCCTAAAACAATAGACGCAAAGCCAAGCTGAAACAATAATTTTTTTGCAATCTTTGTCAAATCGATTGACTCCTTATGAGCCATGAAATATCCTGAAATAATTATAAAGATTGCATTTCCTACCTGTCCCATCGGTGAAAAAACTGTCAGCATACACAATTTTTTTGAAAACCGAGGATGACAATACCAACCATTGCCCAACTTTGTGATTAATTGCAAATCCGTTAATTGTACATTAATACAATGTGCAAATATATGATGAGCAATTATCATCAGCATCGCTATAATTCTCAGTAACTCCATATTTGAATATCTTTTGTTCATAACTTTACAATCCTCTGGTTTTCATCCACTACAATTATGTATTATGCCAAAAAAACTTTCCTTACAACCGGAATTTTATTCAGTATATATACGGTCAAAAATGAAATTACACATACGGCCATTGTCATACATAATATCGCCCATATTGGATTACACTCATCTAATGCGATATGAAGTACCGCTCTTTTTTCAATTACCAATGCATGAACCAAATATACTCCCAAAGTCAACTGACTCAACTGCAATATGCCAACATAACTTTTTCTCGATTTATTTATCCAATTTCTAAAGTGCTGCTCATTTTCTTTGAAGATCAGGAAAATTGCTGTTACATACAGTCCCCTGTTCAAAGAAAAATCATTATATACATAAACTGCATTTTGTCCTTTCAGTGCTGTGTATACTACATTGATCAATACAGCTATGACCGTAATACCCGTCAATACATATATTAATATTCGTATTTTCTTATCAACTTTCAATAATGATAAACTATATCCCCATACAAAGTAAAAAATCCACCCCGTAAACATATTCAGTTGTAATTTTCCAATTACTGTATATAAATCTGGCACCCAACCTGTTTGATATAACACCAAACAAATAAAATTTAATATAAATGACATAACCACAAAGTAAATGACATTTTCCCTTTGGGCAAACATTGATCTTAATAGAGGAACTACACTATATAATCCAATGCACATAGGAATATACCATAAGTGATAGTGTCCGCCTACAATTTGATGTACAAACTCCGTTATACTTTGTGATTTTGCCCCCAAAAATATATAATACACTAATGACCATACAAAATATAATTTTAATAAACCTATTATCTTTTTACCAATATGTCTAAAACTAATCTCCCTATTCAGATCAAGAAAAACCACACCACTTATCATAACAAACATGGGAACCATAAAACTTGATAGTAAAATAATACTTTGTGCAAAAATATAACTGCTACTAGTAATAGGATTTTTCTGTATCCATAATCCTGCTATATGGAACATAACAACTGCCATACAGGAAATAATCCTTAATACATCTAAATATATTTTTCTCATTTGCTCTTCTCCCATATATATTATTTTTCTGTATCCTGCTTACTCCATGGGCATGCCTTATTACACATATAGCATCTGATACATTTTTCATCATCAATATACGGATATTCAAACCCTTCCATATCCACTTTCATCGTTATTGCCTGTCTGGGGCATATTTCCATACATGCTCCACATCCACAACAATTTTCTTTTCCTTTATATAATATCGGACTCTTTTCGCACACCTTTTCCATTTTTATTTCAATCCTTTAATCTTTAACTTTCCATAGGAAACGTAATTAATATTTTTTATTTATCATATACGCTGATATCTCTTCCCAATTAAACTTCTACAAATTTAATCTCGCACTTTGCATATATTGTATGGCAACGCCCCTGGGCATAATCACAACATCACCTGCTTTTACTCCCTGTTCTTTGTCATCCATAATAGTTCTTCATTCTCTCTCCATCACTATCCAAACCTTGGCATTTTCGCTGAGGTATCCCCTTGTAATAAATTCTCAATAATTTTCCTATATTGTTCCTCTGTAACTTCCACGCTCAGTTGACTCTTCCATCTGTCATAGCACTGACCCGATGCATAGGTAATCTTGTAAGTATAATCGAATCTCATCCCTGGTTTCTCCAAATACATTATTCTAATGAGATAATATTAGCGTACTTTATTCCTTTAATGACTATACCGCGTATGCAGTTACTTTTTCACCACAAGTACGTAGGATTCATTCTCCTTCAATACGCACATATTTTCCAGAATCTTATTGTACTTGACATGTTGCTCTTTACTCATATAGAGTACTACCGGTTCTTTTTCTGACAGGAATGCATCCATTCCGCCACCCTCCCAATGGTAATCACCACTAATTTCAGCTACAAAAATTGCATCTTGTCCCCAATTTCCCCCAAGTTGCAGAGAGAATTTTCCTTGACCGTACGCACTCTATCATGAGTATTTTACCATAATACCACGTTCATGAGATAATTTTCCCCCCCAATATTCGCATTGCCTTGTGTCTTATCTCAGGATGTTCTCGTGAGCACTACTAAAAAGTTACACCAGGCCAAACTTGACCAGTGGGCTATCCTTTGTAAAGAGCAATCCGAAATCGGTCTGATTATCAGGCAATGATGTGAGCAGAACAGCTATATTCACACCTACAGCTACTAAAAGCATCGTCGTAAATGTTCCAATAGGTACTTACGTTACTCTTCGCCTCATTCATTCCATATATTTTTGTAGCTTTCCCACCAGGCGATTATTCATTCTAATGTAACTACCTATATTATACTTTTCTTAAAGCTGCTAGCAAACTGCTGCTTTTAATTTTAAAAGTAAAATAATGTTTTAAAAATTTGATGTTTAAAGTTAAAGGTACACCGTTCCAAAAAGATATATATTTCTTATCATAATGTTTTATTATATTTAAAGCATTTTCCTCAAAAGATCGGTTTTCCCAATCAATTTTTACCTCATCATCCTGATATTTTACCGGCCTGTTCAATGGCTGTTGATCAATCGCAGAAAATATACTCTCTATCATTTCTCCCATTTGACCTATTTCAGGGATAAAGCCTATGCCACGTTCATTATTAAACAGGATCATGGAAATCCCTTTATTATCGCCAAATCCCTTTTGTATTTTAGAAATCCCCCAAAAATCGCTTATTGTAACATCTGCCCCTCTTTCATATGTTGTAAATTTACAATTATAACAAGATGGTCGAAGATAGCGTTCCGCATTATATATATCTAACCAGTTCTCTGATACTTTTCTCATTGAAGAATCATTTTTCAATGTTGAATAGTATCCTCCCCAACCATCTATATTTTTATCTCTAAAATTGAAGTCTGTACTCTCGAATCCCGTAGTGTTCTCTGCATACTCTAAATACATTCTAAACAGCTCAGGGCTGGGCACTCCATGGCATAAAAATTCTATTGTTAAAAGTTTCTCTCGATTCACTTTTCTGGCATCACAATAGGATTGTACTGCGGCACAGTAACATGGATTCCCACTAAACAACACATTTTTCCCTTCGCTAATGTCCTTCACTATATTTCTCATGCAATTCATTTTTGCCTGCACATATTTAGAACCTGCTAGTTTTTTCAGATCATTTTTATTGTCTATCCTTGCATATACAGCATATGGCTTTTCATATATTACACCATACACTACCCAGCCCTTATTAATCAACACTTCTGCAAATGCTGTAAATGCTCCCCCTGACTGGCACTTTAATCTCTTACGTTTCCCGTTTATCTTAAATGCATACGCCTTTTTCTGAAATTTTGTATCTCTCACACTTTATGCTCCCTGTCTCTTAATCAAACCCATTACTTTAGTTTTAAAATATTTATATTCATCTGTTCTATAATAGCACAATATCCACATAATATTAGGAATGATTACGCATACGCCTGCTTTCACGCATAACTCTATATAAGCATTTAAAATAACAATATTGGTACAAACCAAATAAGTCACAACTGCTTCGACAATAACTAATGCAGTTGTCCATAAGCAATTAACATAATATTGTCTTTTTATCATTTTATACCTTGCCTTCAGCAAAATGCTGCTTTCCCAAGGAAAATTAATAAATAAAAACACTAATATCGTTGAAATCAATACTCCGTTTAAACCAATAATCTTTACAAGCAAAATGTTTATTACTATATTAGCCAAAGCAGAAACATATGGTTTCCAAAAATCGGCTTTCCACATTCCTGCAGCATCTTTGAAAAGCAGAATCGCTGATCGAAATTTATAAGCATACATATATATGGCAAATAAAATAACCGTTGAAAAAGGAAGTATTAAGTCCTTGCCCATCCATATTTTCATAAATGGCTGATACAGACAAAGCAAACAAATCGCACACCAGCCAGATAACCAATATGACAGAAAACTTATTGACCTAAACACCTTAATCTCATGTTCATAATTATTTTCCAAAAGCAAATTACCTACACTAGGCAGGCATGATTGTATTACAATATCAATCAGACCCAATACTGCCGAAAAAATAGTATAGTAATTCCCATACATAGCTAGAACAGCCAATCCTAAGAAGGAAGAAATAACGATATTATCTGCCGATGTCACAATTACATAATTTAAACTATGACCAAACAAAGCTCCCGCTGAACTATATGTTTCCCGGAGAACCTTATTATCTAATTTACCATCCACCTTAATGTTAGCAAACTTCTTCTTTCTAGTTCTATACAACATCAAATTATTCAAGCATGTAAATACCGGTAAACACAGCACATACGGATAGTATCTCCTAGTCGTTAAAACTATTATAACCTGTACAATGTTAAGACCTAATGTTAAAACAGCATTTATTGTGTTAGAAATATCTATTCTCTGAAATGCCGAAAATATGGAAGTACAATATCCCGATCCTAAATAAGGGATCACCGTGTTTACTAAGTAAATACAATATAGCACATAAATATTTACATCACTGGGACATTCTCCACTAATAAAATTATTAAGAAATGGAAGTATTATAATTCCAAGTCCTAAAATAACAAGTCCTATAATTTTATATACTCTGCGAATTACAACTACATAAACCGACAACGTTTCATAGTCTTCCTTTTGAGCTGGTTCATACATTTTATAAGTTAATGCGCTTGCAAATCCAAATTCAGCCAAATTTAAAAAAGTAAAAATAGAAGTAAATAATGTATTAAGACCTAAATATTCCTTGCCTAACACATTTATAATTACGGATCTAGTTACAAAAGGCATTAATATATGCACAAATCTATATAAAAAACCAACTATAATATTTCTTGTTATATTTTTAGTTCTACTCTGTGCCATTCTAAAATATTATCCCCTCACCTTTTAGTCATTGTAAATAGCTTCTTTTAGCCGACTATAGACTACTTGATCAAAATAATTGGATTTTAAAGGTTCCATATCTTCACTTATTAACTGATTAACTAATTTCAAAATTTTCTCTGTATCATGAGGATCCGTTACAAAATGCACATACTTATTAAATTCTTCAGGGAACCAACTTATAGCACTTTCAACTTTATGCCCCACCGTTTTAAGAATAATCACGGGTCTTCCTGTAATTAATGAAAAGATTGTCCCATGGTATCTATCTGTAACAATAACTTTATACTCCGCAAATGTACTTATTTTATCCAAAACAACTTTTTTTCGATGGCCTCTATATTCAAATGCCGATGCCGCCACATCGGTATCTGTATATCCCACTTTTTTCCCTGTATTTTTTATTGCTCTCTGTAAATTTTCCTTTTCTTCTTCACTCAGCAACGATTCTGCGCCTGATCGAAGACATACAAGTACATCTTTCCGTGGCTTTTCAAATGAATATTTACCAATCCATGTAGTTACTATGTCTGGATATGCTAAATGTTTTGCTTTGGGTAATAAACGTTTTGCATACTCTTGAGAAATCATATCTCTTGAAATAAAAACTATATCTGCATGTTCCTCATACATCCGTTTAATCGGCTCCCATTTTTTAAGACTCTTATATTCCACTGATTGGGGGAAAAAAACAATCTTATTTTTTTTACAATTTTCAAGTATTATTTTATGTGATGGAAATACTGTAGGACCTGCAAATTCATCACAAATATCCGTTATATTATATCCACTATGTATAAATACATTATCCGTCGGTTTAACCTTCTTACAAATCTTTGTTAAAATATTATCTTCAGGGGATGTCCATGCAACATTGATAACCACACTTTTAGGATAATTTTTATATAGCCACTCATCTATGCATACAGTCTGAGCCAAATCACCGGCATTATTATGCATTGCAATCATAAAAAGCCAATTTTTACGTCTTGAAAATAAATATGTAAATAATGATATATTACTATCCCTGCATAAAGTAAATATAACGTACAGATCACTGATTAAAGGTAATCTTGTAAACTTTCGAATTATTTTTTTTACTTTACTCATAAATTGTCCATCCTTTTATATATCTATATTATCCCACCATTTTTCTTTAAGTAATTTTCTGATTGTTTCATCATCAAATCTATATTTAATCACTCTCGCTGGATTTCCTGCTACAATCGCATATGGTGGAACATCCCTTGTCACTACTGCTCCTGCTCCTATAACTGCTCCATCCCCAATTTTCCCCTTAAGGATAACAACATTATCACCAATCCATACATCATTCCCAATTTCAACACGAAGTTCTTGGTCGATATAGTCTTGTTTCATAACTTCTCTATAGAATCTAGGTGAAGTACTTTTTCTTGTATAATCATGCTGCCATCCTCCAATACTACACCTTGCCCCAATAGAGCAAAATTTACCAATTATTGCATACGGAATGGAACAATATTCTCCTACATAAGAATAATCCCCTATATACCCTCCCCAGTATTCTGAGCTGGCAGGAATACGCACATATTTACCCAAGCTGCACTTTCCATCCAATCCAACATTCTCCGTTCTTATATCACAGGTAGGCCATATTTTTTTTATTTTATGCAATCGATGTCTTTTAATTATTGTTTTAGGAACTAGTCTTTTTATAGTGGTTTTTAAAAAACTCATTTGCGAGGTATCTCCTTTGCGAACAGCCTTATAGCAGTTCTCTTTAATACATTCCCTATTCTTTGTACCAGATCAAACCAAATTCTTCTTAATTTATTAGGATACGGATTTTTTAAGACCCCATCATATATATCCATAATTCTCTTCATTTGCACATCAAAATCATACTTTTCATGAAATATGCGATAGGATGCTTTTGAACACCTTTCCCATAATTCCTTATCCACTTGCAACTTTCGCATATATTCTGCATACTCTTTATAGTCATGTGCTACAAAACCATTATCTGTTACTATTTCCAAATGCCCATTAAAGTCATCCGACGGATGTGTCACAACCGGCAGTCCAAAGCTAATTGCCTCTGCTATTGCCGCAGAATTCAATTCTCCATCTTTTCTTCCGTGTGCATACACATTCAATGATTTTATAACACTATAAAATTCATTGTCGTCTTTCAAATAGTCGTAAAAATATATATTTTTTATTCCCAGTTCTTTCGCTTGTTCCCGATATTTTTTACTTCCATTGCACAGCACAAATGCATTTGTGTCATCTTCTATTTCCTTGTATGCTTTTAATGGAATATCGGAGAATATTTCATCTCTGTTGGCCTGATGAAAACCGAACAAAAAGCAATCTGGCTTCAGACCTAACGATTCTCTTATATCTGTATATTCAAAATGTGGCAAAAACAGCGGTAAGGAAATCATTTCCACTCTCTTGCGATCGCCGCCCTTATGTATCCACATGTCTCTGCTAAATTTTGATATATGCATTACCCTGGACATATTATATGGATTGCATACACCTGCTACCCAATGAATAGAATCTACAATTGGGGTATCTTTAATTCCAGCTATAACATCCTCTGGATAACCACTTCTTCCTAACTGGATGATATCGTAACCGCCCTTATATACCTTCCAAAAATCAGTTTCTCTGAGGCATACATATCTCCACTTTGTATAATATTTTCCGTGATATTCAATTAAATTAACATTATGCTCAACCATATATTGATAGCGATGTTGTGCCACTTTCGGAGTATAATAATAATCAACCTCATATCTATCCTTGGGCAAATTAGCCGCTATCGTCTGTAAAAAACGCTCTGTTCCTCCTGCGTTTAATCCTTCCATTGTTATAAATGCAATCTTAATTTTACTCATTTTTCCTGCCCTTCTTTAAATGTGCTAACAACTCCAACCGCTAAAAAAACAAACAAAAACATTGCTGTTCTATTAAGAGTCGCATTCCATACTACCATACAAGGAATTGTCAATAAGCACATAACGAAACATACCATAGCCTCTTGAGATTTTTTACATAAAGGAATCATTTCACACGCTTTAAATATCAAAAATAGCAAAAATGAAATCAACCCAACGAGTCCAAAATTCCAAAACACTTTACCAATTTCATAAGCTACTATTGATACGTCCGCTCCCAGTCCTTTTCCCAATAAGGCCGACAGCATGTCCCCTTGGTACACATTGTTATATATCCACTGCAATTGAGTTGCTCTGCCCATTCCCCCTGCTCTTTTTGTTTCATAGCTTTCATAGGTAACCCATTTATCAACACTTGAAAACGCATACAAATTCTCTGGCATAATCTTAAGCAGAATAACAAAAGCTAATATGCCACCCACTATTCCAATTATTGCCACTGACAATATTCTCTTTGTTGTCCGGATATCCTTACTATTAAAGAGTACAATCAAGAATGCCCCGATCAGTAAGAGAACATAAAAAGCCTTAATCTCAGCTATTGCACATGCATAACAAGACATTAATATCATTGCTGTTGCCTTGATTCTCTCCTTATCATTTCGTAAAAAACTCTCTACACCTATCATAGAAATTACAAGGCAGAATACGCCATTAGCTGCATTATTATACTCTATAAATCCGAATATACCATTTGTCCTATCTACCCCTACATGCATGGTGATAAACTGATATGTTGCTAATATTATATGTATAACTTGTATTTTGAGCAAAAAATTTTTATACTTTTCCCACCATTCTGATGTCATAAAATTTGTACATATACAGTAAATAGAGAAGCCTATAAAGATATATCTATACCTTTGATATTTCCCAATAATACTGCCTTCAGGGAAAAAAGCTGTCAATGTTACCCATGCCACAAAAAGAACTGCGCATATAGCAGACCAGCTTCTTCGAACATTATACATATATCTCTTATATCCCATAAGCATGCATACTGAAATAAGGCTCAAAAAATCCGGAACTATATTAATAACACTTGCAATTCCTTTATTGTAACATTTCAATAATTCAATAAATAAAAAAATAAGCGTATCAGTAAAAACAATTTGCATTAATAGCTTGTCTATTTTTATTATCGTAATTGGTTTTACACTAATTTCAGCTTTATTTCCTGTCATTGCTACCATCTTATTTTCTCCCTATTTCTTTAAAAACGCTCTTTGTTTCATTACTTAATATGGAATTCAGCGTCTTTTCTTTCATCTGGAACAATAGATATTATCATTTTCTTTTTTGTTACGCCATGATAATATAATGCATTGGAAATCCTTGTCTGTATCATGCTTGGACTAATGGGCCACCCCCCCCGTCCCCTTTACCGGTATATATACCGTCACAGCATCTTCTCCATTTTCCTCAGCTATTTTTACCTGGTTAATAATATCATCATCTAATGCCTTTATTACATTAGGAGGTTGCAATGATGCGTAATTTTGTGCATAATCTTTTCTGTCAACAAAAGTCTCAAATATCATCATATATGCAATTAACGGCATAATAGCTACAACTTTTTCGTTCGTTTTAATTACATAAGCTGCTGAAAGCATTGAAATAAATAGCACCCATATCATCCAGCTAATCATTACACCTGAATTTTCCAAATAAGCGGGTGATACCTTTGCAGCTAACAATATTAAATATAAAATAGTTACTCCTAAACACAAACTATTTTTCGCCTGATCGACAAGGAACTCCCTTGCTTTAACATTTCTATCCTTAATTATTTGTTTACAAAGTACAATTATACATACAATATTAAGCGCTCCCAAAGCTATCCATGCTTCTACTCGTACTTCTGATAGTGAATAAAGAAATGCCTTTATAGCTTCCTTGATTTTTAACCCACTTTCCACATTCCACTGTGCTCTACTACCATTTATTTCAAACAGCATTGATATCAGCCAAACGCATATTGCTGCTAAACCGAATATGTTTTCCTCTACATATTCACGTATAATTCTCCAATGTAAACGTGTATTGTTCTTTTTCCCATCCAATATCTTTAATATCAAATTAGCTAATAACTCTGCACCCACGTATGACATAAATATTATACTGTGCCACAGATTGGAGTTAATTGCCAGGTATACAACAAAGATCACCAAGCCATTCTGTATAATTTTATCCTGCTTACATATTCCCTTCTTTTTATAAAAGAACAAGCAACAGCCAAAATTCCAAAGTGCAGATAACAAATAGTTAAATATGCAGTTCACATTTCCTACCCAAAAAAAGTGCATATTTCCACTATCATTTTTTAAGTATAAAAAAAAGTGTAGCAAAAAGAAAACAAATATCAAAAGGAATAAGGGCCACCCCTGTATATCTGTGACTTTTTTTACAACATGTGCTATCATAATAAAATAACATGTAATTATTGATGCCGTAAACACAGCATACACCCAGCTTAATGCCTGTATATAATCACCTGTAATCGGATACACCACCCATGCTCCTATTGCAGATATCAATGGCATCATAGTCTCTGGTAAAATTTTTGTTGGATTCCATTGATTTACTGACGGCCATACATGTCTAACACTACCTATATAAAGCCAATCGTCGACATCATAAATATACAACGGATGAGCTATATAATAGTATATAAACATACTTAAAAAAACTAGTATCCCTATAATAATATAGGGTCTTTTTATGTGTAGTTTCTCCTTAATTGTAAGCACAATTTAATCTCCTAATATAAATAAAGCATTTACTATCTATTTAACATTCCTATCAAATAAATGGTAAATACGTTCCATCAAACTCATACTTAAGCTCATTATTTCTTGCCTTAATTTTTTTAGCAGGAATTCCCGCATATATAGAAAAGGGCTCTGCATCTTTTGTCATTACAGCTCCTGCAGCCAGCACTGCTCCCTCTCCTACTTTAACTCCTGGCAATATAATTGTATTTGAACTTACCCAGGCTCTGTCTTCTATTGTTACCATTCCACCACTTTGAAGGCTTCGAAAATATGAGTCATTTATATCATGTTGTTCGGTATGAATCGTCGCCCTCCCGGAAATATTTACATTCCGACCTATTTTGAGGTAATTCCGGCCATCCAGATATGCATCATTTCCTATAATTGTACCTTCCCCTACAGATATGTTCCAAGGCGCACGTATTGTATCCCAACTATATATTACAACTTTTGCAGATATATCCATTCTGAATATATATTTCAGAGTAAAAATACGATACTTTTGTGAAGGAACTTTTCCTAATCTCTTTACTCGATATATCATCCAACCATTAAGGAGTTGCTTTATGTTTAATAATATTCTTTTTTTTCCTGACATTGGTGGTAACATATAGCTATCCGTTTCTTTTCTTTCTCGGTTTAGCCATTCCTCTTTATCTTTTCTCTTCTTTAAAACGCAATAGCCTAAGCATACCATCAAGTCAGCTACATACATTATAAGCACTGCTGCTATTATAATTAGCAATATTTTCATTCTATTTATTCCTTATAAATTGTGGATATGTTTCTTCAATTTCTTCTATATTAGGAACGCCAATATCTTTGGGGGAAATAAAGTAGTACTCAAACATCTTTCCTTTTCTTCCCAGAATATCTTTTCCTTCATCCAGACACTTTTGTATAAAAGCATCACTATTTCCAGCTTCTTTCATTCGTTTTTCCAGCATTGGATCAGGATCTGATAAAGCAGCTAATTTATTCTTTATAGCTTCAACTCCTCCTAAATAGCTAAAGTGCCATCCTGCATTTCGTAACAGCGGAAGTTGATTTTGATATGCAAGTTCACGCGGCTCTTGCGGCATCATCATATGTGCGTACTTAGTAATATAAGGGCCACGCCATACAGACTTACTTTGACAGTTCATAAAATAATAGAACAAATTATACTCTAATCCTATTGGAGTATAATCAATCAGTTTTTCTAAACTAAGTCCCTCTCTTTTCTTTTTAATAAAATCATTGCTAAACATAGACCATACTTTCATGTGCTGGCGCAGTTTATGCTTCCAACTGCCTCTATTCGCATAGAGGCTAACCTTTTGCTTACCTATTTCTTTTAATAGTCCAGGATTAATTATTTCATCTACATCAGACACAATGATATAGTCTTCAGGCCTTGCCCTTTCCACCAGACCTCTCATGATACTATTTCTCATAAAATTTTCAATTTGCATATCCCCTTCGCCCCTATATTCAGGCGCATCTTTTATTTGAACATATATAATTTTATCCCACCATTCTTTATAGCGCTCTCTATTTTCATAATAGTAGAAAGGTTTCTCCTCTCCATGATGTGTTTTACTCGACTCAACAAGTACAAAATAGTCTACATACGGAGCCAGAATTTTAAATCGCATTTCCAATACATCAAATTCTTTAAAAAAAGTAAAACAATCAAAAATTGCCATTGCAATCCTCCATTAACTCAATCAATTTTTTACATGATTCTTTGGTCTCACGCAATTCAAACATATATTTTTTGCACCTATCGCCATTTTCTTTTAATGTTGAATATCCATCTATATGTTTCACTTGAAGTTCCGGGGTATATAGCATATATAGTCCAGCTTTATGGCATAAGTATGCCAAAATATCCTCTTCCATATATAGAAATGTTTTTTCATATAATCCCTGCGGATAACATTCCATATATTTAGTACTTAACGCAAAAAAAGCTCCCTGAAGAACAACGTTTTTCTGTCTTTCACTATAGTGAACGCCCTCTATCCCTGGTTTTTTCCCCAACAATCTCTTCATCTTACTAAGAGTGTCATACATATGAATTTTTTGTATAATCATTAATTTCTTCAGTGTTTTATCAATCTTATTTATCTTGTCATTAACATCCTCTTCCGTTAATAACCTGTTTCTAATTGGGCTTTGATGTATTTCTTTTTTCAAACTATATATATCGGGGCCAACTACAGCAAATTTCTCCTGCTTATATATATCCCATAATTTTAAAAAGAACTTCTCATCTTCAATAATGATATCATTATTGGATACTACAATTAACTCTGCATTCAAGCTTTCATGGCAGTATCTGATTCCAACATTATTTCCCCTTGCAAATCCTTCATTTCGCTCATTTATGAGAACAGTAACATTCTTTGAATCAGCATATTTGCTTTTAAGGAGAACTCCACTCCCATCAGGAGACGCATTATCTACAACAATAATGTGCCCCCTAAGATCTTCCCAACTAAGGTTATTCAAATTCCTTATGTAGCTCTCCGTCATCTGTGCATCATTATAATGCAAAATCACAATACCAATATCTAAATTCATACTTTATACTTGAAAGCAGTTAAGAACATTTACCGCAATCTTTTCCCATTCAAAATTTTTCTGAAATTTTGCATTATCCATTCCAGCTTGAATATATGCATTATTCTGTGAATATTTTTTTATTGCGGTTATCATTTCTTCTGAGTTTCTGCACATCTGTACTCCCTCCGCATCTTTAAACAGTTGTGTAGCCTCTTCATCTCCATCAGATGTAACAACCGCGACATTTCTTGCTAAAAAAGCCAAGAAACTTCCTCTTCGCAAAGTCAGTCCGTCTTCATATGGTAGTACCGCAATATCAACCTTATCTAACCGCTTTTCGATTTCGCTCTCCGGAAGGAATCCAGATACTGTAATTTTATCCTTCAATCCTTCCTCCTCGATTAATTTTTGAATTTGGCTCTGATAACCATCAAACACATTAGTTAACCCTTTAGGGTATCCTCCCAACAACTGATATTCATAAATACCAGGGCACTCCCGTTCTATCTGTCCCCACATTGTTATCAGCTTTTCTATTCCCTTGCCAGGATATATACCGCCAAAAAAAGCTAATCGGATTTTTTCTGTTGGTTCCCTATGAACATCTTTTTTATTTGTACGCCATCTTATATTACTGCCGATTGCAGATTTATTTACTTTTTTCCCATATTTGGCACTAAGGACTTTATATTCAACATAGGAAGGAGTGTCCATATGATGGCAAAACCAAACTAAAGGATAAGTAAATATCTTTCTTGCTGTCCGGCACATACTAAATTCATGCAGTCTTAAATGGCATTCTACCTTTTCTTTTGTAAAAAGATTGTGTAATCTTATTCTAAAAGGGAGAAAACTAATTGCCAGATCTTTCTTGTACCCATTCCCTGCATACTCTATTAATATCTTATTTATGTGTTCCTTCTTTATTTTTTTAATTATTTTATTAATAGTTGCCAATTTCCAGTTTGGTACAAGTGTGACATTTTCATATTTTTGCTCACGAATATATTCCCTTATGGAATCTATATCTGTGGTAGCAAGTTCTATTTTAGTTTTGTCTGGTATGGCTTCATATAATTTTCCTGCAGCATCACCTATTCCATCGCCAAGTCTTGGAAAACTACCCGTTATGTATAACACTTGAGTCATATCCTTACCCTTCCTTATCAAGATAATGCTTGATGCCCATTTATAAGTGTATCACGTCCATAGGAACTAATCATTTACTTATATGGTTTTTACCGCAAAGATGCTGATAAAACATGCTCATCATCAAATGATCAAATATCATGTGTATGTCTTCTGTCACTTGCATACTATTGATCGGAGCATGAAGTGATATATCACTTAACTCTTTAAGTTTTCCTCCAGAATATCCGGTCAAACCTATAATTTTATTTCCACAACTTTTAGCATATTCAACTGCATTTATAACGTTTTTTGAATTTCCACTTCCTGAGATAGCCATTACAATATCGCCAGGTTCAATCACACCTCGAAGTTGAAACCGAAAAACCTCCTCAAATCCTATATCATTTGCAACTGCCATTAATGTTGGAATATTGTCATTGAGACACTGGAATCTAAATTTATCATCAACGTACTCTGAAACACCTTTTCCGAAATCATTCTGAAAATGTGATGCTGTAGCAGAGCTTCCGCCGTTTCCAAAGACATATATTCTCTTATGGTTCTTTGCCGTTTCCATCAGCAAATTCAAAGCCTCGTTAATTGCATCAATATCTAATTTCTTCAGAGTGTCAATTTCACATGCAATATAGTCTTTAATATCATTTCTAAAATCCATTTTTTTCTCCTTTTCCTACTGTTCATTGTTGATAATTATGTTTACTGCACCTAGCAAATCTTCCGCCTCATAATCCGCTACTACGGCATACTTGCCATCTTTACCAGCTTCACCGGTATGTACAAGCACTGTCTTCATACCAGCATTATACCCAGTTTGTACATCTACTGTAGTGTCACCTATATACCATGAATCTTTCAAATTTATATTGTATTTTCCCGCTGCTTTGATCAGCATTCCTGTTTTAGGTTTTCGACAATCACAGTTGATTTTCAGCTCTGGTATTTCTCCCTCATATCCCTTGTCTGGATGATGCGGGCAAAAGAATATATCGTTTACAAAAGCACCTTCTTTCCCGAGTTCAGTTTCCAACTTTCTGTGTATATTCTCCAGTTCTTCAAAAGAGCATTCACCCCTGGCTATCACCGGCTGATTAGTAGCCACAATTACCAGATATTCAGAAGCATTTATCCTTTTTATAGCTTCAATCACATTTGGCAATAATTCAAAGTCATCTACTCTTTTTAAGAATCCCTTAAGTACATTTATTGTTCCATCTCGATCAAGAAATATTGCTTTTTGCCTATTTGCCAAGCTCTTAGCATTCCACACGCCCTTCTTCTGTTCCTCGCAGGCAGCATAAAATCTTTCCGGCGTACCCACATCTTTCACATATTCCGGCGTATTATAAGCGTATATCTCCCCTTTCTGCATTAATGGTTCTATGAGATCCGCTTCATAATCTGTTTTTTTTGCTTCTTTAAGGTCGTCCAAAATCTCTCTTTTAAAAATCGAGAGCCCGGCATTTACAATATTCTTATAATAATAATTTCTTATGTTTTTCTTTGAATCGATTCCCGTTACTTTTTCTTCATCGTCCACAATTAATAAATCAGAGTCAAACGGATGAGCATTAGGATGTGCAAGCAGTGTTACTTTACCATTATGTTCTTCGTGAAAACGAATGTATCGTTTCCAGTCAATTTCAAACATAACATCTCCAAAAACAAGTATGACATCTCGTTTTCCTATGATATCTTTAGCATAATATAATGCTCCGGCACTCCCTAACGGTTGGTTTTCATATATATATTTTATATTTACATCCCACTTTGAACCATCCTCAAAGTATTGCTCTATCAAATGTCCCAAATGTCCCAAAATAAGCACAAACTCCGCTATACCATACTTTTTAAGTGATTGAATCTGCCATTCAATCATTGGTTTTCCATTTAAAGCTAATAAAGGTTTGGGAATCTTATCCTGAGTCAGTTCTCTCATTCTTGTTCCCATACCGCCTGCTTGTATTACTGCTACATATTTTTGATTCATTTTATATGTCCTTACATTCCTGCCTTTATTGCATCGCTTACTGTCTGTCTGACAGCTTCATCAGACGTATGCTTAGGTTTCCATCCTGTAGAAAGTACCTTTGAGATATCATATGAAAATCTCGGCACATCTCCTTTCCATCCTCTGTCGCCACCCGTATATTTAAAAGTAACATCTTTCAAGCCGAGTACATCTACTACAATCTCTGCAATATGTGTGACTGTAGTTCCTTCACTCTCAACACTGATATTATAAACTTCCTCTCCTTGTTTAAATTCTTCTGTCAACTTCACAATTGCCTCAACTAAATCCAATACATAAATATACGGCTTACACTGTGTTCCGTTTCCCAAGATTTCCAATTCCTTGGGATTTTTGCGTAACTTTCTGATAAAATCAAATACGGCACCATGAGTAAGTCTCGGTCCTATTACATTGGGAAAGCGGAAAATAACGACACTCATATCGCACATTGATACATAAGATGAGATTAATGCTTCAGATGCGAGCTTAGCACCACCATAATAGGAAACCGGCTTAATTCCACCCGTAGTCTCTGTCAGTTTAACATCTAACATTTCACCATATACTGCCGAAGTAGATGCAAAAAATATTTTCTTTACATTTGCTTTACGCATACCTTCCAACAATGCTCTTGTTGTGAGAAGTGTATCATTGAAATCTATGGAAGGTTCCTTCCCTCCTTTTTGAATATCTGAGTTGGCAGCCATATGATATACAGCATCAATATTATTTTCCGAAAACAATCTATCAACATTACCCTGATCTGCCAATTCCATTTCGTAAAACTTAAATCTTTCGTTTTCCAGCAAGTGTTCAATGTTCTGTTTTCCCATAATGAGCTTGTCAGCAACAATTACTCTATTTCCCTTTTCCAAAAGCGCATCACATAAGTGACTTCCTATAAACCCTGCACCACCTGCTACTAAAATGTTCATTATAATCCTCCATCTCTTTTATCCATATAAAAATGCATCAATTTTTCTATACAAAGTCTCTATCTGTCATTACTATTGTGGCCCCCGAGTTATCTATTTCAAAATCCATTTCGCGGAGATTGTGCAATGCATTCCTTACTGCGTCATGCTTTTCTTCAGGAACATAGAAGAGCATAAAACCTGCACCACCTGCGCCCAATAATTTACCCCCGGTGGCTCCTGCCTTCATTGCCACTTCATAAGTCTCATCTATCAGTGGATTAGTTATTCCCGCAGCAAGCGACCTCTTTAACATCCAATTTTCATGCAAAAGTTCTCCCATTGCATCCACATGATTGTTTTGAAGTTCTTCCTTTAGTTTTTTTGCAATGTCACACATCTGTCGCTGAACTGCTGCTTTATCTATTGACTGTACATTCTTTGATTGCTCTTTTAAAATTGCAGAAGCTGAATGTGTTCCTCCTAGATAAAACATTAATAAGTTGTTTTCTAATTTGGCGTAACTATCTGGTTTCATAATAACGGGTTCAACATTTACAAACCCATTGGGCATGAACTCATAAAACCTCAAGCCACCAAAAGCTGCTGCGAATTGATCCTGTTTACCAATAGGCTCACCCAATTTTTCGATTTCTACTGCACATGCATCCTTTGCCAGTTTATATTTGGATACATACTGCCCCTTGTAAGTATTAAGCAGTTGCAGTAGTGCCACAGTGAATGTACTGGAGGAACCGAGTCCTGTACCTGCAGGTATGTCTGCCATAGATGACAGTTCCACACCCTTTAGTCCGAAATCGCTCAGGCATTGCTTGAAAATGCGGTGTTCTATTTCTGAATAATCGTGTGCAATTTCTGTTTTTGAATATTTTAACACAATTTGATCTTTTTCAAAGTAATTGTGAATTGTAAGATACATATACTTACGAATTGTAGTGCTCAACACGCATCCACCATATTTTTCATAAAACGAGGGCAAATCGCTTCCACCTCCGCAAAAACTTACTCTGAATGGTGCTCTTGTTATGATCATTAGTTCATTCTCCTTTTGAAATTATTTACAGTTTTACTTTGACTTTCTTACAAACAGTACCACTCCTACTGTCTGTATCAATATTTTGATTTCATTATCCCATCTACAATCTTTTGGAATTCATCACAAAACTTTTCATTATTACTACACATTCCATGTTCCATGCCAGCAACAATCTTGTCATAATTCCTTATGATTTCTCCTAATTGAGTAATATCTTCCACCGGAATAATTGTTCCCATTCTCTCTGCTACATTTCTTGCAAATTCAACTTGATGATCATTAACATGCTCCTCAAACTGATGCTGTCTGGGAACTACTATGGGTGTCTTACCCATTTCAAGCGGCATAATAAAGCTTGCAGGACCACCATGCGTTATTACTATATGCGCATTTTCAACATTTTTTATCATTTCCCGATAGGGAATTAATTTACTCCACTCACAATATTTAGGTTCATAGATACTGAACCCTGTTTGCATAATAACCTCTTCAGTAATTATTCCATCTCTTTTTAATTCATCTACTGCTTTTACAAGCCTGTCAAATGGCTGCTCATGTGTTCCAACAGTTACAAATATCATCTTTTACCTTGTATGATAATTAGGAAGTTAATTATCACACGTTTCCTTTCTTTTAATATCGTGGTTCAATACAATTCAGATACTATGGACTTTTGATTTGTTTTCTGTAGCTTGACTACTCAACTGGAGTGTATTGCCACTACCTTTATCTGAATTGTTTATTAGCTGGATGTTGCCGGAGTGTTTTTCACTCAGAGTACTTATTTCTATCAAGTCTACGATGATAATCGTTGGTGGACATCATGGTATCAGACTTTAGGAAAGGGAGGTACAACCTCATGAAAATTTACGTAGGCATTGATATTGCCAAACTTAATCATTTCGCCGCTGCGATTTCTTCCGACGGTGAAATAATCATTGAGCCGTTCAAATTCACAAATGACGCTGATGGCTTCCAACTGCTGGTCTCTAAACTCGAATCATTCGATAAGAACAGCCTCATCATCGGTCTTGAGTCAACGGCACACTACGGTGACAACCTTGTTCGATACCTTGTTACTGAGCTTTACCAAGTGTGTGTGTTGAACCCCATCAAAACCTGTCAAATGCGAAAAAATAACGTTCGCAAAACTAAGACAGATAAGGTCGACACTTACGTGATTGCTAAAACTCTTATGATGCAGGACAACCTCAGATTCGTCAGCTTCTTCGATCTCGATATGATGGATCTTAAGGCATTGGGACGTTTCCGTCAGAAAACCATAAAGCAACGTACCCGATTGAAAATTCAACTGACAACCTATGTTGATCAGGTCTTTCCGGAGATTCAATACTTTTTCAAATCCGGTCTGCATCAACACGCTGTCTATGCTTTATTAAAAGAAGCACCTTCTCCAAAAGAGATTGCTTCCATGCATATGACTCATCTGGCAAATCTGCTCAAAGTGAACTCACACGGACACTTTACCAAAGAACAGGCCAAAGAATTAAGAGTTCTCGCACAGAAGTCTGTCGGTGCTAACGACAGCG
>ENA-OPCV01000549-OPCV01000549.1-human-gut-metagenome-genome-assembly--contig:-NODE-549-length-34245-cov-5.525534_pt1 | contig 34245 bp, 35 predicted proteins | sample MGYA00241257_ERZ501494 | MGnify/ENA primary metagenome ERZ501494 (study PRJEB25962, sample SAMEA2042618) | human gut metagenome | biome: human gut; feature: human-associated habitat; material: faeces...
CTAACCTAATCTCTTGCCATAGAGATATTTATTGTGTAGCCTATATGGGCGCATCGAAATCATACCAGATATTCCGATTTTTATTGACTTTGAATGAAGGTGTCATATCTTCCCTATACGGGGCACGGAACCATGCCGCACAAGCGGTTTCCCTTGCAGGGAAACAACCGATTGCTTTCAAGAAGTCCACAATATCTATTTGTTTGGTCTGGGCTATGTTCATAATAACTTTTGTGTTTCTATTCGGGTTTAATAAAGTTTATCTTATATATACACCGACGTTAAACTAAACCTCTTTATCGGAGGTACAGCCGCTATACTCCAGCACCTTCGGATTGTAATGGTAGCTCTTATCCTGTTTCACGATAATGCCACGTCCCATCAGGTACTTGTTCAGTTCAATGCAGATGTTCCGGCCACGCTTGAAGCCGATTTCGATATATCCCTGTTGGAGCGCTTTGATAAGCGGCCTGTATCCGGTTATGTCCCCCTCGCTGAATGCCAGCCTGAGAGCCTGGGCGTGTTGTGCATCGGAAATGGATTCGCAGAAGCCCTTACGCTCTTGTGTAAACGAGTATTCTCCCACCAGTTCAGGCAAGGCATCGTTATTGATGCGGAAAGCGAACGGCTCAAACTCCTTTTCACGAATGTGCATGGCTTTTACTTCACTGATATTACCGTCAAACTGGCTCTTGGTGATTTGCAGAATGGTTTCCGCCTTGTTGTTCAGTTCCGTGCCGATATGCCCTCTTGTATTGTCATCTCCCTTGTTCAGATGTAATACTGTATGAATATGGAGGTCGTGCATACTTGACCAGCGCATGAGGTCGTTTATCAAATCAACGGACTCACTGGGGCTGTTGATGTCATACAGGAGGTCACGGATACCGTCAATGACGACAAAGCCGATACCTGGGTCGGAAGCCAACGCATGGTTGATAATCTGTCGGCGTTGTTTGGGGCTGTATTCCCGCAGCATGAAAAATTCAAGGTTGTCCGCTTCACAGTCAGTAGGCAGCCCGGCCAGCCGTAGGATGCGTTCCAGCACCTTGTGGCAGTGGCATTTGCTCTGTTCCGTATCTACATAAAGCACCTTGTGTTTACCCTCCGGCAAATGCGCATTGTAGCGCAATACGTTTTTGCCCGATAAGGCCGAAGCCACGATAGCTGTGATGTTGAAGGTCTTTTTGCTCTTGGGCTTTCCCACTGAGGCACTGAAATTTCCGAGCGTTGCAATGGTGATGTCATCGACACGCACGATTTCCGGTGGAAAGGCGTATGTTTCGGTAACACGCAGACGGATGAATTGCAATATCTGTTCATAAACCGAACGGTCAATGTCGTTTCCTATCTGGAGCAGGTTGGTCGGTGTCATGGTCTTCTCCCTTTCTTTTTATGGTTAGACTTATCGGTGTGGTCATGGACGGTCATTATCGCCACCTGCCTCTCCAGTTCTCTTTGTGAAGGAACCGGGTTGCGCCGTTTCCATTCGTCCAGTTCCTTTCTTTCAAAGAAGATGTTCTTGCCATTCGGCTTGGTATAGGATATGTCACGGTTGGAGGTAAGCCGGTACATATGCCCTTTGGAGATATTCAGGTATTTGGCGGCTTCATCAATGTTCAGCATATCTTTCAAGTAATAAAGCTGATTCTCTACACTTTCAAAACGCTCAATCAAGGCTTCAAGTGTCCCAAAACGGTCAATGAAGGCTTCGATGGTAGTTATCTTGCCTAATACTACGTTTATATCTTCCATTCGGGTTAGAATGACGGCCACATCTTCTACCCGTTTAAGTGTTTCAAGGAATCCGGTTTCTGTCATGATGCAAATTGTTTATTGGGTTCAACATATTCATTCATGTTGTCCGGCATCTCCTTTGGACTGCTTTTTTCGGTTTCTTCCACCTGGTTTCGGCAGAGCCATTCGTCCAATTCCTGCTTGTTAAAATATAGCAGTTTGCCGGACGGTCTGTAGTGAGGGATATGCCCGTTCTTGGCAAGTTTGTACAACTGGCTTTTTGACAGCCCCATATACAGGCAGGCTTCTTTGAAATTGAGTGTTTTCTTGATGCAAAACAGCATATTTTCAATCTTCTCCGTTTGTTTCTGGAGCATACTAAGCTTCAGGAAACACGATGAACAGGACACCGCTACACAGTTTCTTTCTTCTTGTTGGTTCATTTCGTATTCTTTTTTGAGTTAGACATGGGGGGAGTGATACCCCGAAACTTTATCGCTTCGGGGCAAAGGTAGATATGTGTTTTTCAATGCTTGTAAAAAGGAGAGTAACAGTTCGGAAGTGTTATCCGAACTGTTATCCTTTTCTGTGTCACTTGTTATCCGTTGTGTTTCTTTCTGTCATTTCTCTGACAGCTTGTACGCATTGGCTGATTACCTCCTGCATACTGTTTGGATTGCTCTTGGCAAGACTAAGTGCACTGGAATACTGGCCGTGTTTGAGCGGACGGCCGTCTCTGGAACCCAATATGGAACCGGCCTGTTCCAACAGATGTTCCCAACGTCCGAGAATGAGACGGTGGTGACATAACCGGTCGAAAAAAAAAGCTACCAACCGGTTATTGGCAGACTTCAACGGCTGATGCAACGTGCCTTCCAAAAGAGAACGCAATATGCCTGCATTCACAGGGGTAGTGAAAAGTTGAGCCTCATTAGCACAATGCGCAATGAGGCTCAGTTGATTGTCATTCAAAAAGCTACCCAAAGACAAGGCAGGAAGGTTCGTTTCAGGGCGTGGCTTATCCGGTTCTTCTTTCAGACCGGAGGATGCTTTCGTCGTGTTGAACAGACGAAGCAACTCATCCATGCGGTTAGGAGCAAAAAGTATATTGGAGAAGAATTGCTCCACAAGGTCTTTACGTTTTGTCAGTATTCCTCTGAGAATACCGATGTTTTTCCAATGTCGGTTTTTCCCGGCGGCATCCCGGTGGTCACTATAATAATGACCGTTCAGAAAATCCTCCACATACAGTTCATACAATTTACTCTCACCGATAACTTCCTTCCGATAAGTAAAAGAGGCTTCCTTCAGCAAGGCAAAAAGTTCATCACGTTCATTTCCGACACTTTTGTGCGGTTTGTTTGCCAATCTCTTGTTTTAAAAAAAGGCAATCATTTCTACGGTTACGCTTCATAAATCTATTGTTTTAAGTTATTGGATAAATGCGTCATCCAAAAGGGAGACGGCATGGTCTTTCTTAGAATTGATGATTTGTGCGTACCTCTGAGTGTGTCTGATATTGGCATGACCCAATAATTGACTTGTCGTATAGATGTCAACCCCTGCGGTCAAGGCCAGCGTTGCGAACGTATGCCTCGCCACGTGGAACAGAACCCACAAAGCAACCATCAGCAAACAAGTAACAACAAAACGCAACCCGTTTGAAATGAGTAGCTTTTCACTATTCTGCCAAATGCCGAAAACGCAAGGAAGTGCGGAATATTGAGCCATTTCAGTTACCAAGTCGTTAGCTGCCTGTTACCGAAGCAAGGATAGGTAGCGCACGGAAAATGAAATTGTTGGACAGCCGTTTCTTTTGCACTGATACGCAGTGTTCTGCAAATCAATGAACGCTTATACTCAAAGTAATTTTGTAACCAAAAAAGTGTAAGCGATGAAGATTGAAAAATTCAAGGTGCTGCTCTACCTGAAAAAGAGCGGAACGGACAAGTCGGGCAAAGCCCCGATAATGGGAAGAGTTACGGTAAACCGCACAATGGCGCAGTTCGGTTGCAAACTGTCGTGCAAGCCGGAGTTGTGGAACGCAAGGGAAAGCCGTCTGGGCGGCAAGAGCCGTGAGGCGGTGGAAACCAATGCCAAGCTGGATAAGCTGCTGCTTGCCATCAATAACGCATTTGACACGCTGGTGGAACGCGGACAAGACTTTGACGCCACGGCGGTCAAGGAACTGTTCCAAGGCAGCATGGAAACACAGATGACATTGCTTAGAATGACTGACCGTATCTGTGAGGACTTGAAGGCACGTATCGGCATCGACCGTGCCAAAGGAACATATCCCGGCTATTACTACATGAGAATGAGATTGGGTGAGTTCATCCAGTGGCAGTTCAAGACGAAGGACATCGCTTTCGGCCAGCTTACCGAGCAGTTCATCCATGACTACCAGAATTATGTAATGGACGTAAAGGGACTGGCGGTAGATACCGTGCGCCATTATCTCGCCATTCTGAAAAAGGTATGCCGTATTGCCTACAAGGAGGGATACGCAGACAGGTGTTTCTTCGCCAATTTCACCCTTCCACAAAAGACAGAACGCACACCGAGGGCATTGAGCCGTGAGGACTTCGAGAAAATCCGTGATGTGGAAATACCCGCATGGCGCACCACACACATTCTTGCCCGCGACCTTTTCCTGTTTGCCTGCTATACGGGAACCGCCTATGCCGATGCGGTGAGTGTTACCCGTGAGAATCTTTACACGGACGATGAGGGAAACCTCTGGCTGAAGTACCACAGGAAGAAAAACGAGCTTCGGGCAAGCGTCAAACTGCTTCCCGAAGCACTTGCGCTGATAGAGAAATATCGTGATGACAGCAGACCGACACTTTTCCCGATGGTTCATCACCCCAACATGAAACGACATATGAAAGCCCTTGCTGTCCTTGCCGGAGTGAATGGCGGCTTGTGCTATCATCAGGCAAGACACTCATTTGCCTCGCTGATTACGCTGGAAGCCGGAGTACCGATAGAAACCATCAGCCGGATGCTGGGACATTCCGACATAACCACCACGCAGGTGTATGCCCGTGTCACTCCGAAAAAGCTGTTTGAGGACATGGACAAGTATATCGAAGCAACCAAGGACTTGAATCTTGTCCTGTAATCATTAAAATAAGAAACTTAAAATATTACAATTATGCGCAGTACATTTTCCGTATTACCATACATCAACAGGAATAAAGTAAAGGCTGACGGCACGACCGCCGTCCTTTGCCGCATCACCATAGACGGCAAGAGTTCCACAATGGCGACAGGCATCTATTGCAGACCCGAAGACTGGAACAGCAAGACAGGCTCAATCCGTACCATCCGTGAAAACAACCGCTTGCTGGAGTTCCGCAAGTCCGTCGAATGTGCCTATGAGGATTCATTGAAGAAGCAGAACGTAGTGAGTGCCGAGCTGCTCAAAAATACGCTGGCAAAGAAAGCCGTCATTCCGGTCAAACTGTTACAGATGGGCGAGATGGAACTTGAAAGGCTGCTTGTCCGCTCAAAGGAGATAAATTCCACTTCGACGTACAGAAATTCAAAATACTATCAGAAGTATTTGACGGACTTTCTTGCCTCACAGGGAAAGAGTGATATAAATCTGGCTGAAATCACGGAAGAGTTCGGCAATTCCTATAAAGCTTTCCTGAAACGCTACAAGAACTTCGGACCGTCACAGATGAACAAGTGCCTGTGCTGGCTGAGCAAGCTGGTGTATCTTGCCGTTGATTATGAGATACTCCGTGCCAACCCGTTGGAAGACATGGAATACGAGAAGAAGCCCGCTCCGAGGCATAAGCACATCAGCCGTGCGGAACTGAAGACCATCCTCGAAACACCGATGCCCGACCCCTTGCAGGAACTTGGGCGGAGGGCGTTCCTGTTCTCGATTTTTACGGGACTGGCATACGTGGACATCATGCTGCTCCATCCGCACCATATTGGCACGACATCGGACGGCAGGCGTTATATCCGTATCAACCGCAAGAAAACCAATGTGGAGGCATTCATCCCCCTGCACCCGATAGCAGAACAGATACTTGACCTCTACAACACCAAGGACGACACCAAGCCAGTATTCCCACTCCCAAGCCGTGACGAGATGTGGTTTGAGATACATGAGATGGGTGTTGCCATCGGCAGGGAGGAAAACTTGTCCTATCATCAAGCCAGACACTCCTTCGGGACTTTTTTGATTTCGGAGGGTATCCCCATTGAGAGCATAGCCAAGATGATGGGCCACTCCGGTATAAAGACCACCCAGCGGTACGCGGAGGTCACTGACAAGAAGATATCCAAAGATATGGACAATCTGATAACAATCAGACGCACCTACGGAACAGGCATATCAAGGGAAAGGAAAACGAATGGAAATGGAACGGATAAGGAGGTATGACAATGGAACGGGGAATAATCGCTATCAGTGAAAACGGGATGGTCACCATGCCTACCGCTCCCGTCTGGATGACGATGGAAGAAATAGCGGATATGTTTATGGTATTCTGCTACGACATCCGCACAGCAGTACATGCCATTTATAAGAATCATGAGTTATTGGAAGAAGAAACGAAACGGTACATCAGACAAGTCGACGGAACACGTTACGAGGTGTATAGCCTTGAAATGGTGATTGCTCTTGCATTCAGACTACGTGGAAGGGAATGTTTGATTTTCAGAAAATTCGTCATAGACAGGCTGAACACAAGCCACAGCAGAAAATCGCTTCACCTTTTCTTTTCGCTCTCCCCATATAATGGACGGAGAGCAGACAGCTGAAAAAGGTGAAAAGAAAAACAGAAGCCGACAACGGACTGGAAACGTATTCCTCTGTTGTCGGCTTTCATTTTGTCATACCATTTAGGTGTCTTTTTTTCTGAACGCTTCACGGTAATTGGCAAGAAGCATCCGTTCTATGTCCGATTCCTTGTAGAGAATCTTACCGCCCAACTGGTAATAAGCTATTGTCCCGTTGTTGCGGTAGTCCTGCAAGGTACGGCGGCTCACTTTGAGTCGTGCCGATACCTCCCTATCCGTCAGAAAGCGTTCATTGCTGAATGAAGCCCTGCTTTTTTCGTTCATGCTTTCAATGCCGTCAAGCATGGTGTCCAATTGTTCCATGAAGCCGATAGCCCATTCATCGTTAGTCATAATCGTTTTGTTCATTTATTACAGTGGATTTAGTGGTACAATAAATTCAATTACATTCAGATGGTCTTTCCCTAACAGGCGGATCCTTTCGTCTGTCTTCTACAAACCGTACGATACGCAGCACGTCTTCCGGCTTGTAGAAAATCTTATGTCCAATTTGGGAGTAAGCCAGTGTGCCGTTGTCGCGAAGCGTCTGCAAGGTACGGGGACTGATGCGTAATTGCTGACAGACTTCCTGATTGTCCATCCAGCGACTGAACCTTCCCTCATCCCTTTTGTTTAGAATTTCATTCACCCGGTCGGAGAAGTGGCTGAACTTCCCGACCATTTCTTCAAACACGTCTTTTGAAATAATCACAAATTCATTCATTGCATATACTGTTTTTATTATTGATAATCTGGTTTACCCACAAAGTAAAGCCAATATTCGCATCGGACAATGGTTTTACGGCTGATTGGCAGCTTGTGGCAGCAAGTGGTCGGGAGTGGCATTATCCACTAACCCGTAACAGTTGTTCCAAGTGACCGTGATGCAAATAAAAGCCAAGTCTGGCAAATTCCAACCAACTCACAACATCGTGGCAGTATTTGGCACCGATGTAGTAGCCTATGGCGTTTTTGTTTTTATTGTGCTTTCACTAAGATTTCAGCATAAGTGAAGAATATTATAGTATCATTGGATATACAAATTGCCAATCATAAAACACTTATTACTCAAATATACAACCTTATAGTTGTGCTCCTCAGGTATTTATATTACCTTTGCATTCAAACAAGATAATCTTTCAATAAATACAATGACAGACAGAATATATTGTGATACCTTAGAAGCCAGATGCACAGCTAAGCCTGAGCAGGATAACAAGGATTGGGCAGAATACTCGCAGCTGATTGCTGCTACTATGTCCAAACGAATGGTGGAACTTGGTTTGACACAACAGATGCTTGCTGAAAGAATGAATTGCACCCAACAATATATTTCTAAAGTATTGAAAGGGAAAAAGAATATGTCGTTAGAAACGATATGTAAGATAGAAAACGCATTGGGTATTGAGATTATCAGAAATCTGAACGGAAATAAATAACAAATAAAAGGCGGAGCAAAATATGTCAATACAAAGTGAAGCGGCATTGGAAGCCGGACTTATCGCTACACTTCAGCAAATGGATTATGAGTATGTCCAGATTGCTGAAGAAGATAATCTTCAAGCAAATTTCAAACGGCAATTGGAGATACATAACCGTAAACGGTTGGCTGAATATGGTCGAACTGAATTTACGACAGAGGAATTTGAAAAGATTCTTATCTATCTTGAAGGCGGTACACGATTTGAAAAGGCGAAGAAACTACGCGACCTTTATCCGCTTGATACGGCAGACGGTAAACGTATTTGGGTGGAATTTCTCAATCGTCAACAATGGTGTCAGAACGAGTTTCAGGTTTCCAATCAAATAACGGTGGAAGGTCGAAAAAAATGTCGCTACGATGTGACTATTCTTATAAATGGTCTGCCATTAGTGCAGATTGAATTGAAACGCCGTGGCGTGGAACTCAAACAGGCGTACAATCAGATACAACGTTATCACAAAACATCTTTTCACGGATTATTTGACTACATTCAGTTGTTCGTTATTTCCAACGGCGTAAATACCCGTTACTTTGCAAATAACCCGAACAGCGGTTATAAATTCACGTTCAACTGGACGGATGCAGCCAATGTGCCGTTCAATGAACTGGATAAATTTGCTGCCGCTTTTTTAGAGAAATGCACTTTGGGCAAAATCATTGGCAAATATATCGTACTGCATGAAGGCGACAAATGCCTGATGGTACTCCGTCCGTATCAATTCTATGCCGTAGAGAAAATATTGGACAAGGTAAAAAACTCCAATGGCAACGGTTATATATGGCATACGACCGGAGCCGGAAAGACTTTAACTTCATTCAAGGCAGCACAACTCGTTTCCGAACTGGACGATGTAGATAAGGTTATGTTTGTGGTTGACCGCCATGACCTTGATACACAAACCCAATCGGAATATGAAGCCTTTGAGCCGGGAGCAGTGGATGGTACAGATAACACGGACGAACTTGTAAAGCGGTTACACAGCAACTCCAAGATAATCATCACTACTATTCAAAAGCTCAATGCCGCAGTCAGTAAGACGTGGTACAGCAATAAGATAGAATCCATACGCCACTCACGTATTGTAATGATATTTGACGAGTGCCACAGAAGTCACTTTGGGGAAAGCCACAAAAGAATAATGAAGTTCTTTGACAATGCCCAAGTGTTCGGATTCACGGGTACGCCCATCTTCACGGAAAATGCCGTGGACGGGCATACCACCAAAGAAATATTTGGCAATTGCCTGCACCAATATCTTATCAAGGATGCCATTGCCGATGAAAATGTACTGGGATTCCTTGTAGAATATTATCATGGGAACGAGAATGTAGAAGCGGGTAATGCCAACCGAATGGAGGAAATAGCCAAATTCATCCTTAATAATTTCAATAAGTCAACTTTTGACGGTGAGTTTGACGCCCTGTTTGCCGTGCAGTCTGTGCCGATGCTTATACGTTATTACAAGATATTCAAGTCTCTGAATCCGAAAATACGTATCGGTGCGGTGTTCACATACGCTGCCAACAGTAGCCAAGATGATGAACAGACAGGAATGAATACAGGACAGTATGTCAGTGAAAGTACAGGTGAAGCAGACGAGCTTCAAGCCATCATGGATGACTACAATGAAATGTTTGGCACAGCATATACTACCGAAAATTTCCGAGCCTATTACGATGACATCAATGAACGCATGAAAAAGAAGAAAGCGGACATGAAACCGCTTGATCTCTGCCTTGTCGTTGGTATGTTCCTTACTGGCTTCGATAGCAAGAAGCTAAACACACTCTATGTAGATAAGAATTTGGAGTATCACGGTCTGTTGCAAGCCTTTAGTCGTACAAACCGTGTTTTGAACGAGAAAAAGCGGTTTGGCAAGATTATATGCTTCCGTGATTTGAAAAGTAATGTTGATACAGCCATCAGGTTATTCAGCAATTCCAATAATCCGGAAGAAATAGTACGCCCTACGTATGAGGAGGTAAAAAAGGAATACCAGCAGTTAGCCACGGACTTCTTACAGAAATACCCGGAACCAAGCAGCATAGATTTGTTGCAAAGTGAAAAGGATAAGAAAGATTTTGTGTTGGCTTTCCGCGACATTATCCGTAAACACGCAGAAATTCAGATATATGAGGATTACAGTGATGAAGCGGACGACCTCGGTATGACCGAACAGCAGTTTATGGATTTCCGAAGCAAGTATCTTGATATTCACGATACATTTGTTCCTTCGGACATGCCTTCACCCTCTCCAAACAATGGTGATGAGACACCAAGTGATGAAAGGTTGGAAGATGTGGATTTCTGTCTTGAACTTCTTCATAGCGACATTATCAACGTGGCTTATATCCTTGAACTGATTGCCAATCTTGACCCATATAGTAAAGATTATGCAGAACGGCGCAAGAGTATCATTGATACGATGATTAAGGATGCCGAAATGCGCAATAAGGCGAAACTCATTGACGGTTTCATCCAAAAGAATGTGGATGAAGATAAAGAGAACTTCATGCTGCAACGGCAGAAGGCAGACGGTACAAGCGAACTCGAAGAACGATTGAATCGTTATATTTCCATTGAACGTGAAAAGGCGGTGAACTCATTGGCGCAAGATGAGGGACTTTCTTCTGATGTGCTTAACCATTATCTGAAAGAATATGATTACCTACAAAAAGAACAGCCTGAAATTATACAAAAGGCTTTGAAAGAGAAACATCTCGGTTTGATAAAGACCCGTAAGGCTCTGACACGAATAATGGATAGGCTACGTAGCATTATCAGAACTTTTAATTGGGATTAAGATTATGGATAAGATAAAAGAACCGGGGTATGTGTATATCTTGACTAATCCAAGTTTTCGTGAGGATTGGGTGAAGATTGGTAAAAGCTCCCGCCCCGTAGATGTACGCTCAAAGGAACTTGATAATACGGCAGTACCTTTGCCTTTTGAAATTTACGCGACAATTAGAACTGTAAAATACAATGATGTAGAGAAGCATGTCCACAAAATCATTGACCGTTTGACTGATTTACGTATTAGGCAAAATCGTGAATTTTTCAATGTCGCTCCGCAAATAGCATTGGATATCTTCTATGATATAGCAAAAATAATAGAGGATGCAGTAGTTACCGTTTATAAAGACAACAAGCCAATAGAAAAAGACGAAAAAACAAAAGAACAGACTGATAGCCATAAACGTACAGTTAAACGTGGACGCTTTAAGTTCAGTATGGTAGGCATAAAGATTGGAGAATACATTACCTTTGTACCCACAAACACAAAGGTAAAAGTAGCCAGTGACGATTCTGTTGAATATGAGGGTCGCATTTACAAACTCTCTCCTTTTGTCGGTACTTTAATGCCGGAAGATAAGAGAAACACATCCGGTGCTTATCAAGGAGCAAAATATTTTTCATATAAAGGAAAAGTATTAGACGATTTGCGTAGTGCAATAGAGAATGCAGAAACAGCATCAGAAGAAAACGATATAGATAACATAGAATAGAAAATTATATGAGCGAAGAATTACAACAAAAACTCCGTGACCAACTTTGGGAGGTTGCCAATAGGTTGCGCGGTAATATGTCAGCCAGTGATTTCATGTATTTCACATTGGGTTTTATCTTTTACAAATACCTGTCTGAAAAGATAGAAGCATACGCCAATAATGCTTTGGTGGATGACGGTGTATCGTTCAAAGATTTGTGGAATATGGAGGATGAAGATGCCGTTGAACTACAAGAGGAGCTGAAAAAGCAATGTTTGGAAGGTGTCGGTTACTTCATAGAACCGATTTATTTGTTTTCATCGGTAATAGATCGGATAAAAAGGAAAGAGAATATATTGCCAATACTTGAACGGTCGCTGAAACGTATTGAGGATAGTACATTAGGGCATGATAGTGAGGAAGATTTCGGCGGTCTGTTCTCAGATATAGACCTCGCTTCTCCAAAGTTGGGTAAGACGGCAGATGACAAGAATACGCTTGTCAGCAACGTCTTGTTGGCTTTGGACGATATAAAGTTTGGAGTGGAAGCATCTAATGAGATTGATATTCTTGGCGATGCCTACGAATATATGATTGGTCAATTTGCCGCAGGAGCCGGGAAAAAAGCCGGAGAGTTTTATACACCGCAAGAAGTCAGCCAAATATTGGCAGAGATTGTTTTTATTGGTCGCACACGGCTTCGCAATGTGTATGACCCGACTTGCGGTAGTGGTTCGTTGCTTCTTCGTGCGGCAAAGGTGGGTCATGCAGTGGACATTTATGGACAAGAGAAGAATCCGACCACTTACAACCTTGCCAGAATGAATATGCTGTTGCACGGCATCAGATTCAATAACTTCAAGATAGAAAACGGTGATACGCTGGAGTGGGACGCATTTGGCGATACGCAGTTTGATGCAGTCGTGGCTAATCCTCCGTTCTCCGCAGAATGGAGTGCTGCTGACAAATTCAACAATGATGACCGTTTCAGCAAGGCTGGACGACTTGCACCGAAAAAGACAGCCGACTATGCCTTTATCCTACACATGATTTACCACTTAAATGAGGGCGGCACAATGGCTTGTGTTGCACCTCACGGTGTACTGTTCCGTGGTAATGCTGAAGGTGTAATCCGTCGTTTTCTTATTGAAAAGAAAAACTATATTGATGCCATTATCGGTTTGCCTGCCAACATCTTCTATGGTACAAGCATACCGACCTGTATTCTTGTCTTTAAGAAATGCCGCAAGGAGGATGATAATATCCTGTTCATTGATGCAAGCAAGGAGTTTGAAAAGGTAAAGACTCAAAACAAACTTCGTCCGCAGCATATACAGAAAATTGTCGAAACCTATCGTGATCGCAAGGAAATAGAAAAGTATAGTCATCTTGCCACATTGCAGGAAGTCGCTGACAACGATTATAATCTGAATATTCCCCGATATGTTGATACCTTTGAAGAAGAAGCACCTATCGACATCAAGGCTGTAATGGCGGAAATTAAAGAACTTGAAGCTAAACGCGCCGAACTTGACAAGGAGATAGAGGGGTATTTGAAAGAGTTGGGGTTGGTTGAATAAAAGGAAGTGTAATGGCAAAGCGGTTTGAAATAAGAAACAGTACGGCAGAGTTCCTTATCTTCGCCATTGAAGATAAGGAAGATGGCATACAAGTGGTGTATCAGAATGAAACTGTCTGGTGTACGCAAAAAGCTATGGCAATCTTATTTGATTGCTCTACCGATAATATAGGTTTACATTTAAAGAACATATATGTCAGTCAGGAGTTGCAAAAAGATGCAACTACCGAGTTTTTCTCGGTAGTTCAAACGGAGGGTGAGCGTCAGGTAAATAGAAAAACGCTGTTTTACAACTTGGATGCCATTATCTCTGTGGGTTATCGTGTAAACAGTATCAGGGCTACACAATTCCGCCAATGGTGTACCTCTGTCATTCGCCAGTTCTCTATCCGTGGCTATGTGATAGACAAGAAACGTATGGAAAACGGCTCATTTATTGGCGAGGACTATTTCGAGCATTTACTGGCAGAAATCCGTGAAATCCGCCTTAGCGAACGCCGTTTCTATCAAAAACTTACGGATATTTATTCTACAGCCATTGATTACAATCGTGATGCACCTACCACACGGTTATTTTTCAAAAAAGTACAGAACAAAATGCACTATGCAGTGCACGGTCAGACAGCCGCAGAACTAATTGTGAATAGAGCCAATGCTGAAAAAGAACACATGGGACTGACTACGTGGGAAAATGCTCCTGATGGGAAAATAGTCAAGACCGATGTAAGTATTGCCAAGAACTATCTGAAAGGTATAGAGCTGGAAGATATGGGACGTTTGGTCAATGCCGTGTTGGATATGGCTGAACGTATGGCGAAGCGTCATATACCTATGACAATGGAGGACTGGGCAAAACGTATTGACATCATTCTTGAAGCCGGTGGCGATGCTGTCCTTCCAGATGCAGGTAAGGTTACGGCAGAATTCGCCAAGAAATTTGCCGAAACTGAATTTGAAAAATACCGTATCATCCAAGACCGTTTGTTTCAGTCTGACTTTGACCGATTAAATGACAATGATTTACCTTCACTTGATTTTAACGATTAAAATTGACAATTATGGCAGAAAATAAAGATAAGAAAGTCCTTAATGTTCCGGCTTTACGATTCCCGGAGTTTACGGAAGAGTGGAAACGCATTAAAGTTTCAGACTTGCTTGATTTTTATTCCACAAATTCTCTTAGCTGGGAACAATTAGAATACGAGCCAAATGAGCCATATAACTTACATTACGGCTTAATCCATGTTGGGCTTTCTACCTTGATAGATTTGACAAAGGATAAATTGCCAAGCATCAAAGATGGTAATGTACCTAAAAAATATGAATTGTGCAAGGAGGGTGATATTGCTTTTGCAGACGCATCAGAAGACACAAATGAAGTCGCTAAAGTTGTTGAATTTTACAACTTAGGCGACAAAAAAGTTGTATGTGGGCTTCACACAATTCATGGGCGTAACAACAATGGACAGACGGCTAAAGGGTTTCTTGGTTATTGCTTTTCCTCTACAATATTTCACAATCAAATACGGCGCATAGCGCAAGGAACAAAAATATACTCTATAAGTACGAAGAATTTTTCAGAAATCTTTGTTGGACTGCCAAGTAGGAGCGAGCAGCAAAAGATTGCAACTTTGCTAAGGTTAATAGATGAACGCATAGCTACCCAAAACAAAATCATTGAGAAACTGCAATCCTTAATCAAAGGAATTGTTGACGAATTGATGACTGTTCTTCTGAAAGGAAAATTATACCCTTTTTCTTCTTTCTATATAAAAGCTGGTGAAGGTGGTACTCCTACGACATCGGTAAATGAGTATTATTTAGGAGGTACAATTCCATTTATTAAAATTGAAGATTTATCCTGTAAATATCTGACAAGTAATAAGGACTTTATAACAGAACTGGGTATGCAAAAATCATCAGCGTGGCTTATCCCATCGCATTCTGTTATATATTCTAATGGTGCGACAATAGGAGCAATATCTATAAATGAATACCCCATTTGTACCAAGCAAGGTATATTGGGCATTGTCCCGAATACGAATATCAATGTAGAATATTTGTATTTGTTGATGTCTTCCTCTTACTTTTCAAAAGAAGTAAACAGAATTGTTACAGAGGGAACAATGAAAACTGCATATCTTAAGGACATCAATCATATCAAATGCCCATTACCATCTATGGCACAACAACAGAATATAACAAACCTCACATCCTCTATTGAGAAGAAACTTTTTGTCGAACAAGAACTTTTGAAATTATTGAATATTCAGAAACAACATCTATTGCGCACGATGTTTATATAAACAGCATACGCAATAGGTAAGACTTCTGTGCGTTTAGTGATATAATAAGGTTTTGTTCCACAACTAACTTTTGCTCAATGTTATGCAGCAATGACGCAATCCTTATCTGCTTTTCAATGGATGGACAGAATAATTTTGCCTTCCCATAATCTTTGAAGTAAATGTGAGGAATAGCCATCCCTGTTATATATGGAGTGAAATTGAACGCCATAAGTGCATAATATAGGTAAAGGGATGAGTACTTTTCTTTGGGTGTTAAGTAGTTAAGTGTTCCAATTACAGAAAAATGGTCATTAACATACGACAAAGAACCAACACCAGAACCGTCTTTGACTATTAAAATTGATTCACCATTATGGGCATAGCTATCAGTATAGCCAATAAGCCCAGTGGCACCATATACAGGATATGAGCCAGTTGCAGACACGCAATTTTCTTGCAAAGTGGACGAATGGCATTCAAGGCAATCACACAAGCGTACATTTGGAGTTCCTGACTGTGTAAATTGTGCTGCAATTCCTTTGATTAAGGAATGTAATACGGCAATGTCCGCAATTAGAAAAAGGGTATTCACTTTATTGAAAAATGAACATACAGAAAGTTGCGAGATTAATCAACTGTTAGCTTATGAACAACCTAATACATACATTGTTGTCAATGATGAATACTCTGCGGACACGACATTAACTCCGGTTTTAACAGCGAATAAAGGTTTTGTTTTGGGATATACAGACGAGGATTTTGGTATATATCAAAAGGGCGAGTGTATAATCTTTGATGACTTCACAATGGATGCAAAATATGTATCATTCCCTTTCAAAGTAAAATCTTCAGCAATAAAGATACTTACTGCAAAACTTAACGTAAATCTTCGGTTTATGTTTGAATATCTCTCATATTTAGGACTTAAATCCGAAGAGCACAAAAGGCATTATATTTCAGAAATAGCGTCACTTGTTATTGAACTACCTTCAAAAGAAAAGCAAAACAGAATTGCCAATCTAATGACTTCATTGGATAATAAATTGGTTCTTGAAGAAAAAGTAAAGGCAAAATATGAGGATAAAAAACAATACTTGCTCTCGCAAATGTTTATATAAACATCTGTGAGAGCAAGTACTGCTTCTGTTTTGAATACTCTGTGAGTAAATTATTATGTATAGCTAATAGTTCATGTAATCTTCTGAAAACAATGGATATTCTTTTTTGTTCTTCAAGCTTAGGCAAACAGATTTGAATATTTCCCATTGTATTATTCATTAGTTTGGGATTAGCTAAGTTTACCGAAACATATTTCTTTGTTGCTTCAGCTAAAACCAAAGAAACAAAATGAGTGTCAAAGCCTTTTTTAAGTTTTAATAAGCCACAAACATTTGTGCAATTAAATCTCCCATTACGATAAAATACTGTTCCTGCATTTGCACCATCAGTTGTCCAACTGATATATTCACCCTCAAACATATAATCATCAAGGTAGCCCATAATACCCTCGTTTGATGTTTGAGAAGAATATACAGGATATGTAGGATTCTTTTGTTGACTAATTTCAACAGAGCTAATAACCCTACCACGTCCTATTATGGCTATATCTTTAATCCTAAATTGTTCCCAAGAATCAGAGTGGAGCATTTTCAAACTAATTGCGGACTTTAGTTTTTTCAAATCCTCAATGATTTTGTTCTGGGTAGCGATACGTTCATCAAGCAAAGATAATAAGCGAGCAATCTTGCTTTGCTCCAAAATAGAGGGATATAGAATTTCTCTCTTTTCCATATCTCCTTTTGTAATATGAACCATAGTTCCACCCTGTACTTCATTCTTTATTTTCTCTGTGTCCCGTTCTAAAAAATAAAACAGAAATTCTTTTGAAACTTGTTGGAACGAATCAATTTTCCAAATATGATAATGATATATAACTTTCTCGCCTGTCCAAAAACGAGGACCAAAAGAAGCAGACCAAGCATATAACAAATCCCCGTTTACTGCAACTTTTTCATCATCAAGTTCCAAATCTGAATAATACCATGAATCATTAGTAAAGAAGTTACCAACACGAAGAACACGATATTTTCCATCTGATAAAAGCTCATTTTGTTTATATGCACGACCATTATGAAACGTACAGACATCGTTTAGAATTTCACGCTTCCACTCCCCACTAAACTTCGGGAATCGCAAAGCCGGAACTAATCACATTATCTTTCTCTAATTATAAGAACCAATTATTTAGAAATCATGATTCACAAAACAGTTAGAGAAATTGCAGGAGCTTGGAAAGAATACAAGCGTCCTTATGTGAAGCAGTCCACGATGGCAGCTTATGTGTTAATTTTGGAAAACCACATTCTTCCGTGTTTGGGAGATAAGGATTCCCTTTACGAACAAGAGGTACAGGCTTTTGTCTTGCAAAAGTTGGAAAAAGGTTTGAGTATTAAAACGATTAAGGACATTCTGATTGTCCTTAAAATGGTGATGAAATTCGGGGTCAAGAATGAGTGGATGAACTATTACGAATGGGACATAAAATATCCTACGTCTACCGGTAATAAAGAACTGGAAGTGTTATCTGTAGCCAATCACAGAAAGATTCTGAGCTATATCCAAAGTCATTTTACATTTACCGGGCTTGGCATTTATATTAGTCTTAGTACCGGACTACGTATCGGAGAAATATGTGCCTTAAAATGGAGCGACATCAATGTCATTGACGGTACTATAACGGTCAGCCGCACTATCGAGCGTATCTATATCATTGAAGGTGAGAAAAAGCATACAGAACTTGTTATCAACACACCCAAAACCAAAAACTCCTGCCGGGAAATACCTATGAGCAAAGAATTGCTTGCAATGATAAAACCGTTGAAAAAGGTACTCAATGACGATTTTTATGTACTTACCAACAACGAACGTCCGACAGAGCCACGCACGTATCGTAATTATTATAATAATCTGATGGTGAAGCTTAACATACCTAAATTGAAGTATCATGGTCTGCGTCATAGCTTCGCCACACGTTGCATTGAAGCTGGGTGTGACTATAAAACCGTAAGTGTATTGTTGGGGCACTCAAATATCTCAACCACGCTTGACCTTTATGTCCATCCTAATATGGAGCAGAAAAAGCGTTGCATCACCAAAATGTTCAAGTCATTGGGGAAATAGTACGTTTGTATGTATATAGTGGATAAGTGAAACATTAGGCTTTCCGACTTTGGAGAGGAAGCCCGGCGGCAAGGATTTTGAGTGTAACCCGAAAGGTTTTGAGAAACTCAAAACATACCTTGCTGCTTCCACTTTTCGAGAGTAACCGAAAAGCCTTTGAGTAACTCAAAGGACACCTTGCTGATTTCTCGTGAAATCAATAATCCGTCAGCAAACGGATTGGAGTTTGTGCTGTTATTCCGGCTTTCAAAGCATCGTTTCCCAATGCCTATATTGTCCCCAAAAAGAATAGGAAAAGGAGGTGCACAGGTTGCAGCCTTAGTTGAGAATGTAGGGAACGAAAGTCTGATATTCACTCTCCTGAAATGTGAATAATAGCGTCAATTCGATGCTAAAATGTGCCAATCGCAGTCAAAATTCGCCTTAAACCAATAAAGATATGCAATTTAGGGTAAAAACTTCTTCGCCTATTTACAAACCTAACGAACCAATGGTTTTCAAAAACGATGACTGGCAGAAGCGAAAATTCAGAATTTTTATTCTATACGGGTTTGCAGCAATAAAGTTTCAATGATACGCTGATTTACTGTTGTGCTGTTGTACTGTCGTACTGGTTTACAACAGCAAAACTTCAAATAAAAGTATCAGCAATGAAGTGCGGATTTAGAGAAGTGGAGTTTGGATGATGTAAATCGGTAGCACAATGGGGCCACCTATCAATATAGCAGTGAAGCAACAAAGGACTGGCACAATAAACTTATTCCGATTGGTATATCCTACTGTTTGTTGAATTGTCAATCAGTTTAGTATCAAATTCTCATGAATAGAAACTATAACCTCTAATCTTATTGTCCACAAATGAGTAAAGATACACCGATAATTTCACAGAAGATATATCCGATTCGAAATAAACAGATAGTTCAAATTTTATTAGGAAGACACACAAACCACTTCATAATCATTTTTTGGGCTATTGCCCAAGTATCTTGCTTTTTTGTATTACCTTTGCACTCGCCCAATTAAACGAAACAATATGAATCCCTTTTCAGTGCGTAACCTGTAGCCAGTCGGGTTAAGGTTGTTTCAAACCTTTGGGCACGGGCTGGATAGGGATTCGTTCGATTTTATTTTAAATATCATGGAAAAAGTAAAGTTCCAACAGGTTAATTTGGAAGACCCGTTCTTCACAAGTCTGAAAGAAGATTACAACGGATTTGAGGACTGGTTCCAACGCAAGAGCGACAGCGATGCTTACATCCAGAAAAAAGACGATGGTGAATTGGAGGCTTTTCTCTATCTTAAAATTGAGGAAGGAGTCGTTGAGGATGTAAGTCCCAAACTGCCTGAAGGCAAGCACCTGAAAGTGGGGACATTCAAGATTGACGCCCATAATACAAAATTGGGCGAGTATTTCATCCAGATGATTATGCGCGTGGCTGTCTACGAGCAAGTGGGAGACATTTATGTCACGATATTCGAGAAGCACGAAGGGCTGGTGAACTTGCTCAAGAGATACGGCTTTGAACTACGAGGCACCAAGGGAAATCCCGAAAATCCGGAGAGCGTATATGTCAAGTCGATGACTGCTGTCAGTGATGATTTATGCAAGTGTTTCCCTTTCGTGCACACCAATGGCAAGAATAAATATATGCTATCTGTATATCCTGATTATCACACGCCTCTATTCCCTGATTCCATTTTGAATACAGAGCAACGGAACAGGGATGCGCTGATAAAAGATGTTTCCCATACTAATAGCATCCACAAGATTTATCTGTGTCGAATGGATGGCGTTGAGCAGTTGGTTCCTGGTGACATCCTTGTCATCTATCGTACTAATGATGGCCAAGGACCTGCATACTATAGGAGCGTGGCAACCTCCATTTGCGTAGTGGAAGAAGTAAAGAGACCCAGTGATTTCAAAAATTTGAATGAATTTATCAAATATACGAATGCTTATAGTATCTTTGATGAGAAAAAATTAAGAGGTTACTATTTTAATCACAAAACAGTCATTATAAAAATGACCTATAATGCGCCGTTCAACCACCGTCTTAACCGTCAAGAACTGATTAATGGCGTTGGATTATCCACAACTCAATATTGGGGATTTTTCCAGCTGACGGACAAGGAATTTAATGATATAGTAACAAGAGGACAGATAGATGAAAGTATTATTGTCGATTAAACCGGAATTCGTCCACGAGATATTCCAAGGACGGAAAAAATATGAATATAGGAAAAGCATATTTACCAGGCACGTCACCAAGGTTTTGGTCTACTCCACAAAGCCTGAGGGGATGATTGTCGGCGAATTTTCCATAAAGGCTGTGCTTCAATCCACGCCCAAAGAGTTGTGGGAAAGGACCCGTGAAGATTCGGGCGTATCCAAGCAATACTTTGACGAATATTTCGAAGGTCGTGACACGGGATATGCTTTGCAAATAGAGAATCCAGTGTTATACAGGAAACCGGTGAATCCATTTGAAATGTTTGATTCCTTCGTCGCTCCTCAGTCGTTTCGGTATATTAGGGAAAGGGAGTTGCAACAAGCTATTGATTTTGCTACATTATGAAATGGAACATCCTGTTATGACGGCATTCATACCGTTAGATAAAGATGATAAGGTATAGTTGAAATAATGTAGAATTATCCATAAAGATAGCGGAACCATGGGAGAAGTTTCGCTATCCTTTTTTAGTATTTTACTAGACTTCTTTAATGGCAAGCTTGACAAGTATCATTCTTTGCTCCTTTGTTTATTGCGATTATCCATATACAAATATAGACCTTTCATAAAAAATCAAGAAGAGAAATATCTTTTCAGAGGAATAGTTTTGGTAATAAGGGTAGAAAATATTACTTTTGCAAATGAGAAAAGCGTTCTATTGATTAGTGCAGAACATTGCAAAATATAGAAGCCCGCTGGTTTCCATATCGTTACCTGTCAAGCTGATAATCTTTAGAAGTTTCTTGTTTTCAATGAGTAAGAAGAAATGATATGTCTTGCTACATGATAGGTCAGTTTTTTATTGATTCCTGCATTTTTGGCCCACTTCTTCAACTGTAAATCAATGGTAGAAGTGCAAGGCAGAGAAAATACATAATCTTCAGCACTTCTCTTAGTGTGAGGCAGATAGGCTTGCGCTTGCTTGTTGAGTGGCAAGTACAGCATCCGACCAGTTTTCTTTTGTCGCAACTCCATATGAATATTCCCGTTATCTTCAATGATTTTTTTCCATTGCAAGGCACGGACATCACTTAACCGTAATCCACAGAAACAGGAAAACAAAAATGCAATTTTCACATCTGCTCTTGGTGCATCCGCCTCTATGAGCTTGCGGACTTCATCAATAGTCAGATACTCGCGTGGAGTTTCTTCACCGCAAATGGCTTTCCTGTCAATAGCCAATCCGGGATTTACAGACAACACATCATCATCAACTGCCATATTCAAGGCTGTAATGATAACCCCAAGATAATTGGATATGGTCTTTTTGGCAAAAGGAGCTTTGGTACGTCTTGCTTTTTGCCCTTTCATAAATTCAACAAAGCCATCCAAGAAATCCTTATCCACATCGCACAAACGAGCTTTGGCATTGTATTTCCGCAATTGTTTTAAGGCTGAATGCACATGGTTTTCTGATGATGTCTTTCCTTGTTGAATACTTCTGTTCTTATACTCGTTTACCCAATCAACCAGTAAAACCTTTGCCTTTTCTGAAATGGTTACGGGTGTTCTGTTGTTCGATATTTCAAGAATACGTTGTGCCCTTATTGCATCAGCAGCTTTCATTGTATGCTTGTTTTGCTTTCTTGCTTCCGAGGAATTCTCTGGGATAAGGTACAATTTCAGAAACTCATACCGCCTCTTCTTCTCGTAGTAAATATCGAGATAGATAGACTTGTTTCCATTTTCCAGTTCCTTGAACCGGATGCGTACAGGGGTTGATTCTATTTTCTTGGTACGAGCCATATACTTGAATTGCTTATTTTCTTCTTCTACAAAGATAGTGATTTTAATCGAAAACAGGTGCTTTTTTGCACAACAAAATAGTAACATAAAAACTGTAAATAAGACTATCGATGGCTAAAATCAACAATAAATGCAATTCTACATTCTTTTTATAAAAACCTGATATACATTGATATATTGTGCAATAATTGCATTTTTCTTGTGTTTTGTTTTTATATTCTATATATCCCGCCATACATGGGCTACGTTGGCTTTTCATGCAGGAATGAGTATCGGCATCATCAGTAAGGCACTGGGCCATTTCTCTATCAAGGTGACGGAAACATATCTGAAACCTTTTGAGAATGAAAAGGTGGATGCGGCCAATGAAGAATTAATAATCTCGGTCGCAGGATACAGTGAAAAGAAAGTTGCATGAAAAATGCTGTCTGACAATGGCTCTGGTAAGGGAAGTGTTACTTACCAAGTAACGGATAGTTTAATTCCCAAAGATTAGAATTCTTCCTCATAAATCCAAATAATAGTTTAGTTTTCTATAATAATCTTATCATTTTATTTATTTACCGACACAGCACACGAGAAAAATACATATTGTCCCGGCGTGTATTCTGAAAAACACACAAAGCACTCCTCCATTTCTGATGCCTCAAAAACGGAATATATTTCTTTACACTATTATATGACTCTCCAAACGGCTCTTCTTATTTTTGATAGAAAACACTATCCGTTACTTGGTAAGTAACGGTTTGACAAAGCAAATTATAATGATGCTTATAAAAATAAAACACTTACTTTCTGCATCGGGAAACATGCTGCTACTGTGGGTGTTTTACAGCTTCGCCTTCTTCATGTTGGTCGCTTGTAGTCACCGTGATCAGGTTTACTCCCTTGAGACTGAAATCATGATCAGTGCCGATTGGAGCCGGTCGGGATTGAACGAGAGGGAACAGGATTATGGTGCCACCACTGTATTCTATCCTACAGACGGCAGTAGTCCTATTATGGTACTGATGGGCGACCGAACGTATAAGACTGTGCACCTGAAAGAAGGACGTTATGACGTTGTTCTTTTCAACCGTTCATTTGGCGATTTTGGTAATCTCGGTTTTAGGGGAGAAGATGCCTACCGGACGTTGGAGGCACATGCCACAAATGTGGTGACAAAGGATGCCCCTTCCACGGAGATAATCATTACGGATAGTCCTGACGAACTTGCAGCCGATTGTATGGAAAGTTTTGAAGTGACTTCAGGTATGTCGGGAAACTATTCATCGAGCATGGCTAACCGGGGGAGCAAAAAGATTGGCGGTAGTAAAGATGGTTGCCAGCTCTGTTTCCTTCCCCAAAAACTGACTCAAAAGATAACAGTTAAAATCCGTATTAAAGGAATGAACAATATACGTAATGCCACTTGTAAATTGGATGGTATTGCAGAATCTGTGTTTCTCGCTTCGGGACAGATTTCAGAAAAGACTGTGACGCAGGAGTTTTTTCTCAGTAATCCCGTTTATGATTCCGGATCGGCGGTGGACGGCACACTAAGCGCCTCTATCAGCGTGTTTGGTTTTGATACGGAGATTTCACATAACCTGCATTTGAGAGCAGAATTGGTGGACGGGAAAACCACATTTGAAGAAAGTTTTGATGATCTGAAAATAAGCCAGTTGGAAGAAGGAGGTGGAAGAATGAGCATTTTCATCGACATGACGTGCGAAAAAAAAGTACCGAATGTGAAAGTTGAAGGAAGTTCGGGTTTTGACGCCAACGTGGATGACTGGGAGGATGAAGTGAACAGTGATATAGATATTTGAGGACATAATTAATATTAATTGAAAAAATGAATAGAAGATGGGAACGAAAAGTTTATTGATGGCAATGGCAGCGCTGACGATAGCCGGTTGCTCGCAAAATGAAGTAACGGAGATAAATCCGGATGCAGACCGGACAATCGGTTTGGATGTATATACGGGAGTACAGACCAGAGGAACGGAAACCACTACGTCCACGCTGAAAGAAGCGGATGCCGGTTTCGGTATTTTTGCCTATAAAACAAGCAAGGAAGGATGGGATAGTGAGAAAACGAGTACAACACCCGATTTTATGTATAATGAACATGCTACATGGACTTCCGGTAGTTGGGGGTATGCTTCTCTGCGTTTTTGGCCGACGAATGATGATAAAATAACTTTCTTCGCTTATGCACCTTATGAATCCAAGCCGGGAGAGGGAGCAGACCAAAAAATAACTTTATCAGCGCAGAGTGATAAAGATGCCCCTCAAATCACTTTTGAGGTAAAGACTTCAAATAATTGGAAAGATATGGTGGATTTAGTAACAGATTGCCGTACTGCCATAAAAGACCTGACTTCTGAGAGCAATGCCGGTAACAAAGGAACAGTCCAGTTCAAATTCAGCCATGTGCTTACCCAAATAGCCAATGTTAAAGTGAAGCCGGACGTGAATCTGGGCGCTGAAACAAGAATCTTTGTAACAGGATTAAAACTGTCTCCGGGAAGTGGAATACTTTACAACAAAGCGGTTTATGATTTCGGTACTGATGCTTGGAATGCCATCTCACCTTCCGCATCCTATTTTTCGGCTGAGCAAGACCTTAGTGAGTTTGTGAATAGAACAGGCATTGACCAATGGGGGTATAAGAAGAGTGCTGTCGACGTGAGTAGTAATACCGATGCAACAGCTTTATTCTCAGAAAAGGAAGCTCTTTATTTCATTCCTGTGAATAACCAAAACGGTACAGCCAAGGAAGGGGATTTGAGCCTAAAGATTAGTTATGATGTTGTGACAAAGGTGAATGATAGTAGTAATCTGACAAGTACTGTGACGGATAAAGAGGTCAAATTGCCGCAAGGAACTTTTAAAAAAGGGACACAGCATACGTATGTATTGACTGTCAAGATGAATGCTATCAATATTGCTGTTGATGACAATATGACGGGGTGGACCAGTAATGGGGAAAGTAACATTTAGATAGAAGGGGTATGAAAGGAAAAGCAGAAAATATAGGGATGAAGCGGTTGTGTGGCATCCTCCTTGCATTACTTTTGTTGTTGGGAGCATGCAGTGGGGAAGAAAGTAAGAGCGGACTTCCGCAGGAGAATATTCCTATCGGCTTTTCCGGAGTTATTACGACGACGAGAGGAATCGGGGAATTTGCCACTGCTGATGAACTTGAGAATGTGGGAGTGTTTGCATATTTTACACATGGAAAATTCGACAGGAATACTGCCATACCGAATTTTATGTATAACCAGCTTGTGGAAAAACAACTGGATGAGGGAACATGGTCTTATAGTCCGGTCAAGTTCTGGCCGGACAATTCCACAACGGATAAAATCAGTTTCTTTGCTTATGCCCCTTACGTGAATGAGGTGGAAAATGATTACCTCTCTTTTCAGGATGAAGGAACGACAAGCGGATTTCCGGTGTTGGGGTATACCGTTCCGATAGCTGTAAATAATCAGATAGATTTTCTTGCCGCAACTCCGGTAATGAATCAAAACAATGGTAATGTAACTTTCAAACTGCACCATACACTGACCAAGGTCAATGTCTATATAAAAAGTAATGATAATACGGAGGGAAAGTCAGTAACTTCCTTCTCGATTACGGGAATGAAGAGTGGATTGCTTACCTATTATAATCCTACAGCAGATAGTGACATAGGTTGGAAGTGGACATATCCATCGGCTGATGAAAAGGAAAACTTTACCACCGGTATAATAAGTTTTCAGGTACCGGATACGATTATGGAAGAAAAGAAACTGCTTGCAACCTTCTTTCTGCTTCCTGCCGGGGCAGGAAGTAAGTTCAATATTTCTTATCAATATACGGCCAAAGATAGTAATAATGCTCTTGTTGTTCAAACTGTCAGTATGGAAAACCAGTCTTTGCCTCTGACTGACAATTGGGCTTCGGGAAGGGCTGTCAGCTATACTATAGGTATAGCAAGAAAGGCAATTACTGTGATGCCGGAGAACGGCCCCGTATCATGGGAAGAGAATACTGAAACCGAGACCGTTATTGGAACGGAAGAAAAACAAGAAACTGATTGACTAGATGGGGCAATTCTGAATTTCGCAAAAAGGCGCCAATCTGTTTAAAGTAAGATAATATGAAAAAATATACTGAATTTTTCACTGGAATAGTCTTTTTGAGTATCCTTTTAGTCTGTAGTGCATGCACCGACGAATACGAAACAAACAATGGAGGTATGAAAGGGGGCTGTGAGGGAGTCCCCTTTACAATCCGGGCTATAGTAGCTGATTTTGAAGAGTTATCCCATGCAGGAAAGTCCTCTACACGTACCTCTGTAAAGGATGAACATCTTAAAATGGAGTTTGTCGATGGTGATTCGATTGGTGTTTTTTCCATAAAGGACGGTGCTATAATGGATGATATTGATAATGCCAAATTGGTTTACAATAGGTCAAGCGGCAGTTGGAATCCGGTGGGAAATGGTACACTTTATTGGTATGATGGAGTGAGTTATGTCGCATACTATCCATATAGGAGGAATATCACAATAGATGTCTCAAAGGGTATGGACGGAGCTATTGCCTCACTGACCGGGAATGAAAAACTGCAACCTTCGAAAGACCAGTCCACAACAGAAAAGCATATTGTCAGCGACTTGTTGATTGCCACCGGCGTACCTGCTATTGACAATTCTTCCGGAATAATCTTGAGCTTGCAGTTTCAACACCAGTTTGCATTGCTTGTGTTGCAACCGCAAGTATACGTAGGTTGTTTTGCTCCTGAAAAGGCAGGCTTTGTTTACCATATGGAATCGAGGGTTTTAGGAACAGACTCGGTAGCTATTAATGTGAGTCTGAATGGTATTACTCCATATCAGATAGATTCTTTGTATTTAGAACGCCCAAATAACCAAAACCAATCAGAAATATCCAAGTATAAACCTTTAATTGCCAACATATTCCAATATTTAACACATTTCGGCTGCTTTTTGATGCTTCCCAAATTTCCACATATTTTTGAGACATATTTCTGACGTGGAGAATTTGCGGGGCTTATTTTTTGTCACATCGTGCATAGAGTTGACAAGGGTTTACAACCGTTTACGATGAGCGACAATTTCCGCTCCGATATGCAGCGACAGTCACACCGTGTGGAAATGCGACAACGGTTGACTGCTGTTTACATCCGTTCACCACTTCAGGAATATACAAAGTGAGAAGTGAACAAGTAAACGATAAAGCAGTATGAAAACAATCAAGAAATGCCAATTTTGCGGCAAACCGTTTGTAACCCGTAGCGGTATGCAACGGTATTGCAGCGAGGCTTGTCAGACGGAAGCCAAGCGAGCCAGGACAGCGCAGAAGAATAACCTCTTCAAAGTCTCCCTGCCACTCATGGAGATACAGCATCAGGAGTATCTCACCTTTTCCAAAGCAGCCACGCTCATGGGCTGTTCCCGACAGTACATCTATAAATTAGTAGCCACCGGCAAGCTGAAAGCCTCACGCATCAGCAACCGCATGGCGATTATCCGCAGAGCCGACATTGAGCGGATGCTGGAGGGCAATCCCTATCATTGCATCCTGCCCGGCAGTACCTCCGCACCGAAAAAGTCCGCATCATCTTCCCAATCCCCCAAAAGGGAGATAAGGGAAAAGGAAAACGATGAAGTGTTGGACTTCTATTCCGGTGAAGAGGTGATGACCATTTATAAGGTAAAGCAATCGTGGCTCTATACCTCCGCCAAGCGCAACCGCATCCCCATCTGCCGCATTGCAGGAAAGAACTATTACAGCAAAAGGCATATTGATGAGTTCTTCGGTGTGTCAGTCGATATAAGCAAGATTACCGACTGGCTCCAGACCGAAGAAGCGGAAGAGGTGTTCGGCATGAAGCCGTCCGCACTCCGGGCATACGCCTACCGCCACAAGATACCCACCAAAAGAGAATACGGGCGTACCTACTACTCCAAATCCCATTTGGACGAGCTTCGCAGAACCGACCTTGTGAACGATGAACGCTACTACACCGTGGAACAGGTGCAGCGGATTTACGGACTCTCTTCCGCCAACATCTGCCATATCGTCAAGGTGAAGCACATCGAAAAGGTAAAGGTGGGTGTGAAGAACCTGCTTTTGCGTTCCGATGTGGAGCGAGTCATGGCAGAGAGGAACGAACAACCGTGAATAACCTCCATTATCGGAAAATTATTTCAAAATGATTCTCCGTGACATTTCTCACGGTTATTTCATGTTGTTCCTTTGCACCGAAAAGTTCGGGAAACTCCCACAAACGTATTATCAATTAAATCAGAATGAATATGAAATGCAAGACTGTAACTTTGCGCAAGCGCAAAATCAAGAGCGGGACACAGTATTCGCTGTGTCTGGACTATTATCCCGGCTACCGCGACAACACCACCATGAGGGTGATTACACGCGAAGCCTTGGGCATCTACCTCTTCGCCAAGCCTGCCAACCAACAAGAGCGGGATTTCAACACACGCATGATGAAGAAAGCGGAGATACTGCGTAACCAACGCTACGAAGCCATCTTCAACGAGAACCACGGTTTCTTTGACAAGTCGAGGATGAAAGGCGATTTCCTTGCCTACTTCAAGGAGCTGGCTGACAGGAAAAACACCAAGTGGCAGCACGTTTACAAGCACTTCGAACGGTTTGTGAACGGCAGATGCACCTTTGAGGAGGTGGATGTGGACTTGTGCCGCAAATTCATGGAGTATCTGCTTGATGCTCCCCAGTCCATACACACCAACCGAAAACTGCATATCAACTCCGCAGCCGGGTACTGGTCAACTTTCCGTGCCGTACTCCACACCGCCTATCGGGACAGGAAGATAAAGGAAAACCCCAACGGATTCTTAGACCGCATCGAGAGTATTCCGACCATAAGGGAACATCTGAGCCAAGAGGAACTGATACGGCTTGCCGAAACGCCCTGTGAGGAGGAAGTCTTGAAGAGGGCTTTCCTTTTCGGCTGCCTCACCGGATTGCGGAAGAGCGACATCAAGCAGCTCACTTGGCAACAGATACAGCCGTACACCAACGGCAAGATGTTCGTGACCACCCGTATGCAGAAGACGAAGCAGATAGTACACAACCCCATCAGCGATGAAGCATACGGGCTGCTCGGGGAACGGTGCGAGGGGCTTATCTTTGACGGCTTCAAGGACAAGATGCTGCAAGGACCGCTGAAACGGTGGCTCTTGACAGCGGGAATAACCAAGAAGATAACATTCCATTGCACCCGGCATTCCTTCGGAAGCCTGCATGTGGAAATGGGCACGGATATGGCTGTCATCCAAGCCTATATGGGACACAAGAACATTACCACCACACAGATATATTCCAAAATGGCAGCACAGCAGATGTGTGACGTGGTGGACAAGATAACCCTGAAACGCAAGGAAGCATAAGGCGGTTATAAGCAGACGGAAATTCGGAGGGAGCGGTCAAGGTATTATTAACCGCTCCCTCTGTTTCCATCCCTACAAGCCATCAGAGTATGATAATTGAGTATGATTTTGGCAATTTGGTGAAAAACGCTGAAAAAGAACCCTCTGACTACGGGTAATGAATAATAATCAGAAGAATAGCATTAACTTTGCACAAAATTCAGACAGTAACCAGTAATACCCGAATAGAATATGGATTCATCCGTCAAAGACAAACATATCATTTTAGGCTTCATCGGCTTTACCATCTGCCTAATCTCATTCTTTATAACGCTTATCGTTGCCGAGAGTTTCGACCAAGACAACTTTGTAAGGCTGATAGTATTCTTGTGCAGCAACCTGTTGGGCTGGCTGTTCTACTTATCCTTCCAGACAATTATCTTTGACACTTACCAGCTTTACAAAATCAAGTCCGGCAAAAAGGAGATGAAAGAGATTACTACGGAAACCGTAGCCTTGCAGGAAGAAGAACCGCAGAATACAATAGAACCTGTAACGCAGATAGCGGAAGAGGCAAGCTCCGATGCCCAACCCATAGAACTGAATATCGACCCGAAGCGTCACGAAGAAATCCGTTCAAGTTATAAAGATGAGCAAGACAAGGAAAATGAGAGACGCATCCGCATGGTCGTGAAGTATATACATTTTTACATGCCCCGTATCGCTGACGAAGAGACCGTGAACCATGTCTGCAACGAGGTAAGCAACTGGATGAACAAGAACAACTACAAGCCGAAGCCGATAAAAAGGCGGCTGACACAGGACATCTCCAATATTCCGCTCCGTCATTTCATATGGAACATAGCGGAGCGTTGCATGTACAAGAGATATTACAATGGGGATAACCGCGCCCGTTTCGTCAAAGAACTTTTCCCTCGCGAGTTTGCCGAAACGGATATAGCGACCATCAAGAACTTTAGGATTGACCCGTTAAAGCCACCGATTCCCATTGACGAACCCGAAGACGGCAAGCTGGATTTCCATTATCCGAATGGTTACTTGCAAAAAGAGTAAAAATCATCCCGTCTTTGAGCAATAACGACAAGTATCAAAACTACTTAACAGCCTGTTTAATAGTGTTTCCCGAACAACTTTACCCATCATTCACGGTTGGGTATCGTTATTCGGGAATTATTTTTTCGTGAAGATATTCACGACCCTATCATTGCAGTCCTTTGCGGCAAGTCTTACAAAAGAGACGAATCGCAAAATGGAAAAAGTAAATCTTACATTCAACGACCTTCCGGAGGTCGTGGCTCAACTTCGGGACGAGGTGATGAGCCTGAAAAGCCTGCTCACCGAGCAGAACAGTACAAACAATGCAAAGGCTGTGGACACCCATGTCCCCATGTCGGTGGATGAAGCGGCAGAGTATCTGGGCATCCCCAAAGGTACGCTCTACATGAAGCTGTCGGACGGGAGCATCCCTGCCACCAAGCCCGGCAAACGCTATTGCCTCTACCGTGACGAATTGGACAAGTGGCTGGAATCCTCCCGGAAGAATCCCGTGCCACTGTCCGATGAGGAACTGAACGAGTCCATATCCTCATCGCACCATCGCAAACCCAACAAACGTAACTGGTAAAAGCCATGGAAGAGGATAAGAATTATATCGGCATGATACATGGCGACCTTGCGAGGGCTTCCCAAGCGCGGAGCGGTATGCCGGAGAGTATCGGTGTGATGAGCATCAAGACAGCCAACCGCACCATACTCGAAGCATCGCTGCTGCCCACGCCCCGTGCGCTGTGGGACAGTTTCTGGTACGAGGGGGAGCTGTCCTGCCTCTTTGCCGACTCCAACGTGGGCAAGTCCATCCTTGCCGTGCAGATAGCCGACCGCATTGCCCGAACCGATAATGTGATGTATCTGGACTTTGAGTTGTCCGATAAACAATTCCAACTCCGATACACTAACGAACACGGAAACCTCTACACCTTTCCCGAAAGGCTGTATCGGGTATCACTTGACTGTAACTCACTGTTGGAGGAAAATTTTGAGGAAGCCATTATCGGCAGCATCGAGCAGATGGCATTGCAAACCGCCAGCAAGATTTTTATCGTTGACAACCTTACCTATCTGTGCTGCGCCATGGAGAAAGGTGATGCCGCAGGGCGGCTGATGATACAGCTTAACAACCTCAAAAAGAGATACGAGCTGTCCATCCTCGTGTTGGCTCATACGCCCAAACGCTCCTTGGACTGTCCTATCACCTCCAACGACCTTGCAGGAAGCAAGCGGCTCTACAACTTCTTTGACAGCGTGTTTGCCATCGGCAAAAGTGCGCAGGATGGCGGACTTCGCTATGTGAAGCAGTTGAAAGTACGCTATGGCACATACTCATACGATGCGGACAATGTAATCATCTATGAGATTGAAAAGGTGGATGCCTTCTTGCAGTTTGTACATAGGGGATATTCCACGGAAAAGGAGCATCTGAAAAAGTTGGGCGACAATGAATCGAGCCAAAGGAACTGCCTGATATTGCAATTGTCCCAATCGGGCAGGTCAGTAAGGGAGATAGCCTCACAGGTGAATTGCGGCAAATCCACCGTCAGCCGGATTATCCAGCGCAGCAAAGATGGCGATAAGACGGCTGTCCCAAGTGTCCCACCGTCCCAACCCACGGCAAGTGGGACAACGGGACAGGATGGGACACTTGGGACAATCAAGGAAGTAATGCAAGCGGAACTGTTTTCTGAACACAATAACAAGGAGGATAAGCCATGAAAAATCCTATTATACATACTGTTATAAAGGATAATGGCTTCATTCCAATGGTAAGCGATCCTGCAAACAAGAGGGTCATATGTCAAAACATTCCAAGTGTCCCAAGGTGTCCCACTGTCCCATGCCCTATGAACCGGGACAATGGGACAGGACGGGACAGCACAATAACCAACGGAAAAACAAAGGAGGCAGACAATGAGTAATTATTCGTTACAGAGATATAAAGGAACGGCTACACGGCACACTTGCCCGAATTGTGGCGACAGGCGCTCCTTTGCCTATTATGTGGATGAACAGGGCACACCCCTTCACCCATCGGTCGGCAGATGTAACCATGAAAGCGGTTGTGGGTATCACTACACCCCCAAGCAATACTTTCAGGAACATCCCGAATGTCATACAGCAAAGGATTTCTCTTTTGGTGGGCAAAGGATGAAACAACCGACCAAGCAGCCGTCACTACCGCTTACGGTATGTTACATACCGACCAACTATGTGGAAAAATCACAGAGCGTTCACAGCAACTTCTTCCGTTTCCTTTCCACGCTCCTTACCGCCTATTACGGCAGCAAGGCAAGAGAAGTATTGACTCGGTTGTTGGAAGAATACCGTTTGGGGGCTACCCGTGACGGGGCTGTCATCTTCTGGCAGATAGACCGCAACGACAAGGTACGTACAGGCAAGGTAATGCATTACAATCCCGAAGACGGACACCGTATCAAAAGAGGGTTGACATCGGCAGTGAACTGGATACACAGCATACTGAAAAAGCAACAGGTTTTGCCGGAGGAGTGGCAGCTCTCCCAATGCCTTTTCGGGGAACATCTGCTAAAAAGCAATCCCGGCAAGGTGGTGGTCTTGGTGGAATCCGAAAAGAGTGCCGTCATCGGTTCGGCTATCTTCCCCGGCTATGTATGGCTGGCGACAGGAGGCAAAAGCCAGATGAGAGAAGAAAAGCTCCGTGCGCTGACCGGGCGAACCGTGCTTCTCTTTCCCGATGTGGACGGATATGCAGAGTGGAAACAACGTGCCGGGAGCATGACATTTTGCAGGGCTATTGTATCTGACATCATCGAAAGAAACGCCACGCCGAAACAAAGGGCTGACCACATAGACATAGCCGACTGGATTATCTACCAGATACAGGAAGGGCAAGCTGATGTGTACATCCAACCACTTGGTAGAAGCTGAAAAAATCCTCCAACGGATGATAGAGAAGAACCCCGTCCTACAAAAGCTGATAGATGATTTAGACCTTGTATTGGTCGGTGCAAGTCCAATCGGAAGCAGTGATTGAAACCCTCCCTGACGGCAGGAGAGCGGAAGCCAAAGGCTGTGGTGAACGGACAAGGGCTTGCCCTTGATATAGCCCACTATAACTACACACTTCGCTTTCGTAGTTGTGGGCTCTCCCGAGGGGCTGGGCTTTGCCCCGTCCCACTCAGGACGCTGCCCTGAGAACCCGGCAAGGGCTGTCAGCCCTATGCAACCCGACCAAAGAGTGA
>ENA-OPCV01000561-OPCV01000561.1-human-gut-metagenome-genome-assembly--contig:-NODE-561-length-33998-cov-7.049642_pt1 | contig 33998 bp, 39 predicted proteins | sample MGYA00241257_ERZ501494 | MGnify/ENA primary metagenome ERZ501494 (study PRJEB25962, sample SAMEA2042618) | human gut metagenome | biome: human gut; feature: human-associated habitat; material: faeces...
TCCGAATGGCGGTCCGGACGGAGGCGACGGCGGTCGCGGCGGTGATGTAATCTTTGAAGTGGACAAAGGTCTTAACACACTGGTAGATTTCCGTCACAAAACAAAATATAAAGCACAGGACGGAGAGGAAGGCGGCAAAAAGCGCTGTCATGGTAAGGATGCAAAGGATCTGATCCTGAAAGTTCCTGAAGGGACAGTTATCCGTGAAGCAGAGACCAATAAAGTCATTGCCGATATGTCGGGTGAGAATCAGCGTCAGGTCATCTTAAAAGGCGGTAAGGGCGGTCTTGGAAATATGCATTTTGCAACCTCTACCATGCAGGTTCCGAAGTATGCACAGCCGGGAAAACCTGCACAGGAACTCTGGGTGAATCTGGAACTTAAGGTGATCGCAGACGTTGGGCTTGTAGGTTTCCCGAATGTTGGTAAATCTACATTCCTTTCCCGTGTAACCAATGCGCAGCCAAAGATTGCAAATTATCATTTCACAACACTCAGCCCGAACCTTGGAGTTGTAGATCTGGAAGGTGCAAAGGGATTTGTTATTGCAGATATTCCGGGACTGATTGAAGGAGCATCAGAAGGTGTCGGACTTGGACATGAATTTTTGCGTCATGTTGAACGTACCAAGATGATGATCCATGTTGTGGATGCGGCAGGTATCGAAGGACGTGATCCGGTTGAAGACATTTACAAGATCAACGCTGAACTGGAAGCCTATAACAAAGAAATTTCCATGCGTCCACAGGTCATTGCAGCGAATAAGGTTGACCTGATCTATTCCGAAGATGAAGATCCGATCCAGAGACTGAGAGATGAGTTCGAGCCAAAAGGAATCAAAGTATTCCCGATTTCCGGTGTGACCGGAGAAGGACTTTCGGATCTTCTTTACTATGTAAATAATGAACTTCAGAAGTTGGATGACAAGCCGATCGTATTTGAACAGGAATATTTCCCGGAAGAAGAGATCATCCACATGGATCTTCCATATACCGTGGAAAAAGAAGACGATATATTTGTAGTAGAGGGACCGAAGATCGAAAAGATGCTTGGTTACACCAATCTGGATTCCGAGAAGGGATTTGCTTTCTTCCAGAAATTCCTGAAAGAAACCGGTATCCTTGAGCAGCTTGAAAATGCAGGTGTTCAGGAAGGCGATACTATCCGTATGTACGGTCTTCAGTTTGAATATTACCGTTAGAAAAGAACATAATTTCAGAAAGGAGAAGTTTTATGACTTCCAAACAGAGAGCTTATTTAAAGAGCCTTGCGATGACAATGGATCCGATCCTTCAGATCGGTAAATCCAGCGTAACACCGGAACTTACCGCAGCTGTTGCAGAAGCGCTTGAAGCAAGAGAACTGATCAAGCTTCACGTTCTTCAGAACTGTGGAGATGATCTGCGTGGAATGGCAGAGATCCTTGCAGAGCGTACACGTTCCCAGGTGGTACAGGTTATCGGAAGAAAAATCGTTCTTTATAAAGAGGGAAAAGACGACAAGAAGAAAATCGTTCTTCCTTAATGAGTGGAGTATAAGATTATGAGAATCGGTATTATGGGCGGAACATTTGATCCCATCCACAACGGGCATCTGATGCTTGGTGAATATGCATACCAGCAGTTCCATCTGGATGAAGTGTGGTATATGCCAAACGGCAATCCGCCTCATAAATCAAATCCGGAAATACGAAAAGATTTACAGGACCGTGCCGAAATGACACGCCTTGCAATTGAAGAGATCCCGTATTTCCAGATTTGTACCTATGAAATGGATCGAAAGGAAACTTCGTACTCCTATCAGACAATGGAGTATTTTAAAGAGACTTATCCGCAGGATGAATTTTATTTTATCATCGGTGCGGATTCTCTTTTCAATCTGGAAACCTGGAAATGTCCGGAAAGACTTCTGAAAACAGCAGTCATCCTGGCAGCATATCGGGATGATGCAGGAGCGCCGAAAGAAATGCGCCGTCAGATCACATATTTGAAAGAAAAGTATGCATGTGATATCCGGCTTCTCCGTACCCCTGTGATGCCGGTTTCTTCCAGTGAGATCCGGCAGATGATCCGAGGAGGAGAGACAGAAGATCTTCCGATTCCGAAAAAGGTTGCAGATTATATAGATTTGAACAGATTATATCAGGTGAGTGAACATGACGGAAACAATACTTAAGATGCAGAAAAAAGTAAAACGGTACCTGGATAAAGACCGTTATGATCATACGATCGGTGTGATGCATACGGCAGGCTGCCTTGCCATGCGTTATGGTGCCAATCTGGAGCAGGCTTTGACGGCAGGACTTTTACATGACTGTGCAAAATGTGTGCCGGCAGATGAAAAGATTAAGCTCTGCGAGAAAAATCATATCGAAATTTCCGATGCAGAGTACAAAAATCCGGGACTTCTGCACGCAAAGCTGGGCGCATTTTTTGCCCGGAAAAAATATGGAATAGAAAATGAAGAGATTCTACGATCGATCGAGTCTCATACAACCGGTCGTCCGAATATGTCTCTGCTTGATAAGATCATTTATATCGCAGATTATATTGAGCCTGGAAGAGATGTTGCACCAAATCTTCCGGAAGTACGTGCGCTTGCATTTGTAGATATCGATGCATGTCTTTACCGTATTCTGGAAGATACACTTGCATATCTTGCCGAAAAAGGTGCAACGTTAGATCCTGCGACAGAAGAGACATTTTTATATTATAAAAACCTGAAAAACAGTGATTCCGAAAAGGAGGACAAAAACTGATGCAGACAATCGAGCAGTCAAAAGAGATGGCAAAACTTGCCTGCGAAGCACTCGCTGACAAAAAAGGCGAAGATATCCGTGTAATTGACATTGCAGGAATCTCTGTGCTTGCAGATTATTTTATTATTGCAAACGGAACCAATGAGAGCCAGGTAAGAGCTCTTGTCGATAATGTCGAAGAAGAACTTGCAAAAGCAGGATATGAAGTCAAACAGCGTGAAGGCTATGGACTCGGAAGCTGGGTGCTTCTTGACTTTGGCGACATTATCGTTCATGTATTTGACAGAGAAAACCGTGTTTTCTATGATCTGGAAAGAATCTGGAGCGATGGCAAACAGGTGGATCCGGAAGATCTGTAAATATATTTTTGTACAGAAGTAACTAGCATTTTTCTATAATTTGTAAAAACAATTATTCTGTAGCAAACCAACCAACAAAACGAAGCGTATTACTGGCAAAACCGGTGATACGCTTTTTTAATGGAGACAAAATGAAAAAATTTAAAGCTAAAATCTACCTAAAAAACAAAAAAGAATTAAATGAATACCTAAAAAATCTCGTAAAAATAAAGAAAAACCCTACTTTAGAAGATGTGAAATTTTCATTCAAGTGGGGAACAATCCCTTGTGACCAATAACTACCATTTGGAAATATCAGGGAAAAAGAAGATGTGGAGGAAATATAATTATAAATAACGAAATACCTAAAACAATTCCGGTCGCAGACTATGCCGGATATATTATGAAAAATTTTAAGCCAGATGTCATAAAATTCAAAAAGCCTGAATCGGAATGGACAGAAGAAGAACATACAGAATATACAAAGTGGGTTCTTAAACTGTCTATGGCACATAGATTCAAGCAACAAATACAGGAGAATAAGCCCTTTGTGTTATTCTATCGTCTATTCTGATAGGTGTAATAATACGTTCTTTTCCACGTTCTCTGATTAGAACTTTCTTTACTTTTGATAGTGCCGGAATTTGACCACCTTCAATTGTTCCAATTATTTCATGGATTTGTGTAATAGCATTTTGGTTAAATTCTTGAACACTTCTTTTATAACCTACACCCTTATTACAATTTTCTAATGATTGGTAATAATTTTGGTAAGTTATGATATTGTCAAAATTATCATATTTATTCATAAAGGCATTATTCTTTTCAGAACGCCTTAATTTATCACGCTCAATACGTTTTCGTATTCGCTTTGTAGACAATTCACTGTCCTCCCTTTCTATCTGAATATTTGGTTACTTACTATGATAGAATCGTTGCTTATGGTATGAAAATCAGTGTAGTAACCAACACTGATCCATGCATACAATTTCTACAGAAATTGGGCTTCAACCATGCAACAGGGAATGCCGTGTATCAGCATGTCATCCATTGAACATAGATAACGTAATATTCATCGTCGAGTTTTTCAACGAAAAGGTCTTATTCTCCTTCTCATAAAAGAAATATTCCTTTCACCCTTATACATGGTTACTATATTTACGAGAATCAGGGAACAACTGCATTCGTGTTAGATGCGTTGTTGTTGTTGTTCGGATTGCCGTTGTTGTTGACATTCATGAAGTTCGTAGAGTTATCAGCATTCGGAGAACGCTCCCACCAGTTCTGGGCACGAAGCCACAAACGACAGAAAATACAGAATAAAACCTATGTAAATCTATTGTAATTTCTCGAATCTATCTTTATCGGATTTTCTTATTCCGAATAAACTTTTAAGTGTATCATTGAAAATGGTTGACCATTCACGCAAAATACTTTCGCTATAACCCATAAGATTGAATAAAGATTTCATCGGAACTTCCATTTTCTTCAAACAAGATATCGAAGATGATATACATTTCTTCCGATGTTCGTATTCAGCTTTGGTCTTTGGAATTTTCTTATTTGCTTCTAAGCTATAATACCAAGCCTGGTCAATGAAATCAGAAATCATATCACATTCTCTATCTGCGTATACTTGCCTTGCATGGGCAATTTTCTTGTGCGTATATTTGTGCAGCTTAGACATATTGCTTAGAAAAGCAGCTTTCTTAATATCTTCATTTCTGTAATAAAGCATTTTTCTTTCCTCTGCACTTTTATCGGAAACATATAATGGATTTCGATAGAGTAAGCCACGCAAGAGTGCCAATTCTTTATTAAATAATTCGCACCAATAAGATTTTCGTTTGCTTCACTTGCTTTGTCGCACGCTTCATCAAAAGATTCTGTCAAAGCATCAACTACTTTTACAACACCAAAAATAGCACCAGCAGCAAGAATAGCCCAACCTACGGGATTAGTAAGTAAGAATGTTGCTAATCCGGCAGCAGCAGCTTTCAAAGAAGCAGCAAGACCAGCCGTTGCAACAGCAGCCGTACCATTTGCAGCAGCCATTGTTCCAGCGGTAACAGCAGCAGCAGCTTCCGCAGAACTCAAGCCTGTTGCTTCCAAAGCTGCGATAATTGCAGATTCTCCAACCCCTTGAGCAGCTAAAGCAGCAGCGATTTGACTTGCTGTAAATTGAGTGGCAGACATAGCACCGGCGATTTGCTCAGTAGTAAGTCCTTGTGTTGACAATGCAGCAGCAACAGTTGCAGCATCATATCCAGCCGTTGCCATTGCAGCAGCCGTTTCTATTGAACTATATCCAGCAGCAGCTAAAGCAGCAGCCGTTTGTTCTGCAGAAAGACTTGCCATGCTTGCACCAGCAGCAATCGCTTCAGCAGAAAATTGACTCAATGATGAACCAATTTCAGAGAAGTCCATTGCTGTCATTGTCGCTTCGCAAGCAGAAGCGTATGATTTAAGGTCTAAAAAGACTTTTCCAACATTTCCTAAATTTTGTAGTTGCTTTATTTTATAAACATATTGAAAAGTCTTGATAAGTGTGATACATTATTATTGTATGATTATAAAGGAAGGTGATTGTATGTCTATGATTAAATGCCCAGAATGTAATAACATGATTTCTGATAAATCAAAACAGTGTATACATTGCGGTTTCCCATTACCAACATTTGAAGAAGTACCAGATGGATTCTGTCTTATTGACGGAGTGCCCCGTGATCTTCATGAAGCATTGAATAAAATTGATGATTACCCTAATATGACTCCTGATGAGCAGAAAAAATTAAAAGGGTGGATTTTTGGTCAATGCCAAACTATCTCTATTTATGCTGCAGAACAACTTCTAAATATTATATTAGAAACTCATGCAGTGCCAAAAGAATTTGACGGATCATATAAAAGAGTAGGAAATGGACGTATAAATAGTATACAACCAACAAACAAAAATACATTAAAGTGCCCGAAATGTGGCTCAACCTCTGTTACAACTACAACAAGAGGATATTCCATTATGCTTGGCTTTATTGGGAGCAATAAAGTTATAAACATATGTGGAAATTGTGGTCACAAATGGAAACCAAATAATCAATAATAATGGTAAATTTATTATGTGCCTCCCGGCAAACTGGCAAGGAATAATACTAAATTCACAAATATATTATTCACTATACATTAAAAGCTATAACAACTAGGCGTGTTATAACTCCAAGAATGGGTAGTCTCTGAGGATTCATGCTCATATATTTTGAGCGTGCGTCCTACTGATTGCCTATTATAATAGTCCGTAGCACAGTATAAAACTGCTTTTTCTCAGCATAGACCATCCAGATAATTTTTTCTGCTTTCGCAACATTCACGCCTATCGTTACCGATTACGTTGTAGTTTATCTGGCTTTAAGGTGTTCCAGTATTTACTTCTTTGGGATATTTTATAGAACCTCCCAACAGCTATATCTTGTGTACATCGCCATAATGATGATTACTTGATATAACACTAAGCCAACTTTATTTAGGAAAGTTTGTGATGTTATCACTCAACTTAGGTTCTTTACAAATGCAGCAATTCCGACTCCTGTTAATATAGTAGGAACTGCACCAATTTTATTTATAAGTGCATCAATTACTTGAACAAGCCCAGTCAATCCGCCAACAGCACCTTTGACAAATCCAGAGTCAAGGAAAGAGTTTGACAGTCCTTCCCACGCAGCTTTAAGCTGGTTTACTTTAGCTTCAATAGATTCCATCCATTTTTCATGTTCTTCCATAGCAGAACCTTCGGAATTCATCGAAACTTCAAGTGCTTGTCTGGCGATATCAAAATTGTTCATAAGTGAAGACATTACATTACCTTGATGTTTTCCGGCAAGCAACTCTGTGATGGATGCCCGTTGGATATCGGTAAGGTCTTCCCATTTCTCTGAAAGCTCGTCCATAATTTGATATGTAGATTTAAAAGTGTCTTTATCAAGCATAATATCGACACCAGAAAGTGCCTTGATTTCAGCTTGAAGTTTTGCTGTTGATTCAGCCATACCATCAGTTTCAAGTCCGGCTTCCTCAAGTTCTGTAGTCGCACCACGAATTCTCATGGAGATTGTCTTAAATGCGTTACCTACTCTTGCTGGATCTTGTACAACAGTATTTGCAGCAGTAATCAAAGCAATTGATTCATCCAATGTGTTATTGGCAGCAGACATTGAAGAAGCAGATCTTGTCAAGGCTTCACCAATACCACCAGAACTGATTGCGAATCTGTTACCTACTTCATTGAATTTATCAACGATTGACATAGCATCACTGGCTTGAATTCCAAATGCCTTTAATGTAGAAATTACACTAGAACTTGCCTCATCAATGCTAGAAATTTCGTCACCAACAACACTATAAACATTTGCTACTTCTGCAAGTTCTTTGGCTTCAGACATGGAATATCCAAGTCGTGCGAAACTCGATGTAGAATTTACATAATCTGTAATAGTAGTACCAAGTTCAACAGAACGCTTTGAAGCATTTGAAAGGAAACTTGAATATACAGAATCCGTTTCATTTGTAACCTTTTTGAGTTCTGTCATGGCACTATCAATATCTACGACATTTGAATACATATCCTTTAGTCCACGAATGGTAGTGTTAATCATTGCACCCATTCCGAATAGTGGACTAAGATTTGTAAAATTACTCTTCAAAGTTCCGAAGATACTCTTACCTAAATTTCCGGCAGCAGCAGCGGTTGTTTTTAACTGAGTAAATGACTGAGAGACAGCTTTTAATTGTGAAGGATTTTCAACTTTAGAAAGCTGTGCTGTTAATTCTGATAACTCATTTTTATATATTTTTGCAGCTTTAGTGTTACGGTTCATCCATGTTTCAATTTGATTACCTAACACAGTTTTTTGTGATAATAATTGCTGTGATGCAGCTAACGAAATATTTTCTGCTTTAGCATCTTTATATGCAATTTTTAATCGTTGAACCTCTTGAGTTATTCTTTCAAATTCAGCTTGTTGTCTATCTAAACCACTTATATTACTTATATTTGCTAAGTCGGCTTTTAATTTAGAAAGTTCAGACGAATAATTATTTGTATCACCTTTTAATTTTACAAATCCTGCATCAAGAGTTGAAATATCAGCATTTAATTTGGAAACATCAGCACCAGTAAACATCTGACTAAATGATTGTTGAATATCTTTACCAACATTTACAAGTCTGCCAGCCTGTGAATCAAATTCTTTTAATACAGTAACAGTGCGACCTAATTCATCTACACCAGTGACACGCAACTGTAATTGACCGCCTTGACGGATTCTTGTATCAACCCTTTGGACAGCCAAATCCATAGAATCTAAAGATTGTGTGATTGTAGCAATCTGACTCTTATCAAACTTAAATCCGGCAAGTGTACGTTGCAAGTTTTTAATAGTATTTGCTGAATTGGCAGTGGTAATTTTTCCCATTGTAGTATTCAGCGCATTGGCGAAATTATTGCCAGCAGCATTACCAGCCTGACCAAATTGTGATTTTATCTGATTCAAATAGCCGTTTATATTTCCATTTTTGGACACCAAATTTACATCAACATCAATTTTGTGCTTTGCATTTGTGAAAGCATTCATTTGTTGCTGTGCTTTGGCGGTATCAAGCTCCGCTATAACGTGAGCAATAAAATCTGACATAACTTCACCTCCACTTATCTAAAGAAACTACTAAATGTACTGTCTAAGTCAGATTGAATTTTCTGTTCTGATCTTGCCCAGAAGCCAGAACGACCTTTGATATTCGCTGTACCAGCTTCGGCAGCATCAAATACCATAGGGGTTGAAAAATAACTTGAAAATCCTTTTTCTATAAAGTCTGGATTTGGAACTACATAACTGTAAGTTCTATCCAACCAAATATAGAAATGAACATTTTTTCCGTATTTAGAAACACCATAGTTCCTAACACTTTTTCCAAGTTTTCCAGTTCTTTTATAAATACTAGGAGAACCCTGCGAATAGAAAGACTGGACTTCGTTCTCTGTATCTTTGAGAGATTTTGAATGTACAACCGTCATGGCTTTTTGCATCTCATTCAAGATCAACTGTTCAAGTTCTGCCATGCTATTTGCTTTTTTCATGGTAGTCCTCCTTTATTATTGCCTAATTATAAATCACTTAAAGACGAACTCTTACCTTCAACAATTCCATCTTTTGTGAAATACTTACTGAATTCTTCGGAAACCTCGCTATCGTTGTAGAGATTAACCATGTCCGAACTACTCCATCCGAAAAATTCCTGAACAACATTTGCCGGGATATTCAGCTTCAATAATTTTGTGTTGAGATAGTGTCTCATGCAGTGCCAGTAAAAATCTACACCTAATTCATTTGAGAAGATGTTCGCCCAACTATCAAGGGTACTGACTTTCATTTGTGCATAAGAACCATCACCACATCTATGTACAAAAAGCCATTCACTCTCAATACCTTGTTTCTTACGTTGTTCCATCCATAAATCAAGGTATTTCTTAAACTCATAAAGTACATATTTATTGAGCTGTTTACCTGTTTTACCAGCTCCCTTAGTTTTAATCTTAGGAGTCTTATACAGACCACCATAAACAATATTGTTCTCATCGAAGTATTCAACTTTGAATCTCAACAATTCTGATTTTCTAGCACCACTCATTGCAGCCAAAGCAAAAGCACATGCCTGTTGATATCGTTCTTCACTGACTAATTTATCCAAGAATTTATCTACGTCATCATCTGGGATAATGGTTTTCTCACGAACAGCTTCGTTCTTCGGAGATTCAATCTTTCCAATGATCGAGCGGAAATTTTCAAAATCTTCGTCTTCGTCCTGTAAAATATTTTCAATATAATTTGACATGCTACTGATAGCAGATTTTACCCTACGAATTCTTTTCGGACTCCAACCCCATTCATTGATTGCATATCCCTGGAATCGTGCAAGCTCACGTTTCTTGATATCAACAAAAAATTTATTGTTGTTGTATTCTAAGTTCCAGCAGAAGAAAATTTCTAGGTCGTTTCTGTACCCGTTAATTGTGGAAGGGGCACGATCAATAGACGCAAGATATTCAAGAAAATCTTCACAAAGTTGTTTATTGTTTGGATTGATTTTCTTGATAGATTCTTCGTTTGTAATTTTGTTATAAATTGTTGTTCTACCCATGTTACTAACCCTCTTTCTTAAAAGCGTAAAAAATAGAAGAGGGGAGTAACCCTCTTCTTATTCGACTTTAATATTGTCTTGTTCTTTTTGAGAATTTTCATACGCTAAAATTCCACGAACTACATCATCTTGTGGCATTTTTGCAAGCTCTGCTACATTCTGTAGTTTATTCATGAAATCATCAGTGTTTAAATTCTCTAATGTGGAAGAATATTTATTGGCGATAGAAATTAACACCTCAAATAATTCGTCCAGTTTTGATGTATTGACAAGTTTGCTCCGCTCAAAATCAATTTTTCTTTCAGCAGCATCAATAACATCTTTTACATTAACTGTTTCCTTGATAACCTGTCCGATGCGTGTTTTCTCGATGAAATCTGCACTTTCAGTAAAAGACTCTGGCAATGCAATATCAGTCAGATTATTTACAAGAGAAACAGCTACAAAATAATCAAACAGAATAGGCTCATACCCTACTGTATCATTGATAACACCGTGAACGATATCATCAACAATGTCCATTTTCTGAGAAAGAGTAGGAGAGGACACATATCTGAAAACTATATGTTTTCCGTTTAATTCAAATGTTGATTCATCAGTATATTTTCTCATAAATTACACCTCTGTACTTTCTTTAGCAAACTGTGAATAATTGTTTTCCAGGAATCTACGGCTCTTATCGGAAAGAGTTTTAGAAACACTATAAGTTTCTTTGTTTTCTTTCTTGCCGATAGTATATGTACATGTAGAACACGCACAAATATTCGTACCCTCTACCCAGTTCATCGGCTGTTTACATTTCGGGCACATCAAGATTTTTTCCATGATTTCTTTAGCCTTACGCTTATTCTTCATTGCTCTACTTTTCTCTGTATTCACATTGAACATTTTTGCTACTTCTTTAATAGTCATAATTTATATCTCCTTTTGTAAACGAACTTTTTAATAATTATGGTGGATAAACATTTGTATAATTTGCGATAAAAAATGATACCCATTAAAAAAGTCAAAACAGTTTTTAACCTCTTTAATAGGTATCATACACAAGTGCAGTGCTTAATAAAAAACACCACACTTGCTAACAATCCTCGTAATATTTACAATGCATTTTATCTTGATTATGTGGGATATAACAAGATTTGTCTTTACAATATCTTTGGCAGATACATAAACCTTCTGAGTTTATCTTCACACCACCAGAACAATAAATCATATTCTGCTTAGTTTTTTCATTAAACTGAATGTATGCATATTTACACATTATTTCTTCTCAACTTTAAAATTCGGAGAATGAATATCTCCTGAATATTTGACAGAAATTTTATTACCAGGATTTTTTGATATACCAGTTAATTCATACCCGAAACCATCAAAAGAAATGATAGCGGTATTAGTACGCTCATTGTATACTAATACGTCACACTCTTTGGTAAGAGATGCCTTTCGTTTCGGTGTACTTGATTTTGTTTCAACTTTATTTTTTCCTTTATCTTGAACAATCTCAGTTGTATTTTCTTTTACATCTGTCATAATCTCAGCTCCTTCTTCCTAATAAAAATGTAGGCAGGTATAAACCCACCTACATATAGTTACTGAAATTATTTTGTTACAGTGATCTCAATTGTGTCTTCGAGTCCATTGTAAACGGCTTTGACTGTTGCTGTGCCAGATGCAGTTGCACCACTCACAACACCAGTTTTTGCACCTACAGTCAATGCAGTGTTTCCGGCATCTACGATTGAGAATGTACAATCCTTTGGATCAAGCTCTGTAGGTTTATACATAACTCCGATAATGCCAAGAACTGACAGATTCATGCTTGCACCAGTCTTAATTGTTGTAGCCGGTGCAGAAATAGCGATTTCAGAAACAGCCATATCTGTATTGTCATCATCAATTTCAGAGATGTATGCATATACAGCACTACCATCTTCGCAAGCATCACCTTCAACAGCAAGGGCACTACCAGATAACTTTGTACTTACTACACCATCAGGTGTGAATGAGATATCAAAGTTACCGTCAAGTGAGTAAGACGGAATTACGATTTCAACGACACCAACTTTACCTTTCTTACTGTTATGCTTGTCTGCCTGAAGAACAAGTTTTCCAATGTAAGGTGTTGATTCTGCATCAATAGTAATACGTTTTGAAATAGCATTATACTGATATGTACATTTTACTTTTTCAGTTGTAAGACCATATGATGCCAAGTCAATTGAAGTACCATCGGCAGTAACTTCTACGAATGTACCGTTTGGAAGTTCTACACCAACTTTTGCACCAGTCAGAGGTGTATGGTCAATTGTACCTTTTCCAGCTACAAGTGTTACGCACTCATTAAGACTATATGAATCTTTGAGTCCTTTAGAAATCTGAGAACCAGCCTGTAAAGCAATGTACTCAAGTTTCCAGTCAGCAGCTTCAAGTTCTGCTGTAAGCTCTCTACCATATTTGTATGAGAATACTTTCTTATTACCTTTACCAGCATTTACAGCCTGTTCCTGCATAGATACAGAAATAGAAGAACTAAGGTTAGTTACTCCTGTACAAGCTAATACACCATTGATGTAAAATGCAAAGTCGGCAACTGAAACAACGAATTCTTTTCCCTTTGTATTCATTGCAAATTCCTCCTGATTTATAAATCATCAGCCACTAATCATTTTCTTTAATGACATGGCATCTGTTTTCACATCTTTGAACTTATCGCTCTCATCAAGTTCAGTCATCCAATACTGGACGGGTTCTTTGAATTTTACAAATCCCGTACTTTCAGCAGATTTCATAACATTGAAAATATCACGCTTATTTATTCGTTTAACATATCGCCAGAACTTACGAATAGTTAGTCCCTTAACTTTCTCTTCGGTTAAGTCCATTCCAACACAAACAGAATCAATATAGTCTTCCAAAGAGGCTTTATCTTTGCCAGATATAGCATCTTGGGCTTTTTTTAATTCTTGCTCAGTGTCGTAATGAATGAATTCATCAATGTCAAAATCAATACCATTTTGTAGGATAATAATTCTCCGAATATCATCGAACTGATCGGCGGTTATAACGTTGCCATTTATTCTGAATCCCCCTTGTGTAGAACTAGCCAGTACCTCTTGATCCTTAAATACAAGCTGTAAAAGCCGGAGTGCAAAAGAATAGTAGTAGGGGAGAAATGGCATGTTAAATTCTTTTGCTAATTCTACGTTGTTATGACAGTAAAATAAAAAATCAAGATATGGCATCTTGATAATTTTCTTTACTGGAAATATGCTGTTTTTACGAACAATAATACTTGACTTATATAAATTGAAATCAAGCACATTACCCATTTTTACAGGGTATAAAACTAAATCTTCGGTATAATAAATTGGTGAGCTATATATAAGGTACTGATATAAAGATTCGTTACTGATGTCCATATGATTCCTTCTTTGCAGTAAACGTAAGTATTCTGCATGGGTATTCATAGTACAATACTTCCTCAGTATTGCTTACACATGTCAATTCACCAATCCAATTTGTTTCCATTCCAGATAAAGTTTTTTTCAATTCTTCACCCAAAATATCAATAACTGTACCCGATAGATATTCCTTTGTTTTATAGCTCTGTACTCTTTGTGCCATTGCCTTTTCATGGCAGACAATATATATGACCACATTTATCTCTTCCAAAAAATATTGTTGGTTTCTCACATGATTAACCTTGAAACAGATGAATGGAGAAGTTTTCTCAATGGTCTTTGGATTCTGCAAATAAGGAAAAATTTTCTTATAAAGCAGACCACCACCGGCATCTATATATTCCTTATCGAGATTAGAAATAATCTCGTTATTTTCGACAATTGTATTTATTACCGCAGATTTAAAAGAGTTAATGTCAAAATCTTCCATAATAAACCTCATTTACCATAAAGCGGTAATCGTAATAACAACAGATGCCAATATTGTATCTACCGATGAAAGAACATTTAAGTGGAATTGCTTTCCAACCAAATCACGATTGTTTTTTACAGTAACTTTTACAAAATTGTCACCAGTAGTTAATACCAAATCTTTCTCATCGAAATCATTATCAGAAATTCCCCAATGATATTCGATATCATCTACCACATTATGTTCATTGTCATAAAATGTAGCAGAGTATTTTTCAAACGATGATAAACTGATAGTGTCAGCTTTATATGTAAGTTCGCAAGTATAACCGTACTTTTCAGTAGGCTCAACATTATTTTGTTTGTAATCTGCAAGCATCATATCAACACTGTCTGTATTTTCATCGTATACAGTTTGAGTCAATGACAGATTTAACAACTTCACATTTTTATTGTTGTTTGTTAAACCATTGAATTTTGTGAGTTTATATACCAACGGTACATCGTTGGACATTTCCAACATAAATCGCATACCGTCATGAAGCCTTCTTGTATTTTTATCCATTGGAAGTAAAAGGCTATACTGCTTATCATAAGTGATAACAATATTTCCTTTGAAGACACCAGAACTATACCGTGTCACATCTTCACACCAATACCAATATTCAAATATCTTCTTGGTTTCTGGATCTTGCCATCGTAACTGATTGTGACAAACTTTAAGAACTGCCTTTTCATAAAATTTGTTATTACTTGGTTCAGAAGCAATAATCCAAATTTCATCTTCAAAACGAATGTAAGAGTATGTTTGTAAAGTTCCAATCGGCACTAAAATTTGTCTGTCTTCAGCTTTCAATTGTGTGTCTGGCGTAACACTCTGTATAATTGCCTTGCCGGGAGTAATAACAGAAAAATCACTGTTTATAAACTCAACATTATCGCACAACATAGTGGTAGGGTTCATGGTTGGGATGAGATTTATGAACTTATTGATAAATTGGAGGATTTTTAATGGTCTACAAACGTGATGGACAGATTCAGGAATTCAGACCTGAAAAAATCGAGAATGCTGTTTTAAAGGCATTCTATGATGTTGAAAAAGAAGAAACAGAATATGCAAAATCAAGAGCCAAAGAAATTGCAGAAAATATCAGTGCGCTTGATAAAGATATGGAAGTTGAGGAAATACAGGATATTGTAGAATCTCAGCTTGCTAAAAAAGATATGAAAGTCGCAAGAAAGTACATCATCTATAGAAATGATAGAACCAGAGACAGAAGACGCAGAAGTGAACTCATGAAACAGTTTTCAGAGAAATTGAAAGCTAAAGATGTTGAGAATCAGAATGCAAATGTTGATGAAAAATCATTTGGTGGAATGATTGGTGCTGCAAGTGATGTTATGCTGAAACAGTATGCTCTTGATGAGTGCATGTCCGAATTGGCAAGAAACAACCATATTCTTAACAGAATCTATACACACGACTTAAATAGTTATGCGGTTGGTATGCACAATTGCCTCAGCATTCCATTTGATAAATTACTTGCAAATGGGTTTAATGTACGACAGACGGATGTTCGCCCAGCACAATCTGTCAATACAGCCGGACAATTGATTGCTGTAATATTCCAGTTACAGTCGTTGCAGCAGTTCGGTGGTGTTTCTGCAACACACATTGATTGGACACTTATGCCATATGTGCGAAAATCATTCAGAAAACATTATATTGTGGCATATTTAAAAAATACAGCAGCGTTCTTGTACTTAGACCTTATGGGAATGCTGTTTGATAACTACGAAGACGAAATTGGCATTGTCAGAAACCGATTCGATGACTGGATTGATGAGAATAAAGAAAACTTTTACAAAGAGACAGGACTGAAAGAAGAGGACTTTTTCTTTGCAAATAAAGAAAAACTTGATCCTATTTTCTATCAATCTGCTTTATACGATACAATCATTGAAACAAAACAGGCAATTGAAGCATTATATCACAATCTGAATACGCTTCAGTCAAGATCTGGAAATCAGTTACCATTTACTTCTATCAACTATGGTACATGTACTGAACCAGAAGGAAGAATGGTAATTAAAGCATTACTTGATGTTTCTATCGCTGGAATCGGAAAATTACATAAAACAAGTATTTTCCCATGTGGTATTTTTCAGTTGAAGAAAGGTATCAACAGAAAGCCAGGAGAACCGAACTATGATTTATATAGATTGGCACTCCGTTCAACTGCACAGAGGCTTTACCCGAATTACGCTAACTGTGATTGGTCAGGAAATGAAGGGTATGATCCAGATGATCCGAAAACATACTTCTCAACAATGGGCTGTAGAACGGCTAACGGTTGGGATATCAATGGATTTGGTCAGACAAAAGACGGTAGGGGTAATATTTGTCCGGTAACTATCATCATGCCAACACTTGCTATGGAAACAAAAGTTTCACTTGAAGAGAACAATTGTTTTACTGGTGGAAAAGAATATGATGAGAAATTATTGGTTGACAGCTTCATGGAATATCTTGATAAGAAGATTGATGAAGCGAAAGACATGCTTATCGAAAGATATTTATGGATTTGCAAACAGTCACCAGACTCAGCGAAATTCATGTACGAAAATTTTGTAATGGAAGGTTTCGATGGAAAAAATATCGAATCTGCCATGAAACACGGAACATTAGCAGTTGGTCAGATTGGTCTTGCAGAAACTTTACAGATTTTAGTTGGCTGCAATCATACAACCAAAAAAGGCATGGAAACCGCAAAGAGAATTGAGCAGCTTTTCAAAGATAGATGTGCCGAATACAAAAAAGAGTATAGTTTAAACTTTGGAGTATATTATACCCCAGCAGAGAACTTATGCTTTACAGCAATGTCAAAATTCAGAAATAAGTACGGAGAAATCCCAAATGTTTCTGATAAGAAATTCTTCACAAATTCAATGCACGTTCCAGTTTGGGAAGAAATGAGTCCTTTTGAAAAAATTGACATAGAGGCAGAACTTACAGGATATAGTTCAGCCGGTTGCATTACATATGTCGAATTGCCATCAAGCGTAAAACAAAATATTGATGCACTTGAAGAAATTGTAAACTATGCAATGGATAAGGATATTCCTTATTTTGCAGTCAATGTACCGAATGACATGTGTACTGAATGTGGTTACACAGATGAAATCGGAGATGAATGCCCGATTTGCGGTTGTCGAAAAATCAGAAGATTAAGACGAGTAACGGGATATCTCACTGGTGATTACATTGAAGCATTCAATGAAGGAAAACGCCAGGAAGTTGACTACCGTGTGAAACATTTTAACAATGCCTTAAAAGCCAAAACGGAGAAAAATGAATCTCATTAACGGCATTGAAACTGATTTCAGATTTGCCGGAATTGATAAATTCGATGTAAATAATGGTAATGGAGTTGGAGCAACTTTGTTTGTACAAGGTTGTTCCCACCATTGCAAAGGTTGCCACAACCAATCTACATGGGATAAGTCAAAAGGCATTACATTTACACAAAACACTTATGACGAACTATTTAATGAGTTATCAAAAAAACATATTTCTAGGCTTACTCTTTCTGGTGGTGATCCATTAGATAATGTGGAGCTTTCATATTTTGTAAGTAAAGATTTCAAAAATCTCTATGCAGAAAAAGAACTATGGATTTATACAGGATATAAATATGAAGAAATAATTCACCAGGATAAGTATAAAAGCCTATTAAGATTATGTGATGTTTTAGTAGATGGAGAATTCCGAATAGAAGAAAAAGATCTTCGATTACAATTTCGTGGCAGTAGAAATCAGAGAATCATTGATGTGCAAAAAAGCATAGTGGCAAATAAAATAATACTTTGGAAAAGAAAGGAAATGTTATAATGGCAAAAGTAGTAGCAAAATTTGAAAAGGTAAGTTATGAGCAGTTCAAAAAGGACTGGGGAGATACATTTAACGCAAGTGATGAGGAAATTATTAGAAAGATTTATGACGGAATCAAATTACCGAAACGTGCAACGGTTGGTTCTGCCGGATATGATTTCTTCACACCAATCGGGCTAAAAATTAAACCTGGTAAAACAGTAAAAGTACCTACCGGAATCAGATGCAGAATTGACAATGACTGGGTATTGAAATGTTATCCTAGAAGTGGTCTGGGATTCAAATTCAGATTACAGCTCAATAATACAGTCGGAATCATTGACAGTGATTACTATAATTCTGACAATGAGGGACACATTTTTGCAAAAATTACAAACGACACTAACGAAGAAAAAGTTATAGGTCTTAAATCTGGCGAAGGATTTATGCAGGGAATTTTTGTTGAATATGGCATCACAGAAGATGATGATGCAACTGGAATTAGAAATGGTGGTTTTGGAAGTACAACAGAATAATATTAAAAAATAAAGTTGAAATATAATCACAAAGCAGATATAATATAATTGCCTTGTAATACTATGTACAGAAGTAACTAGCATTTTTCTATAATTTGTAAAAACAATTATTCTGTAGCAAACCAACCAACAAAACGAAGCGTATTACTGGCAAAACCGGTGATACGCTTTTTTAATGGAGACAAAATGAAAAAATTTAAAGCTAAAATCTACCTAAAAAACAAAAAAGAATTAAATGAATACCTAAAAAATCTCGTAAAAATAAAGAAAAACCCTACTTTAGAAGATGTGAAATTTTCATTCAAGTGGGGAACAATCCCTTGTGACCAATAACTACCATTTGGAAATATCAGGGAAAAAGAAGATGTGGAGGAAATATAATTATAAATAACGAAATACCTAAAACAATTCCGGTCGCAGACTATGCCGGATATATTATGAAAAATTTTAAGCCAGATGTCATAAAATTCAAAAAGCCTGAATCGGAATGGACAGAAGAAGAACATACAGAATATACAAAGTGGGTTCTTAAACTGTCTATGGCACATAGATTCAAGCAACAAATACAGGAGAATAAGCCCTTAACAAATAGGGACAAAAGGATTATAGAGCGTTTTAGAAGTGGCGCAGATTTCTTTGGCGAAAAAATATGTGGCAAAGAAACATCAAGACTATTCGAACAACCATATACTTTCGATCTATTTAATGAGTGGCAGGAAAAGCACTTTAAAGAACACCCGGAAGACAAAGATAAAACAATCGAAGAGTTATTTGACATACGGCTTTCTGAACAGAAGCTATATCATTACAAAGAAGTAAACGGCAAATATTATGGTGCAGAAATTCCAAAAGAAATACATTACACAGAATATTTCCGATATCTATATTTCAATGTAAAGTATGAATTTAGTGAGAAAACATATTACAGATCTATCCCATATACAGACAAGGATAAGCAAGAAAGTATATGGGATAGGGAACGCTGCTTCGTTGCACAAGAGATCAGTGAATGGAGAGTGGACGAACTAGAAGATTGGCAGCGAGATCTTATCGAAAAAATAAGAGTCGGTGTTGAGCTAAAAGACGATGATATTGTTAAAGCAATGGGTTATTAAAATCTAAATCATGAGCCTCTTTAATCGAGGAATTCAACGATTTATGATAGCAACAACAAGTTCCAAACTAAATAAAATTCTGATTTTATTTAGACTACTAATCGTCTGAAACAAGCAAATATTGCTTAAAACAGAGGATAACGATTTTTACGAAAAACAGAAAAATCATGTTTGCGAAAGAATAATTTTCTGATGTTTTGGAGACTGATACTGGTGATCCGATGCTTTCTGTGTTATAATATATAGGTTATCAGGGAACTTGATTCTGAATCATGGAGGCACAAAGTATGGAACCCATGTATTTGTCAATCCAGCCGAAAAAGACTGGAGAACGCATAAGAAAGCTACTCTTGGAACAAGGATATACAATTCGGGAAATCCAGGGAGCTTTTGGATTTGAAAATCCGCAGGCCATTTATAAATGGCTTTCCGGCAAATCGTTACCCAGTATAGACAATTTCATTATTTTAAGTAAATTATTACATACTACGATTGAAGATATCCTCGTCATTGACGGGGATATTTCTCATTACATAGGAAATTTCATTTCCTATGTAATAAAAGCCTCCGGCAGGATGCGCACTGCGGCGTATAATGAAGATGTCGCAAGCGACCGCCACAGGCGCTAGAATGTGCTTCGCACATTCTTTGTTCTTTCTGTGGAGTTTTAAACTGTTGGTTGAATGACAAATTGCTATCATATAATTATAATTAAATCAGAAGTTGAGGAACAGATATTATTTATATGGCGTTCGAGAATTGCGGGAATTGCATAGCAATGGAGCAATCCGGTTACATCATTTATATTGTAAGCAAGAGAACAGTATGGGAGGCAAAAATCATGAAGAAAATTACATCAGCTTATGCAAACAAGATGTTGAGAAGCCTTGAGGAAGATAAAGCATTCTGGGTAAACAAGGAGGCAGCATCCAGTACCTATGTGGCAGCGGTCAATGAGGAGCCGGTCATTCCGGAATATGATTATATGACCATTGCAAATACGATTGACGAGATCGACAGGAAGATTGTTACTATCAAACATACATTGAACCTGACAAATGCCACCGCAAAAGTGCAGATTGGCAATCAGGAGATGAGCATTGACAGCATTCTGATCCGAATGGCGCAGCTTAACAAAAGAAAAGCTGTTCTTGACGATATGCGCAAGCGGCTTCCGAAAATGCGTGTGTATAGTAATTCCTTCAGTTCATCCGGATCGGTACCGGAATATAAATATATCAACTATGATCTGGAAGTAATCCGTCAGGAATACGACCGTATTTCCAATACAATTATGGAAATGCAGATTGCACTGGATCGCTACAATCAGACAGTGTTGTTTGATGTGGATATCTAAGTAGGAATTTCCGTACAGGGTATATCTTCAACAAAGCTTATAGACGGTTGGTTATGGTTCAATGTCATCGTTTATTGGTTATTTGTTATCAGGTTATGTGTTCTTGTTCATAGAAACATTTTTGGAAAAGTATACAATTTAAATTTTTAAATCCCCCTGTAAAAAACCTGTGTCAGTTCACAGTGTAGAGGTACGGTTTCAAGCACGCAACAGCTGTGGAAGCAATTCCGCAGCTGTTTTTATACTAAAAAAAATTGCAACCAAGAGAGTTTTAAATCAAAATGTATCCGCAGAAAAAGAGATGTCATTCAATATTAAAAAGTTACCAAAAACAAGAAACTATTTTTGTGAATTTAGTTGCTTGTTTTTTTGTGCGCAAAGATGCTACAATCAAGGAAACTATTACAAGAGAAATAGTTTCCAAAAGGAGATGATCTTGTGCCGAATCAAAATTTAAAAGACGATATTCTCGAGGCAACCATCCAGGCATTTCAGAAAAAAGGGTTAAAATTTACAATGGATGATATTGCATCTCTTCTGGGAATCAGCAAAAAAACAATCTATACTGTTTTTCCTGACAAAAATTCATTGGTTCTGGAGATGGTTGATTATTGTTTTTCCTCGATCAAAGAAAGTGAACAAAAAGTTCTTCAAGATCTGAGTCTGGATACGGTTGGTAAAATCAGAGCAATTCTTGGTGTGTTACCGGAAGGGTATCGGGAGCTTGATCTCAGACAGCTTTATCAGCTAAAGGAGAGGTATCCCGAAGTTTATGAAAAAGTAAAATCCCGTCTGGAAACCGGGTGGGAGAGTACGATTTCATTACTGGAACAGGGCATCACAGAAGGAAAAATTCGAAATATCCAGATTCCAATTTTAAAAACCATGATGGAAGCCACATTAGAACAGTTTTTTCAGAGAGACGTGCTGGTCCAGAATGGAATTTCTTATCATGAGGCATTAGATGAAGTCGTATCCATTCTGATCGATGGCATTACAATCTGACAAGGGGGAATTTGTTATGGGAGAAGTACAGAAACTAAAAGGAAAAGAAAAGTTTGCCTACGGAATCGGGGCTGTAGGGAAAGATATGGTCTATATGCTGTCAGCGTCCTATGTCCTTTATTATTACCAGGACATCATGGGTGTCAGTGCTGTGGCAATGGGGGTGATCCTGTTTATCGCCCGAATTTTTGATGCATTTAATGATCCGATCATGGGAATCATCGTAGCAAAGACGAAAACCAGATGGGGCAAGTTTCGACCGTGGCTCTTTATCGGTACACTGACAAATGCCATTGTTTTGTATCTGATGTTTGCTGCACCGCCCTCTCTTTCAGGCAGAGGACTGGTTGCTTATGCGGCTGTAACCTACATACTCTGGGGCGTAACTTATACGATGATGGACATTCCATACTGGTCTATGATTCCTGCTTTTACCGAAAGTGGAAAAGAGCGCGAAAATCTTTCTGCAATGGCACGTTCCTGTGCCGGCGTTGGTTCTGCCATCGTCACGATCATTACTGTGCTTTCTGTATCCACGCTTGGCAAACTGGCAGGCGGGGAAGGTGCATCGGAAATTGAACGGCTTGGATACCGCTATTTTGCGCTGATTATCGCAGTTTTGTTTTTCATTTTTATCACGATTACCTGCCTTTCTATTAAAGAAAAATCTTCGGTAAATATGGAAACAGCAACGGTAAAAGAAATGTTCCGGGCACTGTTTCGCAATGGCCAGGCAATGACCATGGTTGTGGCAATTGTTATGATCAATACCGCATTATATATTACATCGAATCTGGTCATTTACTTTTTCAAATATGATTTCAGTCCGGAAGCATGGCAGAGCAATTATACGCTTTTTAATACCTTTGGCGGTGCATTCCAGATTCTTGCGATGATGATTTTGTTTCCACTGCTCCGGAAATTTATGAATACGATAAATCTTTTTTATGTCAGCTTTTCCATGGCATTTGCAGGATATCTGATCCTTCTTGTGATTGCATTCTCCGGAAGTACCAGTGTTTATCTGCTTCTGGTTCCGGCATTCCTTATTATGTCGGCGATTGGTATGCTGAATGTTATTGTGACGATTTTCCTTGCAAATACGGTAGATTACGGGGAATTGAAAAATAACCGGCGTGACGAATCGGTAATTTTTTCGATGCAGACCTTTGTGGTAAAGCTGGCATCTGGCGTGGCTGCACTTGCGGCTTCGATCGTTATTCAGATCTTCCAGATCAAGAAGGATGAAACGGCAGAAGTACTGACGGTAATCGCACCGGCTTCCAGGCTGGGACTTCGGATGTGTATGACGATCATTCCGATTCTTGTATTGCTGATCGGATTACTTGTGTTCCGAAAACATTACATATTAACAGATGAAAAGACAGAAGAAATATCCAGAACACTGGAAGAACGGAAGAGAGCATAATATTTATACCTATAATTTTATAACGAAATTTTTACAGCAGTACAGAAAATGTCAGATTCGATCAACAAAGCGATCACTGACTACAATACTGTAAATAATTAAAAAGAATCGAGGTAGTAAACATTGAGCAAAACAAAAATATTTGCACACAGAGGTGCAAGCGGATATGCACCGGAAAACACGTTGGAAGCATTTGCACTGGCAATCACACAGGGTGCTGACGGAATCGAGCTTGACGTACAGCTTACAAAGGATGGAATCCCGGTTGTGATCCATGATGAAACCATCGACAGAGTTACAGAAAAAAAGGGATGGGTCAAGGATTATACCTTAAAAGAGTTAAAAAAGCTTACAGTACTGAAAGACAAATTCCCGGAGTATTCCGCAGCAAAGATCCCAACCCTGGAAGAAGTACTGGATGCGGTAAAAGCATCCGGTATCCAGGTCAATATTGAGCTGAAAACAGGAATTTACTGGTATCCGGAAATCGAGCAGAAGGTTGCGGATCTTGTAAAAAAAGCCGGAATGGAAGAGCGGGTGATTTATTCTTCCTTTAACCATTACAGCATCCAGCAGATGAAGAAAATTGTGCCGGAAGCAGAAACCGCTTATCTGTACAGTGATGTGATCCTGAATGTTGCAGAGTATGCGAAGAATACAAAAGTAGACGGACTGCATCCGGCAGTATATCATGTAAAAATGGCAGATTTCCTGAAAGAATATCTGGGCAGCAATCTGAATGTCCGTGTCTGGACAGTCAATGAAAAAGCGGATATGAAATGGCTGATCGATGCAGGAGTAACTGCAATTATCACCAATTATCCAGACATGGCAGTGCAGATCAAAAAAGAAGCAGAAGCATAAGATCATGCCGGAGAACTGATCTATGTGCTGGGAACCCGGTCCTTTATCCGGGAACTCAAAAAAATAAAATCCACGTAACAAGCGATTGCGAGGAAACAGACTTTAATCGTTGGAGACCGCCTGTATACGGATATCTTATGTGGATATCATGCCGGTGTTGAGACGGTGCTGGTATTATCCGGTGAGGCAACAAAAGAAGAAGCAAAGGCATACGAACATCAGCCGGATTATATAATGTCATCCGTTGATGAGTTGCATGAAGCATGAATCAAAATTATTTCTTAAATAAAAGAAAATATGTTTACTAAAACAGGGTATGTATGGCAAATGAAGCTGTACATACCCTGTCTGTATATTCAGGTCAATTCTTGATTGCCTCTGTTTTAACTGTAAAAAACACTTGCATAGGCGAACGTATGTTTGTATAATAGAAATATGAATACAGAAATGACAAATGAGCATTATACAATACAGGAAAAATTACATATTCTTGCTGATGCTGCAAAGTATGATGTCGCATGTACATCAAGCGGCTCAAGCCGCCGGGGACAGAAAGGAGAACTCGGCAATGCCGTTTCATGTGGAATTTGTCACAGCTTTGCAGCAGACGGAAGATGTATTTCTTTACTTAAGATCTTAATGACCAATCATTGTGTCTACGATTGCAAATACTGCATTAACCGTGCGAGCAATGATGTAAAAAGAGCTACGTTTACTCCGGAAGAGATCTGTGATCTTACAGTCGAATTTTATAAACGGAATTATATAGAAGGACTTTTCCTAAGTTCCGGTATTTTGAAAAATCCAACCTATACGATGGAAAAGATGTGCGAGACACTGTTACTTCTCCGCACAAAATACCATTTTAATGGCTACGTTCATGTGAAGACGATTCCGGGGGCTTCGGATGAATTACTTGCGGCTGCCGGTTATCTGGCAGACCGTGTCAGCGTGAATCTGGAACTGCCAACTTCTGAGGGACTTCGTAAGCTGGCACCGAACAAGACTATGCAGACAATCCTAAGTCCGATGGGTAAGGTGCAGAATACCATTGCCGCACATCGCATGGCAATCGGAAAATCATCATATATGGAAAGAAGACGTGGAAATCAATTCCTGCATAACGGAATTTTTTCTGATACTTCCAAACAACAGTTCCAAAGGAAACTGGATAGCAGGGCAGCGCTGCAAAAAGCAGCAGATGTATCCCCAATTACTGTACAGTCAAATCCTGCGCTATTGGATTCTTCCTTCACCTGGAATCAGGCATATCAACTTGCACCACATGATATGTCCAGATTAAAACGCAGCTTTGCACCGGCAGGACAAAGCACCCAGATGATCATCGGAGCGACAGGCGAAAGCGATTATACCTTATTACAAACCACGCAGCAGCTTTATCAGGGATTTGATCTGAAACGTGTCTTTTATTCGGCATATATCCCGCTGAATGAAGATCCTGTTCTGCCTGAGATTGGAACTCCACCGCCGCTTTTGCGTGAACACAGGCTTTATCAGGCAGACTGGCTGCTCCGGTTTTACGGATTTCAGGCAGATGAACTTTTAACCATAGAGAAACCGAATTTTAACGAACTTCTGGATCCAAAGTGTGATTGGGCATTACGCCATCTGGAATTATTTCCCGTTGAAGTAGAAACGGCAAGCTATGCAGAACTCCTTCGCGTACCCGGAGTCGGACCGAAATCAGCCAGCCGTATTGTAAATGCACGAAGATATGGCAGAATGGATTTCACAAGTCTGAAGAAAATGGGAGTTGTGCTGAAAAGAGCGCACTATTTCATCACCTGTGGCGGAAAACAGATGTATCACACACCACTTGAAGAGACTTATATCACAAGACAACTGGTCAGCGTAGACCGGAAGGAATCCTGGGAAATGGCTCATGCAAATGAAGGCTTCTCACAGATGACACTTGCAGATTTTGGAATTGGATAGTTACATCATTAGGGCAGAAAATACTTATAGCAATATGAGAAAGCAGGAAATTTATGAAGATATATACTTGTAAGGATCGATTGGAAGACATTATGACCTGTATCTATGATGCATGGGCAGATGCTTTGCTAATCGGTCATGATCAGATAAGACTGAAAAAAGAACCGATTTTCCAGGCGACACTGCTGGATGAATATATCCATGTAGACGGAGACTGTTCAAAGGCAGAAAAAGTCACCCGATCTATACGCAGAGATATTTCTTCCAGAGCATATCTGTATGTGTATTACGCATCCCTTTCAGCAGAAGAAGACGCACTGCAGGCAATCTATAATTTTTTACGAGTTGGATTTGCCATAGGAGCGGGTGTACTCGAAAAATATACCAATCCACATGTAATGCGGATAATAGAACTGTACCGTAGTGTCGGAAATGAAAGCCATCATTTCCGTGAATTCGCCCGGTTTCAAAGTCTCGACGGGCATGTATATGTCAGCCATCTGGAACCCAAAAGTGATGTGATCATGCTGGTTGGAAGACATTTCGCAGACCGTATGCCATCGGAATATTGGATGATCGTTGACGATAACCGGAAGACCGTCTGTGTCCATCCAAAAGACGGAGAAAATTATCTTCGTTATCTGACGGACGGAGAGTTTGAGGCACTTCGGAAAACAGAAGAGTACGAAGATGAATACACTGGGATGTGGAAGACATTTTTCCATACGATCGGGATCAAAGAGCGGGAGAATTATGTCTGTCAGAGGAATCTTTTTCCGATCTGGAAGAGAAAGCATGCTGTGGAATTTAAAGAATAATCGCAGGAATTAAAAAGCAACAAAGAATAACTCTGGTTAAAAATCATGAGCAGGAAACAGTGATGTCAATGCTGCGTGGACTTCAGAAGCAGAAGAACAGTTCGAGTATATGTATCGGCTGTTCTTTTTTGGCTTTTAAGCGTAAAAACGGTAATGTTTTTCTTGTACATAGTCGAGCATTAGAGTATAATAAACTCAGTTTTTTCATATGTTTAAAAGCTATAATAAGGAAAACGGCAAAACAGATCAAAGTCTGCGACGCAAAGCTATAGTGCCTGTAAAATGGTAGCCAGTTGCCACGTTAAAGATGCATTGTCTACAATGACAATGCTCTTTTTCGGTTTGGTTGTTCTGGTGAATATAGGCATTCGTGCAGATAGCAGTCAAAGGGATTTGACAAGGTCAAGAGCCGAATTAAACGCAGTAACGTATGCAGATCATATGAAGGCTGATATCGTGAGAGAAATTGATATTACAAATTTGGCAAAACCTCTGGATATTGAAAAGATGAAAAATACTATTAAAGATATTTGTCCCTAATATAGGGAGAAAGTAAAAGAATAGCATAGTTATCGAAATAAATATTATTTAAGATTCGGGATAAATGGTGAAATGCAGACAATCAAGAAAAATAAAAATATAATAGGTATTATACAGAGTTTCCTTATATTGATATTAGTGGTTCTTGTTATTTTTATGATGATTCAGATTAGCAGGCTGCAGGGGACAGCACGCGTAATAAATTATGCAGGTCTGGTACGTGGAGCTACACAGCGCGAAGTAAAATTAGAAATTACAGGAAACCAAAATGATGAATTAATTAAATATTTGGATGATATTCTTCTTGGATTGAGATATCAGGATGGACATTATAATCTGGTAAAACTCAATGACGAAGAATATCAGGGGAAATTGAAAATCCAGAGTGATTACTGGGATAAATTGAAAACAGAAATTGAAGCAGTAAGAAACAAGGGATACGAAAATACAGACATTGTTAATATGAGTGAAATATATTTTACGATGGCAGATGAAACTGTCTCTGCCGCAGAAAGCTATTCAGAAAAGATCGCTATAAAGATTCGTACCATAGAGCTTTTGTCGGCACTTGATATGTTGATTCTGGTGATATTGGTTATTATGCAGACTCTAAAGGCAATGCAGATGGCAATGCAAAACAGACTGCTGGAACAGAAAGCATTCGTAGATGCCCATACTGGGCTGCCAAATAAAAATGCCTGTAATGAGCTTCTTAATAAAAAAGATATAATTACAGATTCTACAGCATGCATAATGTTTGATTTAAATAATCTAAAAACTGTAAATGATACAATGGGACATTCCGCAGGAGATAAGTTAATAATGAATTTCTCAAAGTTTTTGCGAAGTGTTATTCCAGAAAAGGATTTTGTTGGAAGATATGGCGGAGATGAGTTTATAGCAGCCATTTATCATACAAATGAGGCGGAAATTAAGGAAATATTAAAAGGTTTGTACAGAGAAAAAGATAGATTAAATAGTTATGAAAATCAAATACCAATCGACTATGCATGCGGATGGGCATTATCCTCCGATAATATGTCGTGTACAATGCAGATGTTATTGGATGATGCAGATGCTAATATGTATAAAAATAAACAGTTATGCAAGAAATATAATTAGCATTCTTAAGGAAAGTGATTAAAAAACTATCGATAGGGAGTGTCTTTTTTTATTTATAGGATTTCTAAAGACCACAAGAATAAAGGAAATAGAAAATATGAATAAAAGACAAAAAATACTGATTGCCGATGATGCAAAGTTTAACAGAGATATATTGAAAGAATTTCTTGGAGAAACCTATGATTATCTGGAAGCTGAAAATGGAAATCAGGTAATCCAGATGCTAGGAGAAAATATTGGAATTGATCTGATGCTTTTAGATATCAATATGCCACAGATGAATGGTTTTGAAGTCTTGGAAATAATGAAAAGAAGCCAGTGTATTGATGAAACTCCAGTTATTATGATCTCTGCTGAAGAATTTGTTGATGCTATGCGTAAAGCATATGAAATGGGAATTACAGATTATATTACACGACCTTTTGATTCTGTTATTGTAAAGAAAAGAGTCCAGAATACCCTAGAACTTTATGCGAACCAAAAGCGTCTGATCAATGTGGTCGTTGATCAGGTTTATGAAAAAGAAGAAAACAATGATATTATGCTCAGGATTCTGAGCAATGTATTAGGGTCACGCAACAGTGAGAGCAGCGAACATATTTTACATATCCGTACTGCGACGAAAATGATGCTGAGACAACTGTTAAAAACAACGGATGCTTATCATCTGACGGAGACCGATATTGCTATAATCACAACCGCTTCTTCGCTTCATGATATTGGTAAAATACGCATTCCGGAAGAAATACTGAATAAACCCGGAAGACTGACCGATGAAGAATTTAAAATTATGAAAACTCATAGTGAGATTGGAGCATCCATGATCTGGGATATGCATTTTTTACAAGATCATCCACTGGTACATACCGCATGGGAAATCTGCAGATGGCATCATGAAAGATGGGATGGAAAGGGTTACCCGGATGGTCTGAAAGGTGAAGAAATACCAATTTCTGCACAGGTGGTGTCTATTGTGGATGTTTATGATGCTCTTACCAGTGAACGATGTTATAAGAAAGCATTTGATCATGATACCGCAATCAAGATGATTCTGGACGGGCAATGCGGGCAGTTCAATCCGGTTCTTCTTAAGTGCCTGAAAGAACTAAGCCTTCAGTTTTCCAAGATGTATAAGAATGAAACGAATGATAATACACAGTATTATGAAGCACAGAGGCTCTCTGACGAAATACTAAAGGAAAAGTCTTTACCCCGTAAAAATTATTCGCAGCATGTCATTAAGCTCATGCGGGAAAAGATAGAGTTTTTTAAAATGGACAGTGGCAAAATTTCCATTGAGTATAATGCAATTTCAGGTCGGCTGATTATAATTAACGGAAACCGGCAGATACTGTGTCAGAGAGATGATCCGAAATTTGATATATTCAAACTGTTTGAAGTAAGCAGTGAAGATATTCAACATATCAGAGCGTTACTGGACCAGACATCAATACAGAATACAGAAATCTCATTGCAGTTAATGGCAAAGGTGGAAAATAAAAGGCAGATGTATGATCTGAAACTGCATACCTTATGGTCTACTTTAAAGAAAGATGGATATATAGGAATTGTCGGATATCTCTCTTGATTGGTGAATAAAATGGGAGGCACGATTTCTGTTACCAGCGAAGTGGGAAAGGGATCCACTTTTGTAGTTGAATTGCCTTTTGAGATGGGAGCTGCACCAGAAAAATCTAAGAAAGAAGAGGCGGATAAAGAGAATAGCATTCACGGTTTAAATCTCATGTTAGTAGAGGATAATGAGTTGAATGCCGAGGTTGCAGAAATACTTTTAGAAGATGAAGGTGCAATAATTACAATAGTTAATGATGGACAGCAGGCTGTCGAATTATTTAATAATAATCCGGTGGGTACATTTGATGCAATACTTATGGATATTATGATGCCGGTAATGGATGGATTGACAGCGACTAAAGCAATCCGGGCATTAAATCGACCAGATGCAGGAATAATTCCGATTATTGCAATGACCGCCAATGCTTTTGCAGAAGATGTACAAAGATGTTTAGATGCAGGAATGAACGCACATTTAGCTAAACCTTTGGATATTGAAAAAGTGAAAAAAACGATTTGTGAACATACAATTGAATTATATAATAAAGAGTAAAAGAATGTAATTACTCTGTTAGTAAATTGACACAAGTTGGCTGTAGAGTATAATTATAGTAAAAGTACAGCAGAAGCTGTCGCAAAGATATTTATAAAAATGTTGTGGGGGTATTGAACATTAATGAATGTAAAATTAAAATCTGGAAGCAAGCAAGCGACTGTAGCCTGGAGGGTGGGAGAAAGATGAAGAAGTGCAAATTAGTACAGAATATAATGAATTTCAAATTTTGTTACATTATATTTTGCACAATTATATGTTTTATTGTTTTATCCGTTCCTACATTTGCCAAAGAAAACTCTGACAATGTTATCCGGGTAGGATCTTTTGAAGAAACTTATAATACCGTCAATGAAAAGGGAGAAAGAAGCGGCTATGGTTATGAGTATCTTCAAGATATTGCAGGTTATGCAGGATGGACATATAAATACATAACAAGTGATTGGAAAAACTGCTTTACACAGTTGGAAAATGGAGAGATTGATATTCTTGGTGGCATTTCCTATACAGACGAACGTGCTGAAAATATGCTTTTTTCCGATATGCCTATGGGGGAAGAGAAATATTACATCTATACGGATGCATCCAATATGGATCTTACAGCAGGAAATTTGGATTCTTTTGAGGGAAAAAATATTGGTGTGTTTAAAGATAATATAACGGAGGATGTGCTTAACGAATGGGAGTTAAAGTATGGTCTGCATACGCAGCATGTCAATGTTTCTAATACCGCAGAAGTTATGGACAAACTGTCGAAACATGAAATTGACTGCTTCGTTTCGGTAGAAGAACCCCGTTGGGAAGAATCGGAGATTTCGCCGATTACAAGTATTGGAGAGACAGAAATCTATTTCGCTATAAATCCCAAACGTCCGGATATCAAAGAAGCACTGGATAGTGCTATGCGCAGAATCAAGGATGACAACCCATTTTACACAGATGATCTCTACAGGCGTTATCTTTCTGCACAGAGCAGCTCCTTTCTTTCAAAAGAAGAAAGGGAGTGGATCGGGCAGCATGGAGCAATCCGGATAGGGTATCTGAATCAGGATGGAGGTATCAGCAGTGTAGATCCATCAACAGGCAAATTGACAGGTGTTATTACAGATTATGTGGATCTTGCAGAAAATTGTCTGCAAGGTCAGACTCTGGAATTTGAATTAAATGGATATGATACAAGAAGTGAACTGCTTCAGGCATTGCAGGATGGAAAAATAGACCTGATTTTTCATGCAAACCAGAATCCATACTTTGCAGAAACAAATGGATTTGCTTTGTCGGATACGCTATTGACTCTCAATATGGCAGCAATTACGGCAAAGGATTCTTTTGATGAAAATAAAGAGAATACAGTTGCCGTTGAAAAAGATAATTTTGCATTGAAAGCATATCTTTCATACAATTATCCGCAATGGAAGGTTGTGGAATATGAGACATCAGATGCAGCAGTAAAAGCAATGCAGAAAGGGGAGACGGATTGTATTGTAAGCAATTCAGGTACTGTTTCAGACTATTTGAAAAATAATAAGCTTCATAGTGTTTTCCTGACAAAAGAAGCTGATGTTCCATTTGCTGTTCAGCAGGGAGAACCGGTTCTTTTGTCCATTCTGAATAAAACACTGACATCTATGCCTACAACTCAATTTTCAGGTGCAGTAGTTTCGTATAATGCTTCCTCACGAAAAGTTACAGCGAAGGATTTTATTCAGGACAATTTACTGGCTGTCTCACTCATAGTTGGAATCTCTATTTTTGTTGTTCTGTGTATAATTCTTGATTCTTTGAAAAAATCAAAACGTGCGGAAGAAAAATCCAAGAAGTCTGCTGAGCAGGCATTGAAGCTGAATCAGGAGCTTGAAGAAAAACAGCAGGAATTACAAAATGCACTTGTAGAAGCACAGAGTGCCAATAAGGCTAAGACTTCCTTTTTAAATAACATGTCTCATGACATCAGGACACCAATCAATGGCATTATGGGCATGCTTACAATTCTTGAAAAAAGCGGAAATGATGGTGAGCGGGCAAAAGATTGCCTGAATAAAATAAATGAGTCTTCGAAACTGCTATTATCATTGGTAAATGATGTTTTGGATATGGCAAAGTTAGAATCGGATACCGTGGTTTTTAGTGATGAATCCATCAATCTGGATCAGGTATGTCAGGAAATCACGGAGTCACTATCTTTTCAGGCAGAAGAAAAAGGACTTCATGTTATAGGAGAACATGATGATTACAGTGGTATATATGTTTGGAGCAATGCAGTTCATCTGAAAAAAATATTGATGAATCTGTTTACAAACAGTATGAAGTACAATAAGGTGAATGGTTCTATTTACATGAGTATGAGAACGATTGAAAGATCAGAAGATCACATGACATGTGAATTTAAAATAAAAGATAATGGAATTGGAATGTCAGAAGAATTTATAAAAAATGAATTGTTTACTCCATTTGTACAGGCAGATAATTCCCCACGTTCTGATTATAATGGGACAGGTCTGGGAATGCCTATTGTGAAACAACTTGTAGAAAAGATGGGCGGAACCATAACAGTTGAAAGCAAGCTGGGTGAAGGGAGCTGTTTTAGTGTAATACTTCCATTTGAAATTGATACGAATGCACGACCGGAAGAAAAAGAAGATTTCAATGCAGATATATCAGGTGTCCGGATATTATTGGTTGAAGATAATGAGCTGAATGCGGAAATAGCAGAATTTATACTGACGGAAAATGGGGCTAAAGTAGAAACAGTGAAAAATGGGTTAGAAGCTGTTCAGCACTTTGAAGCCTGCGAATCAGGAACATACGATGTTATTTTAATGGATGTCATGATGCCGGTGATGGATGGGCTTACTGCCACAAAAACAATAAGATCCCTGGAACGGCAGGATGCAAAAACAATCCCTATCATTGCTATGACTGCAAATGCATTCAGGGAAGATGCCGAAAGGTGTATGGAAGCAGGAATGAACGCACATCTTGCAAAGCCGTTGGATGATGAAAAAATTAAGCAGACCATAAGCGAAGAGTTGAGAAAGCAAAATGCCTGTCATGAATGATTATGAGGCAACCGCAGCAATCAGGAGCCTTCCAGATGCATG
>ENA-OPCV01000626-OPCV01000626.1-human-gut-metagenome-genome-assembly--contig:-NODE-626-length-31959-cov-3.410952_pt1 | contig 31959 bp, 26 predicted proteins | sample MGYA00241257_ERZ501494 | MGnify/ENA primary metagenome ERZ501494 (study PRJEB25962, sample SAMEA2042618) | human gut metagenome | biome: human gut; feature: human-associated habitat; material: faeces...
AGCGGAGAGTGCCAGAACACAAGAAAATGCAGGAATGACGAAGGATACCAGAATGCCAGAAGAAGCGAAAATGGGTGAGAATACCAGAATGCCAGAAGATACAGGAATTGTGAAGAATATCAGAATGCCAGAAAATACAGGAATTGTGAAGAATACCAGAATGCCAGAAAATACAGGAAGGGCAGAGGGTGATAACTTGCCAGACGAATCTGTGAATCAGAAGAAGCAGGAACCAAAGCAGGAATTTCCTGGATCTATGGACAGTCTGCTTTGGGCGATGTATAAGACAGAACCGCTGCAGGTGGAAGATGACCGGAAAGTCAAAAAGACAGCTATATCGCAAAAACCAGGTAAAACAGAAAAAATAGAAAAAACAATAGAATCGGAAGAGACAAAGGCGCAGGACGAGGCAAACAGAAATCAGCGTATCCGAGAAATCCTGGAGGAGTTTATGGCTTGATAATAAGAGACTGATTTGTTAAAATATAGATAACGGCTCAAAGTTAGTTTTGTGAAACAAGGACTGTCTGTGAGCTGTCACATTTATAAGAAGAAAATTATACAGATTTCTTCGAGACAAGAACTAGAACGTAACAGGTAGCATAAGGAGGACGAGTCCAATGGGAAGTAAAGTAACATTTGATTATTCAAAGGCAGATGCGTTTATCAGCGCACATGAGATGGAATCTATGAAGAAGATTACCGAGGCTGCGAAAGCTGAACTCCTGGGAAGGGAGGGAGCAGGAAATGATTTCCTTGGCTGGATCGATCTTCCGGTTGATTATGATAAAGAGGAGTTCGAGAGAATCAAGAAAGCCGCTGCAAAGATCCAGTCAGATTCAGAGGTGCTGGTAGTAATCGGTATCGGAGGATCTTATCTTGGCGCAAGAGCAGCAATCGAATTTCTTGGACACAGCTTTTATAATGTAGTATCAAAAGAGATCCGCAAAGCTCCGGAGATTTATTTTGCCGGTAACAGCATCAGCAGTACATATCTGAAACATCTGATCGAAGTGATTGGAGACAGAGATTTCTCAGTTAATATCATTTCCAAATCCGGAACAACAACAGAGCCTGCAATTGCATTCCGTATTTTCAAGGAGATGCTGGAGAAGAAGTATGGAAAAGCTGAGGCTGCTAAGAGAATCTATGCAACAACAGACAAAGCTCGTGGAGCTCTGAAAGGACTTGCTGATGAGGAAGGATATGAAGAGTTCGTAGTACCGGATGATGTTGGAGGACGTTTCTCTGTACTGACAGCTGTTGGACTTCTTCCAATCGCAGTCAGCGGAGCTGATATTGACAAGCTGATGGAAGGTGCAGCAGAAGGAAGAAAATTCGCACTTGAGAATCCATTTGAGGAAAATGACGCAATGCTCTATGCAGCAACACGTAACATTCTGCTCCGTAAGGGGAAAGCGGTTGAGATCATGGCAAATTATGAGCCAAGCCTGCATTATGTATCTGAGTGGTGGAAACAGCTCTTCGGAGAGAGTGAAGGCAAGGATAAGAAAGGAATCTTCCCTGCATCTGTAGACCTTACAACAGATCTTCACTCTATGGGACAGTTCATTCAGGATGGAAGCAGAATTATGTTCGAGACTGTTATGGAAGTGGAGGAGCCGACAGAGCAGATCACAATCGGTGAGGAACCGGTGGATCTGGACGGACTGAACTACCTTGCGGGCAAGACAATGGATTTTGTAAATAAGAGTGCTATGAATGGTACGATTCTTGCACATACAGACGGACAGGTTCCGAATCTGAAAGTGACGATTCCGGCGCAGGACGAGAAGTCACTTGGACAGTTATTCTATATGTACGAGTTCGCATGCGGTGTCAGCGGATATATTCTTGGAGTAAATCCATTTAATCAGCCGGGTGTTGAGAGCTACAAGAAGAACATGTTCGCACTTCTTGGAAAACCGGGATACGAAAAAGAAAGAGAAGAACTTCTTAAGAGATTATAAGAATGGCAACGATATACGAAAAATTAAAAGCGTATAGCGATTCTGACTATTATGGATTTCACATGCCGGGACATAAGCGTAAGATGCATATGTCCTGGGATGCGGATCCTTATACTGTAGATATTACAGAGATTGAAGGATTTGATGATCTTCATCATGCAGAAGGAATCCTGAAAGAGGCTCAGGAACGGGCAGCCAGAATCTATCATGCAGATGAGACACATTTTCTGGTAAATGGAAGTACAGTTGGAATTCTGAGTGCTATCGCGGGTGTGACGAATAAAGGAGATCAGATTCTTGTGGCGCGCAATTGTCACAAATCGGTCTATCATGCAATCTACATGAATGAGTTGAATCCGGTGTATCTCTATCCCAGGTTTGATTCAGAGTTACAGTTGAATATTGAGATATCCGCAGAGGATGTGAGGAGGGCCCTTAATCGGTATCCACAGATCCGAGCAGTCATGATTGTATCTCCGACTTACGATGGAATTGTGTCGGATGTGGCCGAGATAGCAAAGGCCGCACATGAAAAAGGACTGCCGCTGATCGTGGATGAAGCACACGGGGCTCATTTTGGTTTTCATCCCTATTTTCCGGAAAATGCAAATCAAAAAGGCGCAGACATTGTAATCCACAGTGTTCACAAGACACTTCCGGCATTTACCCAGACAGCACTTCTCCACATGAATGGAAATCTGGTAAACCGGGAAAAGGTGAGACGATATCTGCATATGTTACAGAGCAGCAGTCCGTCTTATATTCTGATGGCGGGAATCGATCAGTGCATGGAGATGCTGGATCATCACTGCGAGGAAGTTTTTGACCCGTATGTGGAGCGTTTGAAGAGATGTAGAGAAGAACTTGGAAAATGTGAACATATCCGGCTGGCAGAAACCAAACATTATGATAAGTCAAAGCTTGTATTATCAGTAGCAGGACTTACGAAAGGACTTGCGGATACATATGGTGCAGAAGCAACAGGTATTCAATTGCAGGAAGATTTATTAAATCAGTACCACCTGCAAATGGAGATGGCCGCGGGGACTTATGTGATTGCCATGACTTCGGTCGGGGATACCGATGAAGGAATGAAACGGCTTATAAAAGCAATCTATGAGTTGGATAAGAAATATAAACCTTTACAGGGGGCTTATAACACTGTAGATTCAGACATAGTGCCGGGAGAAATCAAAAAGTCGCAAAAGAAAGAAAAAAATTACGATATAGAACCGGGATATCTGCCACAGGCGGAAGTAATCTATTCACCGGCGCAGGTCATCAGCATGAAAGACGCAGGGGCAGATGGGTTTCAGGTTGTGCCATTGACACAGAGCGAAGGCTACATTTCCGCGGAGTACGCGTATCTCTATCCACCGGGGATCCCGATGCTGGTGCCGGGGGAACGGATCACAGCGCAGATCCGGGAACATTTTCAATGGTATATGGAAAGAACATATGAGATACAGGGAGTAGAAAAAGAAGGATACATAGAGGTATGGACGCATGGGTAAGATATATTATATAATGGGCAAGAGTTCATCTGGAAAAGATACATTATTCCGGAAAATCAAGCAAGAGCTGCCGATGCTTCAGACAGTGACGCTTTACACGACCAGACCGAAGCGGGAAGGTGAAAGAGAAGGCGTCGAATACCATTTTGTGACAGATGAACAGATGCATATTTTCGAGAGACAGGGAAAGGTTGTTGAACTTCGTACTTATAATACTGTTCACGGAGCATGGAAATATGCTACAATAGAAGATGGACAGGTCAATCTGGCAGAATCCGACTATCTGATGATCGGAACGCTGGAGTCCTATGGAAAGTTAAAGAAATATTACGGAGCGGCGTATCTTGTTCCGGTGTACATCGAAGTAGAGGACGGCGAGCGGCTGAACCGTGCACTTACGAGAGAGCGGCAGCAGGAAGTGCCACGTTACGCGGAGATGTGCAGAAGATTTCTCGCAGATACGGAAGATTTTTCCGAGGAGCATCTGAGAGCTGCGGGAATAAAGAAGCGTTATTACAATGATGACCAAAAAAGATGCTTAGATGAAATTATAGAGGACATACGATATGGGAAGTTTTAAAGATGTAGTAGGACACAGAGATGTAATTCAATATTTGCAGAATGCAGTTGCCGAGAATCGGGTATCACAGGCGTACATTGTGAATGGCGAGCGCGGAACCGGAAAGAAGATGCTGGCAAAGTTATTTGCCATGGCACTTTTATGTGAAGAACATGGACCGGAACCATGTAATAAATGTCATTCCTGTGTACAAGCAGAATCGAATAACCATCCGGATATTATCTGGGTGACACATGAGAAGCCGGGATCCATCGGAGTCGATGATGTGCGCACACAGATCAATAATACAGTTGCGATCAAGCCATATCAGGGCCCATATAAAGTTTATATTATTCCGGAAGCTGATATTATGACGGTACAGGCACAGAATGCGTTATTAAAGACGATTGAAGAACCGCCACAGTATGCAGTATTTATTCTGCTGACGGAAAATGCAGACGTATTGCTTCCGACAATTAATTCCAGATGTGTCATGTTAAAACTTCGCTACATCAAAGATGCACTGATTAAAAAATATCTCATGGAGAGAATGGAAGTACCAGATTACAAGGCTGAAGTCTGCGCTGCATTTGCACAGGGAAACCTTGGAAAAGCTATCAAACTGGCAGGTTCCGAGCATTTTAATGAGCTCAAGGACGAAGTCCTGAACCTGATGCGCCATATAAATGAGATGGATATCAGTGAGCTTGTGGAGGCAGTGAAACGCTGCACTCTTTATAAAGTTGAAATCAACGACTATCTTGACCTGATCATGGTATGGTACAGAGATGTCTTGTTATATAAAGCGACAAGGGAAATAGATAAGGTTGTATTCAAAGATCAGATCGACTGCATGCGTGAGCAGGCAAGACGCAGTTCTTATGAAGGAATTGAGACGATTCTGGACAGCCTTGACAAAGCAAAAGCCAGATTAAAAGCAAATGTTAACTTTGATCTGGTCATGGAGCTTTTGTTCCTGACGATAAAGGAGAACTAGATTTATGACAAAAGTAATCGGAGTAAGATTCCGTCAGGCGGGAAAGATCTACTTTTTCTCACCGGGGAAATTAGAGATTAAACCCCAAGACCGTGTCATCGTAGAGACGGCTCGCGGTGTTGAGTTCGGAAAGGTTGTGACAGGTCCGAAAGAAGTAGAAGACGACAAGATCACACAGCCTTTAAAATCTGTGATTCGAATTGCAAACGAAGAGGATTACAAAAAAGAAGAGAAAAACAGAGAAAAAGAAAAAGAAGCATTTAACATCTGCTTAGAGAAGATTCGTAAACACGGTCTGGAAATGAAGCTTATAGATGCGGAGTATACATTTGATAATAATAAAGTGTTATTTTACTTTACCGCAGATGGAAGAATTGATTTCCGTGAGCTGGTAAAAGATCTGGCAAGCGTGTTCCGTACACGTATCGAGCTTCGTCAGATTGGTGTCCGTGATGAGACGAAGATTCGTGGAGGCATTGGTATCTGTGGAAGACCACTTTGCTGTCACACGTATCTGTCTGAGTTCGCACCGGTATCGATCAAGATGGCGAAAGAGCAGAACCTGTCTCTGAATCCGACAAAGATATCTGGAGTCTGCGGCAGACTGATGTGCTGTCTGACTAACGAAGAAGAGACCTATGAAGAGCTGAACCGTCAGCTTCCGGGAGTTGGAGATCATGTGACGACGCCGGAAGGACTTCATGGTGAAGTTCAGGCCGTTCACGTACTGCGTCAGATTGTAAAGGTTATTGTGACGCTGGATAACGATGAAAAAGAAATCCGTGAATATCCGGCAGGTGAGCTGAGATTCAAATCAAGAAAGAAGAAAAAAGATGCAAAGCTTTCGAAAGAGGAGTTTGCACAGTTAAAAGCTCTGGAGGAGAAAAATGGTGCCTCCAAGTTAAATGATGACTAATAAGAAGCCCGATGAACGCCTGGATGATCTCCAGGTGAAGGGCTATGAGATTATACAGAAGCCCGGTCGGTTCTGCTTTGGCATGGACGCCGTGCTTCTGTCTTCCTATGCAAAAGTAAAACGTGGGGAACAAGCACTGGATCTTGGGACCGGAACCGGAATTCTTCCGATTTTACTGGAAGCAAAGAATCCGGGACTTCATTATACAGGTCTGGAAGTTCAGGAAGAAAGTGCTGATATGGCAAGAAGAAGCGTGGCACACAACGGGCTGGAGAACAAGATAGATATCGTTACCGGTGATATCAAAGAGGCAAGTCACATATTTGGAAATGATTCGTATGAAGTCATTGTATCCAATCCACCGTATATGATTGGAGAACACGGCCTGAAAAATGATAACGAGGCTTTGTATATCGCAAGACATGAAGCGTTATGCACATTAGATGATCTTTTGCGAGAAAGTGCAAAAGTACTGAAAATGAAAGGACGTTTCTACATGGTGCACCGTCCTTTCCGCCTGCCGGAAATCTTTACAAAAATGTGCAATTACGGAATCGAGCCGAAACGCATGCGTCTCGTCCACCCATATGCAGACAAAGAGCCAAACATGGTTCTTATCGAAGGCCTCAAAGGCGGAAAACCACGCCTCGCCGTAGACCCGCCGCTCATAGTCTACACGAAAGACGGGGAGTATACGGAAGAAGTACTGAAATTGTACGGGATGAAATAAAAGGAGAATTATATGTCAGGAACATTATATCTGTGTGCAACTCCGATCGGCAACCTGGAGGACATGACATTTCGCTGTGTCCGTATTTTGAAAGAAGTTGATCTGATCGCAGCAGAGGATACCCGCAATAGCATTAAGCTTTTGAATCATTTTGATATTCACACACCGATGACCAGTTATCATGAATATAACAAGATTGCAAAAGCGCATACGTTGATTGAGCACTTGGAAAATGGTGAAGATATTGCACTGATCACGGATGCGGGAACACCGGGAATCTCCGATCCGGGTGAGGAGCTGGTGGCAATGTGTCAGGAAGCAGGAATCACTGTGACAGCAGTTCCGGGGGCAGCAGCTTGCATCACAGCGCTGACCATTTCCGGATTGTCCACAAGAAGATTCGCGTTTGAAGCATTTCTTCCGACAGATAAAAAAGAACGACAGGCAGTGCTGAACGAACTGACGGAAGAGACAAGAACTATGATTATCTACGAAGCACCGCACAGACTGGTCCGGACAATAGAGCTTCTGCTTGCGACCTTGGGTGACAGAAGAATCCGCATTTGCCGGGAGCTTACGAAAAAGCATGAGACAGTCTTTGCAACAACGATCAGTGCGGCAGTGGAATATTATAAAGAGCAGGAACCAAAAGGGGAATGCGTGCTTGTCATTGAGGGTAAGAGCCGTCAGGAACAGATAGAAGAAGAACGCCAGAAATGGGAAGAAATGTCCATTCAGGAACATATGGATTATTATATGGATCAGGGGATTCAGAAAAAAGAAGCAATGAAAATGGTCGCGAAAGACCGGGGAGTCGGAAAGAGAGACATTTACCAGGCGTTGTTGTAAAAAAGTAATGATGGATAAAAAGCCTGAATTGCAGTAGTCAGGGGAAGACAAAGAAAGGGGCTGATCAGATGGCAAGTCTGACATTAAAACATGTAGATCGCGCATTTCCGAATGGATATGAGGCAGTAAAGGATTTAAATTTCCAGATTGAAGACGGAGAATTTGTAATATTGACTGGCCCATCCGGGAGTGGAAAAAGTGCTGTTATGCGCATGATCGCAGGTCTTGATGAAGTGAAAAACGGAGAGATATGGATTGGAGACAAGCTGGTCAACAGTCTTCCGCCGGAGGAGCGCGGAATTGCCATGATTTTTCAGAATTATACTGTGTATCCACGAATGACAGTTCTGGAAAATGTAGAACTGGGCTTAAGACTTCGCGGCATAGATGAAAAAGAAATAGGAAAACGGACACTGGAAGTTCTGGAACTTCTAGATCTTGTAGAAGTCCGATTTGCAAAAGTAAAAAACTTGTCAGATTTATGGAAACATCGGACCGCGCTGGCGCGTGCCATGATTTTGGAGCCAGATGTAATCCTCATGGATGAGCCGCTTCGCAATGTAAGTCCCAAATTTCATAATCAGTTGACTCAGGAGCTGGTGGAATTGCAGGAGAGAACCGGAGTTACAATACTGTATGCTACAAAAAATGTGGAAGAAATGGCACTATTGGGAAAACGAAAAGTGATGGTGTAAAATAAAAGAAATATATTATTAAAAAGGGTTGGAATCTAGGTTTCAACCTTTTTCTATGTAATGCTTTACTTCTAGAGAAGAGTATGCTATGATATGTCCAATTCAGGAGGAAGTCTAGTCTCCGAATATTCAAGCCGTAAGGTGTTCATTTCGGCGTTTCGAATTCTGAAACAATTACCCGATATGAAAAATGTAACTTGTAAACGTAGGAAGTTCTATTGAAAACAGGTACCAAAAAAATTATAATGAGAGGAGAATTAGATGGACAAAAGAAAAATCATAGAATGGCACCCGGCATTTGAAGCATCTATTCAGATTGAATTTGAAAATGAAATTGAAAAAATGACATTTGAACCGGAACATTTATTATCGAAACAGCCAATGCGGATTGATGAATTGGTGATTAAAATTCGTGGTGAAGAAAAGATTCAAAAGAACATAGGACGGATATTCCGAAAGCACAATATTATTGAATATAAAAGCCCGGACGATTATCTGACAATCAATGATTTCTATAAAGTATATGGTTATTGTTGCTTTTATCAGTCGGATACAGAGCATGTGTGTGAAATTAAACCGGAAGAATTAACGATTACTTTTATTTGTAATCATTATCCTGTGAAAATGCTCCGGCATTTACAAGAGTTTCGCAAACTGCAAATAGAATGTGTTGAATCAGGAATCTATTATATAACAGGAGATGCATTTCCCATACAGTTACTCATTACAAAAGAGCTGGATAAAGAGGAAAACCGCTGGCTCTGTAGTCTGAGGAATGACATCACAGATAGAATGGAAATTGAAAATCTAGTGAGACAATATGAAGAAAAGAAAAACTCTAAATTATACCAGTCGGCAATGGAAGTTATCACGCGAGCAAACTGGAAGGCAATGAAGGAGGTAAAATCGAGTATGTGTGAAGCATTAAAAGAATTGATGGCAGAAGAATTTCAGGAAGTAAGAGATCAGGTAACAGAAGAAGTGACAGAACAACTCATTTGTAATGCGTATAAAAATATCGGTGATTTGGAAAAGGTTTCTGAGATACTAGGAGTACCTGTGGAAACTGTTAAGAAAGCAGTTGAAAAAGAAAAGTAAGAAAAGGTCTGACTTTAAAAAAGATTTAAGTAACAAAAGGGGAAGATTTCATAAGAAGGATTTGTGGAATCTTCCTCTTTAGGGTATTTGGTTAATATTTATAAAATAATATTTTGTGTTTTTAGTAGCTAAAATGTAAGGCGTTTTGACATTTTAAATTTGAGACAGTAATTAATTAAAGGTAAAGCTTTCGTTATGAAGAGTTAGATATTCCAGTCGATGAAAAAATCAGGGAGGAGTTGAATGATATGTGTAATTTATCAGAAGGTATTGAAGAAAAGGGAATGAAAAAGGGAATGAAAAAGGGTGAATAAATGGTTGGACATATGTCATGTGATGTGCTAATATATACATGTATACAATCTGGAAATAAAGGTAATTATTAAGAAGAATATAATTACAGGTAATCAGGAGGACTAGACATGTTGAAATTATATGACGGCGGTGCGTATCTGGTAAATGGCACCGAGATCATTACGGACGAAGCAGAAGTAAAGGCAAAGACAGGCCGTGAGGTATCCAAGGAGGAAGCCAGAACGCAGACAATGGCTTACGGAATTTTAGAGGCTCATAATATATCAGATAATATGGAGAGACTGCAGATCAAATTTGATAAGCTGACATCTCATGACATTACATTTGTCGGAATTATTCAGACAGCGAGAGCTTCAGGACTGGAGAAGTTTCCAATTCCATATGTATTAACGAACTGTCACAACTCACTCTGCGCGGTCGGCGGAACGATTAATGAAGATGATCACATGTTTGGACTGACTTGCGCAAAGAAATATGGCGGTGTCTATGTACCGCCGCATCAGGCAGTTATTCACCAGTTTGCCCGTGAGATGCTGGCAGGCGGCGGCAAGATGATCCTTGGATCCGACAGCCATACCCGCTATGGAGCACTTGGAACGATGGCTATGGGTGAAGGTGGACCGGAACTTGTAAAGCAGCTCCTGAATAAGACATATGATATTAAGATGCCAGGTGTGATTGGAATTTATCTGGACGGAGAGCCGGTCAAAGGCGTCGGACCACAGGACGTGGCACTTGCAATTATCGGCGCAACATTTGCAAATGGTTATGTAAACAATAAAGTTATGGAATTTGTCGGACCAGGTGTGGAGAAGTTAAGTGCTGATTTCCGTATCGGAATCGATGTTATGACAACGGAGACAACATGTCTGTCTTCTATCTGGAAAACAGATGATAAGATTAAGGAGTTCTATGAGATCCACGGCAGAAGTGAAGATTACAAAGAACTGAATCCTGGTGCAGTTACATATTATGATGGTATGGTCTATGTGAACTTAAGCGAGATCCGCCCGATGATCGCAATGCCGTTCCATCCGTCAAATGTATATACAATCGATGACGTACGTAAGAATCTGAAAGACGTGCTTCACGATGTAGAGCAGAAAGCACTGGTGAGCCTGGATGGTGCTGTGGATTATTCACTTCAGGATAAAGTGATTGATGGAAAACTTTATGTGGATCAGGGAATCATCGCAGGATGTGCCGGCGGTGGATTTGAAAATATCTGCGCAGCAGCAGACATCATAAAAGGTCATTACATTGGCTCAGATGAATTTACATTTAGTGTATATCCGGCAAGTACACCAATCTATATGGAACTTGTGAAAAACGGTGCAGTTGCAGATCTTATGGAAGCAGGAACAATTGTAAAAACAGCATTCTGCGGACCATGCTTTGGAGCTGGAGATACACCGGCAAATAACGCATTTTCTATTCGCCACTCTACAAGAAACTTCCCGAACCGTGAAGGTTCCAAGCTTCAGAGTGGACAGATTGCATCCGTTGCACTTATGGATGCCCGTTCAATTGCAGCAACAGCAGCAAATAAAGGCTTCCTGACACCTGCAACAGATATGGACGTAGAATACAAGGGACAGAAATACCACTTTGACCAGAAGATTTATGCAAATCGTGTATTTGACAGTCATGGTGTGGCTGATCCGGATACAAAGATCAAGTTCGGACCGAATATCAAAGACTGGCCGGCAATGTCAGCACTTCCGGAGAATTTGGTATTGAAAGTTGTATCAGAGATTCACGATCCGGTTACAACAACAGATGAGCTGATCCCATCTGGAGAAACATCTTCTTACAGATCCAATCCACTTGGACTGGCAGAGTTTGCACTTTCCAGAAAAGATCCTGCATATGTGGGACGTGCAAAGGAAGTACAGAAAGCACAGAAAGCAATCGAAGCAGGCGAATGTCCGTTAGAGGTATTGGAAGAATTAAAACCGGTTATGGCAAAGATCCAGGAGAGATATCCGGAAGCAGGAAAAGGAAATATCGGAGTCGGAAGTACGATCTTTGCAGTAAAACCAGGTGACGGTTCAGCAAGAGAGCAGGCAGCTTCCTGTCAGAAGGTGCTCGGTGGCTGGGCGAATATTGCAAATGAATATGCGACAAAAAGATATCGCTCCAATCTGATCAACTGGGGAATGCTTCCATTTATCACAAAAGAAGACGACAAGAAATTAAGCTTCAAAAATGGCGATTATATCTTTGTACCGGAAATCAGAAAAGCAGTGGAAAACAAAGATGCAGAGATCAAAGCTTATGTAGTCGGAGATACATTGAAAGAAGTCACATTTACACTTGGAGATATGACAGACGCAGAAAGAGAGATTATTCTCAAAGGTTGTCTGATTAATTATTATAAGGGCTAAATAATCCGATAGGTAAAATTCACGTTCTATGTTCCGTTGAACTGGGAATTACGCTGAATTTTATCTTGCGCAGTATTTTGAGCGGTAATATAATTGAATAAACGAATGTAAATAAAAGGCGGCACTTATGAAAAAAAGTGACGCCTTTTTGTAACACTTGGGATATTTTGGGACTCTTATATGTAGAAGAAGTAATAATACTTTTTACACTGGGTATTGGGGAACGGCAATTGGATAAGTCAATGGAGGAGTGTGGAGAACTTCTTGAGAAAAACAAATTGAGGAGGAAAAAGAATGAAATGTGATGCAAAAGCATTTTCAAAGCTATATGAGCAGGTCTATCAAGACCTCTATCGCTACGCGCTTTGTCTGATGCGTGATCCGCATGAGGCAGAAGACGCGGTGAGTGCGGCAGTGTTATCTGCTTATGAACATATACATAAACTTCGAAAAGAAGAAGCTTTCAAGAGCTGGATTTTTACAATTTTGTCAAATATATGTAAGAAAAGATTGAAACAGGTGGCGAAAGAAGGAATACAGCAGACAGAAGATTTTTTCCCGGAAGGACAGGTGGAAGGAATTCATGAAGAAGATGTGGGACTTGCGATGGATGTGAGAAATGCATTTTTTATTCTTTCAGAAGAAGAGCAAATGATAGTCGGGCTGTCAGTGTTTGGCGGTTATAACAGCACAGAAATCGGGAAGACCCTAAGCCTGAAGCCGGGAACTGTCCGGGTAAAACGAAGCCGGGCGCTGGAGAAGATGCAGTGCGTGTTGGATGGGAGGACATTTTATGAATAAGAATGAGCAGGACATGATTCGGAAAATAAAGGAAAAGTCAGAACAGGTTCCGGTGCCGAAAGCGCTTGAACCGAGGCAGATTGAAGCAAAGCTTGCAGGGAAGAAGAAAAAAGTGTGGACTCCGGCGAGAATCGGTGGGCTGGCAGCAGCATGCCTGGTGCTAATCGTGGGAGTGATGGTATGCCAGAATTATTTTAAAATGGAAGACGCGACTCGAGATGATAAGATAGCAGGCAGTGATGTGACAATCAGTGACAGTACGAAAGTAGAAAGTGCGGCGGAATATAAGGATGTCTATGCATATTTGGAAAAATATAAGAAAGATCAGGAAAGAGACAGTGCATACACTTCAAGCTGGGCAAGATCATTGAATGATATAAGAGTCGATGAATCAGCTGACAGTAAGGCAAGTGGAGATGCAGCACAGAATATGGAAGAAAGCAGTACTGCAGCAGCGGACACCGGAATGGCAAGCGGTTCTTATTCTGAGACAAATGTACGTCAGGAAGGTGTGGATGAGGGGGATACAGCTAAAACAGATGGAACATACCTTTACGTGTTAAAAGATAAGAGCGATCAGATTGCCATTATAGATACCCGCGATAATCGGATGAAGCAAACGGCTACTATAACAGTGGAAGATGTTTCTGAAATCCAGGAAATGTATCTGGACATTGAGAGAAATCAATTAATCGCAGTGTGTGATGGTTATGTGGGCGGTAAATGGAATGATGATGATTATGGATATGGTCAGAGGGTTAATACGACCGCAGTAACTTATGACATTTCAGACCGGGAAAATCCAAAAGAAGTTGGCAGGGTCAGTCAGAGTGGATATTACAATTCTTCAAGAATTGCAGATGGATACTTATACTTATTCAGTGATTATTATGTAACACTTGATGGTATAACGGCGAAGAATCCGAAGTCCTATATACCACTTGTAAACGATAATCTGATCAAAGAAACAGATATCTGTCTTCCGTCCATTTCAAAGGCAGATATGTATTCAATCATCACATCCGTTTCTCTGGAAAATCCAAATGAGACAGCGCACAGTAAGGCACTTTTGGCAGACGGTGGCAATTTATATGTGAGCAACGATAATATTTATTTTTATGAAAATGTGTGGCAATATTCCGGAAAAGATGTGACGACAATCCGAAAAGTTTCTTATGAAAGTGGGGAATTGACGGCTGGGGCACAGTGCAAAATAGACGGTTATATTAATGATTCATTTTCTATTGATGAATATGATGGATATCTGAGAGTTGTAGTGACCGATGGCGACACGAACAGTGTTTATGTTTTGAATCAAGAACTGAAAGAAACTGGCTCCATCAAAGGTCTGGCAGAAGATGAGAGGGTGTACTCCGCAAGATTTATGGGAAAGGCAGGATACTTTGTAACATTTAAAGAGACGGATCCGTTATTTTCCGTTGATCTGTCGGATCCGAAAAATCCAAAGATCATAGGAGCGTTGAAGATACCTGGATTTTCAGATTATCTGCATCCGTATGGGAAAAATAAGCTACTGGGTATTGGAATGAATGTTGATGAAAAGACTATGTCAACAGATGGCGTGAAATTGACGATGTTCGATATTTCTGATCCGGAAAATGTGAAAGAGGAGCAGACTTATGTCATTGAAAATGTGTACTATACAGATGTTTCTTATGATTATAAGGCAGCTTTAGTAGATGCAGAGAAAAATCTGATTGGTTTTGCTGCAGACAGTGAAGGCGGCCGGGAGTACTATACATTTTCTTACGACGAAAAACAAGGATTTACATGTACGATGCATGAGGAAATCAATGGAAATAATATGAGGATCACAAGAGGTATTTATATAGAAGATACGCTTTATGTTATCCAGGGAAATATTATAGAAGCGTATAGTCTGAAAGATTTCAAAAAAGTGGACGATATCATTTTGTAACATTTTTGTAACAAAATCTCGTATGTTTTTGACAATAAGACTGGTGTATGATAAACTTGTATCTGTAGAATTGTCAAAAAATTTGAGGTGAGAATATTGGATAAATATGAATATCGGGTAAAAACCGAGCAGATGCTCGAACATTACGAAAAGAAACAATTTAGAAAAGCAATGGAAATTGCCGATACAATAGACTGGAGAAGGGTGAAGAGCCCGGCAATGTTAAATACAGTAAGCGAAATCTACGAGAATAACGGGGAGTTTCAGAAGAGCCGTGATACGCTTATGATCGCATTTGACAGAGCACCGTCCAGCAGAAAGGTTGTGTATCGTCTGGCAGTACTTGCCCTGAAACTGAATGATCTGAATGAGGCTTCGGACTGTTATGAGGAATTTGTAAAACTGGCACCGAGAGATCCGAATCAATTCATTTTGAAATATCGGATTTTGAAGGCACAAGGGTCCGATCTGTCAGAACAGATTTCGGCACTGGAAGAATTTAAAAAGGCAGAATATATTGAAAAATGGGCGTATGAGCTCGCAAAGCTATATCATGAAGCAGGCATGACCTCAAAGTGCCTGGAAGAATGTGACGATTTGATCTTGTGGTTCAGTGAAGGAAAATATGTATATCAGGCAATGGAATTGAAGATGAAGTACAAACCACTGACACCACTCCAACAGGAAAAGTACGATGAGTATAAAGGTGTACCGAAAAAAGAGCCTAAGAAAGCAGTGGATAAAAAACCTGAGCGAGCTGCGCTTAAGGATGTAAAGAGTATTCCACAGGATACTGTATCAATTCCAAAAGAACAGATTAAAGCAGCGCAGGAAGCAGCAGAAGCTGCGGAGGCAGAACAGCAGGAATTAGGAGCCAATACAACAGAAACTGTGGATGGTCTGGATGCAACGAGAAGAATTCCGACAGCAGAGCTTGGAGAAGCATTGAAGGCAATGGAAGAAAATGCCAAGGCAGACAAAGAAGTTCCGATGGAAGAACCAGTTTCAGAAGAGCCAGTTTCAGAAGAGCCGGAAGCACCAGCTGAGGAACCAGTCCTAGAGCCGGAAGAAGCTGTTTCAGAAGAACCAGAAGTTGTAGAAACAGAAGCACCAGTTATTGAACCAATCGGAAAGGAAACTCCGGAAGAAGCTCGGAATGTCAGAGAGTTAGAAGGAATTCTTCAGCATGCGGCAGAAGGACCAAAAAAATCTATTACGACAGTTGTGAAGGGTGCGACACTTCAAGAAGCACTGGCTAATGGCGTGGCTATGGCGAGTGGAATTAATCCGGAAGACCAGAAGAAGATGGAGGAACGAGAAGAAGAACTCCGCATTGAAGGTCAGATGAAGATTGAAGACATCTTGATGGAATGGGAAGCTAAGCAGAAGGTAAATGCTGAGGCGATCGCAAAGCAAAAAGCATCCGATGAAGAACGACTTAGAAAAGAGAGAGAAGCACTGGAAGCCCGCCGTGAGGCAGAAAGACTTGAGGCAGAGAGACGCGAGGTAGAAGAAATAGCAAGACGGAAAGCAGAAGAAAAAGCCCGTCAGGAAGCAGAAGAGAAAGCACGCCGTGAAGCGGAAGAGAAAGCTCGCCTTGAAGCAGAGGAGAAGGCTCGTCGTGAAGCGGAGGAGAAGGCTCGTCGTGAAGCGGAAGAGAAGGCTCGTCTTGAGGCAGAGGAAGCAAGAAGAAAGGCATTGCTTTCTGATGATATCAGACAGCTTGTGGAAGAGCTGGAAGATCGTGTGACAGCACAGGAGAAAGAAGAGGAAAATTTTGATATAGAAGAGGAACTGGAGCTTGCAAAAGCAGAAGGGGAATCTGTTGAAGAAGAAATTGTAGATCAGTTTATTTCGGAAGAAGAGCTGGACGATATTGTGGAAGAACCTGAAGAGTCTGAAGAAGAACCTGAAGAAGAGATTGTTGAAGCAGTTTCGGAAGAAGAGGAGACGGAGGACGAGGATTCTGAGGATGAAGATGATTTCGAAGAGGAAGAGTTTGAAGACGAAGACTTTGAGGGTGAGGACGAAGAGTTTGAAGCAGAAGATGAAGTCGACGCTGTAGAAGAAATCGAAGAAGTACAAGAAGATGAAGAAATTCCGGAAACAGAAAACCAGGATGATTCGGAAGACAATTCCGAAGACGAGGATGATTTCGAAGACGAGGAATCCGAAGAAGATGATTTTGAAGAGGAAGATGGATTCGACGAAGACGATTTTGACGAAGATGGTTTTGTAGATGAATTCCCGGAGGAAGATGAGGAAGAAGTAGAGGAATTCGATGCAGAGTGGAATGAATTCCCGGAAGATGAATCCGAGGACGAAGACGATTTCGAGGAAGAGGATGATTTCGAGGAAGAGGACGATTTCGAGGAAGAGGATGACTTCGAGGAAGAGGATGATTTCGAGGAAGAGGATGACTTCGAGGAAGAGGACGATTTCGAGGAAGAGGACGACATCGAGGAAGAGGATGATTTCGAGGAAGAGGACGACATCGAGGAAGAGGATGATTTTGAGGAAGATGATTTCGAGGAAGACGACTTTGAAGATGAGCTTCCTGAGATTCCGGATCCGGAAGACCTTGAAGGAGACTTGGAAATTGAAGAACCATCTGAGGAAGAGATTCAGCGCAGAATTAAGAAGTCAAAAGGAAGCGGAGTTCCATTTGATACCGGATTTGTTGTAACAGGAAGATATGACTTAAGTGCAACCAGTGAGATTGGACTGAAAGCCGGACTGACAGAGGAGCAGAAGAAATTATTCTCTTACTTCGTACCGGTCAGAGGAATGAGTGAACAGATTGTTGCAGTACTTGATAATGACAGACGTGCCCAGAGAGAGGGAACTTCAAGAACCGGTAACTTAATGATCATTGGCCGTAAAGGATCTGGAAAAACAGTACTTGCAGTAGATATTGTAAAAGCAATCCAGAAACAAAGAAATCTGAAACAGGGTAAGGTTGCTATTGTTACAGGTGAATCGCTGAATAAGAAGGAACTTGGCAATATTATCCAGAAGCTTCGCGGTGGAGCAATCATCATCGAAAAGGCTGGTAAGTTGAATTCCAGAACAATCAAGGAACTGAATGCATTGATGTCAAGAAAGACCGGAGAGCTTCTCTTTGTTCTTGAAGATCAGAGAAAACCTCTGGAGAGAATTATGACAGCTAATCCGGATTTCAAAAAGAAATTCACTTCTAAGCTTGAACTTCCGGTATTCATCAATGATGAGTTAGTAACATTTGGTCAGACTTATGCGAAGGAAAATGGATATAAGCTTGATGAAATGGGAATTCTGGCACTTTACAGCCGAATTGATGTAATGCAGCGTGAAGATCATGCGGTTACAGTTGCAGAAGTAAAAGAAATCATGGATGAAGCAATTAAACATTCACAGAAAGCAAATGTAAAGCATCTTGCAAGACGTGTATTTGGAAAATCTACGGATTCGTCAGATCGCATTATTCTGAAGGAAGAAGATTTTAAAATATAATGATATAGTGAATGTAAGTGATGAAGCAGGGATACAATTGTAGAAAATTGTATCCCTGTTTTTTGCCTGGAATCGAGTGACATAGATTGAATTTTGTGTTCCGCTAAGGTATACTTAAGATATTGAAATCCGGATGAAATGTGAGGGAAGTTTATGGAGAAAGAATGGAAAGCTTATGAAATCGGAGAATTAGATCAGTACCTTTTCGGACAGGGAAATCACTACGAAATTTATAAGAAGCTGGGTGCACATATGGTGGACGACGAAGGGCAGGAAGGAGTTTATTTTGCTGTCTGGGCACCGAATGCGAAATCAGTGTCTGTAGTGGGGGAATTCAATGACTGGGATCGCACAAGAAACCCTATGACAAGGGCAGAATATATCGGAATTTACACATGCTTTGTACCGGGAGTAAAAGAAGGCATGATGTATAAGTTCTGCATTGAGACGATTACAGGGGAGTATCATATGAAGGCAGATCCGTATGCCAATTATGCAGAACTTCGTCCGGGTACAGCATCAAGAATAACGAATATTGAGAATTTGAAATGGACCGATAGTTCCTGGATGACTGCACGGGAAAAATGGAACCACAAAAAAGAACCAATGTCTGTATATGAGGTTCATATGGGTTCCTGGAAGAGACACCCAGGCACAGAGGACGAGGGATTCTATACTTATCGTGAGTTTGCAAAAGAAATCACAAAGTATATGAAAGATATGGGATATACGCATGTGGAGATCATGGGAATCGCAGAACACCCATTTGATGGATCATGGGGATATCAGGTGACAGGATATTATGCGCCGACAAGCCGTTATGGAACACCGGAAGATTTTGCGTGGATGATCAATTATCTGCATAGAAATGGAATCGGTGTTATTATGGACTGGGTTCCGGCACATTTTCCAAAGGACGAGCATGGACTTGCCGAGTTTGACGGAACAGCAACTTACGAGTATGCAGATCCAAGAAAAGGGGAGCATCCGGACTGGGGGACGAAGATATTTGATCTTGGCAAGAATGAGGTAAGGAACTTCCTGATTGCCAATGCACTTTTCTGGGTGGAGCACTTCCATATTGATGGACTTCGCGTTGATGCAGTTGCTTCTATGCTGTACCTGGATTATGGAAAGAAAGACGGAGAATGGGTTCCGAACCAGTATGGAGGTAATGAGAACCTGGAGGCAGTAGATTTCTTCAAGCATCTGAACACAGTTGTACTTGGAAGAAATCCGGGTGCACTTATGATAGCGGAAGAGTCTACGGCATGGCCGAAGGTAACCGGAGATGTAGAAGACGGAGGTCTTGGATTTAGCCTTAAGTGGAATATGGGGTGGATGCACGACTTTACGGAATATATGAAGCTGGATCCGTATTTCAGAAAAGACAATCATCATATGATGACATTTGCCATGAGTTATGCGTACAGCGAAGATTACATTCTCGTACTGTCGCATGATGAGGTTGTTCATTTGAAATGTTCCATGATCAATAAGATGCCAGGACTTGGATTTGATAAATATGCGAACCTGAAAGCAGGATATGCATTTATGATGGGACATGCCGGAAAGAAATTGTTGTTCATGGGACAGGATTTTGCACAGCTTCGCGAGTGGTCAGAGGAACGTGAACTGGACTGGTATCTGTTGGAGGAGCCGGAGCATCAGGCAATTCAGTCATGGATGCGTGATTTACTCCACATGTATAAAAAGAAACAGGCACTTTATGAACTGGATCAGTCATGGGAAGGATTCGAGTGGGTCAATGCAGATGATGCATACAGAAGCATTTACAGTTTTATCCGCCATTCTAAAGATGGAAAGCATAACCTTTTGTTCGTGATCAACTTCACACCGATGGCAAGAGAAGATTACCGTGTAGGCGTTCCTAGAAAGAAGCAGTATAAGCTGATTCTGAACAGTGACGATGTGAAATATGGCGGAAATGGCGAGAAGAGACAGAACATTTATCATGCCGTGAAGAAAGAATGTGATGGAAGACCATATTCATTTGGATACAAATTGCCGCCGTATGGGGTAGCAGTTTTTGAATTTTAAAATGTATAATAAGAGAGGTGTGGAAGAGAAACAGGGAGATGGAATTTGAGTATTCCATCTCCCTGCTAAAGTTATGAATTAATTTTATTCTGCGTTTGTAGAAGTGTCGTTATCAGCATTGTTGTCGGTGCTGCCTGTATCGGTGTTGTTGTCCGTATTTTCTTCAACTGCGTCAGTGCTATCTGTATTATCGGAGTTTTCGGTATCATCGCCTCCGAACAGATCTTTGAAAAATCCTACGATTTTATCCCAAAGTCCTTCCTCTTTTGCCTGATTTACGGCATCGTTTGCTTTGGCTTTTACGGCATCTAATGTGCTGTCGATGATTGCATCATTTCCGAGTGCTGCATCATCTGTATTGTTAATAATTCCGCCGTTGGAGTCATCTCCGCCAAAGAAGCCTTTGATGGAGGACCACAAGTTGCTGAAGAATCCTCCGGATTTCCCGTCCAGGTTGTCGAGAGTCTTTTTCAGTGCTTTGACATCGTAGTCGTACTGGGAAATAGATTCCATCAGACTTGTGATTTTTGCAAGCTGGTCATCGGTCAGTGTAATTCCCTGCTTATCGGCTGCGTCAGAAATCGCGTCCTGAATATCGGACGGATCAGTCAGTTTATCTTCAATAACGGATTCTTTGACATCGTTGATCAGATCAGATGCTGTATCCTGACCGAGATCCTTGGCGAGGTCACCGGTTGTTACCAGCTCTTCTGTTGCAGTTGCTTTCTGGTCTTCGGAAAGTTCTTTCCCACTGGCTTTTTCGTAAGCCATCATAATACCTGTCAGTGCACCGGTTCCGGATACTTCAATTGGAGATCCGGCAACAACGTTACAGTTCTCAACGCCGGAAGTCAAAAGTGTACTGGCGATCATAGAACTTGTTACAAATGTTAGGTTTGCGACTTTTACCTGAATTCCGCCGCTGTCTGTCGGCTCAACATAAGAACAGCTATATGTTCTTGTACCAATCTGGGATTCGGTTGCGATCCCTTCCATATATTTTCTTTCGTCTGTGTTCGTGACTTCGATCGTGTCTACCTGATCGGCGGAAGTACCGAAGTATTTGTACATAGAAGCTTTCTGCTCGTCGGATAAGTTCGCTCCGAGAGTGACTACTTTTGCGCTGTCAGCCAGGGCAGTTACCGGCAGGCTTACAGATGCCAGAATTATTGCCAGGCTAAACGGCAGAACCCTTTTTAATTTTTTCATACTCATAATTATCCTGTGGTGTCAGACGCCACATCTCCTTTCTGTACCCCCAATAATAGCATACTTGTGTAAAAGTAAAAAGTAAAAAATTCTTAACTATTTCGAAAGATTTTGTTACGGCTTGTGTACATCTGTGGACTAAGACAAGATTTCCAGTATTCTGGATTCAAATGTGTGTTCATCCACCATTCCCCCCATGGCACCGACTGACTTTTTATCTTTGAAGAGAACAAATGTCGGGACGATTTCCGGGGCGTATTCTGCGGCGAGTACTGCAGATTCTTCAATTTCGACTTCGCAGAACTTGATCTTTCCGGCGTATTTCTTTTCGATATCCTCCACGACCGGCTTCATCATGGCACATTTCCCGCACCAGATAGCGTAGAACATAACGACGACCGGGAGAGAGGTATCTTTTACTTCTATTTGAAAATTTTTTGCAGTTAAATGTAACATCAAATCAACCTTTCTGATCAGTGCCTTCGGCAGTCAGAACCGTGGTTCAGAATATCATATACTTCTTTCAGGGATTTTCTGAAACAACCGATCCACCTGTGCAGACACCGATTTCGATAAGTGTATTCAAAAAACTTTTGTCGGAAGTTTTTTTTGTTATGACAATTTCGGCTCATGGCGAACAGACTCCGAAGGCTTTCTCATTAATAATATATGCGCTGTAGCGCTAAGAAAGTCACAGCAGACATCTTCTTTTAGCAATGAGCTTGCAAATCGGGTGATCCATGGATGAAAATTTCTCTTCATATTCTGTCATAATATTTCCAACGTTCATAATTTCATCATGGTGCAGGTCATAAGTACATTCGGAAATGCCCCATGTTTCGGATTCCCCTAAAGACTCAACGGAAAAATCAAAAAGATCACGGTTATCTGTCTTGAATTCTACCTGTCCGTCCTGGACAAGCACCTTGTCGTAACGTGCAAAAAAATCCGGTGACGTGAGGCGCCTTCTTGCATGGCGGGCTTTCGGCCATGGGTCGGAGAAGTTCAGATAGATCCGGTCAACTTCATTTTCAGCGAACACATTTGCTATGTCCTGTGCGTCCATACAAATGAAGCTAATGTTTGGCAGAGTGCTTTCGTTTTCTTCTATATATATGTTTAACTTTTCCACAGCACGGAGAAGGACGCTTGTGTAGCGCTCGATTCCGATGTAGTTGATCTGTGGATTTTTCTGAGCCAGTGCCATGAGAAAACGGCCTTTTCCCATGCCGATTTCAATGTGGACCGGGTAGTCATTCTGGAATACATCAGATGCCCAGTGATCACGGAATTCTTCCGGAGTCTCGATAACCTGACTGCACTCTTTTAACACGCCTTCGGCGCGGGGTATATTTCTAAGTCGCATATATGCTCTCCTTATTTGTTGTATTTCTTTATTTGCAAACTTCCCAAATCCGGGAGATTCTTGCCTTGCCTTAGTTTACAGGCTTTGGCAAAAAAAGTCAAACTCAATGGTGTATAGCGGTCATATCTATATCATATTGCTGAAAGCAATATGCGTAACGACTAAAATTTTTCTGAAAAACACAAATAATTTGTGCAAATTTTCAACATGTTAAGGAGAAGGTATATAAAACGGGAGGAAAGTGACTAAATTTTGGACAAATGAAAAAACTCAAATAAGAGAATATGCTTAAAAAATTGTCAAATAAAGTAATTGTTAAGAAAAAAAGAAATGATTGACATTTAAAAAACAGGAGAGTAAAGTAATCACGAAATTTGAAGAAGAAAGGGAGGGAGTCATACGGAGAAATTAACAGAGAGTCTGTTGGAAGAGCTGAATTGTGATACAGCATTTACCATTCCGTTATTCGGGGGAATTAAGATTAGTGAGTCCGTGGCGGTCACATGGATCATTATGGCTGTAGTTGTATTGCTGTGTGTCATATTCGTAAGGAATCTCAGTGTAGAGAATCCGGGGAAAGCTCAGCTTTTATTGGAATCCGCAATCGGAAAAGGAGTGGACTTCTTTGAAGATGTTATGGGCAAAGAAAACCGAAGATATATCCCATATCTGATCACGGTGCTGATCTATATCGGAATTGCCAATATCATTGGATTGTTTGGGTTTAAACCGCCGACAAAGGATCTGAATGTCACAATAGCGCTGGCTGTTATGAGTATGTGTCTGATCGAGTATTCCGGAATACATAAAAACGGATTAAAACACTGGGTCAAACATTTTGCAAAGCCGGTTCCGTTCGTCGCACCGATCATGGTACTGGAGATTGTAATCCGTCCATTGTCCTTGTGCATGCGACTGTTCGGTAATGTACTGGGAGCATTTGTAATCATGGAGCTTTTAAAAATAGTAGCTCCGGCGATTATACCAATCCCGTTTAGTTTTTATTTTGATATATTTGATGGATTCTTACAGGCTTATGTATTTGTATTTCTGACGGCGCTGTTCATGAATGAGGAACAGGAGTAAAGCCGGAAGATAAGACGAACAGACTTAAAAGGGATTTAAGAAAACATTTTTAGACAAGAAGAAAAGGAGATTAAGATTATGTTAGTAGCAATTGGAGCAGGTATCGCAGTTTTAACAGGTTTAGGAGCAGGTATTGGTATTGGTCTTGCAACAAGCAAGGCAGTAGACGCTATCGCAAGACAGCCAGAGGCTGAGTCAAAGATCAGCAAGAACCTGATTCTTGGTTGTGCCCTTGCAGAGGCAACAGCTATTTATGGATTTATCATCGGTCTTCTGATTATCCTGATGCTGAAATAATTAGCAGTTCGTAAAGAAGCAGGAGAAAAGAAGAAAGGCAGGTGGGAAAAGGTGATAAAAGTAGATTTGAGCCTTCTCTGGACCATAATAAACCTTGTAGTCTTTTATCTATTACTGAAGAAATTCCTGTTCAAACCAGTTATGGGGATCATGGAAAAGCGTGAGCAGATGATTGCCGACGGATTGAAAAATGCAAGTGACAGACAGGAAGAGGCAGAGACTCTGAAAAAAGAGTATGAGTCAGCTCTTTCCGGTGCAAAAGAGGAGTCAGTTAAAATCGTTGAAAATGCCCGTGTAGAGGCTAAGAGACAGTCAGATGAGATTCTTGCAGATGCGGACAGAAGAGCAGATGCCACGATCGAACGTGCCAGAAAGACCATCGAGACTGAGCGAAAGCAGGCATTGGATGGCGTTGAGACACAGATTGCAGGACTTGCAATGCAGGCAGCCAGAAAGATTGTAGATGAAGAGACAAGAAAACAAGGAAATCAGGCGATTTATGATCAGTTTTTGGAAAGCGTAGGTGACGCTCATGACGGCAAAGACGAGTAATACAGTAAAGTTCGTTCAGCCGGCAGCGAAGCGCTATGCAAGAGTTCTGTACGAACTGGAAATTCCGAAAGCAGATATTGAGAAAACAAAAGAAATCTTCTGTCAGGTACCGGAAGTATATGAAGTACTGTTAAATCCGGTAATTACGGCAAAGAACAAATACAGTGTTATCGAACAGATATTTCCAAAGTCTATTTGTAATTTCCTGAAGGTAACATGCGAGAACCAGAGAATGGGCATGCTTTGGGACATTTTCGAAAGCTATGATAAATATTGTGAGGAGCAGCAGCAAGTTATGACTGCGACTTTAATATGTGTAGACGAGCCAGACGAAGAGCAGGCTGAGAAGATGAAAACATTTATTATGGATAAATATCATAAATCGAAGGTAAATCTGGAGGTCGAAAAAGACCCGTCACTGCTTGGAGGATTTATCCTGAGAGCGGGCAGTGATGAATATGACTGGAGCATTCGTGGAAGAATGAACCGGTTAGAACAAAAATTGACCTGGAGGTGAACGTAAGTGAGTTCAATCAATTCAGATGAAATTATTTCAATTCTGAAAAGTGAAATAGAGAATTTTGATGAGATCAGTAAAGACAGCGAAGTCGGAACTGTTGTAACAGTCGGAGACGGAATCGCTACCATTTACGGAATCGATCATGCAATGTACGGCGAGATTGTTACCTTCGAAAATGGTCTGAAGGGTATGGTACAGGATATCCAGAAAGACGAGATCGGATGTATCTTATTTGGATCAGATACAGGAATCAAAGAAGGAACAAAGGTTGCACGTACAAAGAAAAAAGCCGGAATCCCGGTAGGAGATAAATTTATCGGAAGAGTTATCAATGCCCTTGGTGCACCAATCGACGGTGCCGGAGAGATTGAGGCAGATGATTATCGCCCGATTGAAAATGAAGCACCTGGAATCATTGACAGAAAATCCGTCAGCGTTCCTATGGAGACAGGAATCCTTTCTATCGATTCCATGTTCCCGATCGGACGTGGACAGAGAGAGCTGATCATCGGTGACAGACAGACTGGTAAGACATCTATTGCAACAGATACGATCTTGAACCAGAATGGAAACGGAGTGATCTGTATCTATGTTGCCATCGGTCAGAAGGCATCAACGATTTCAAAAGTTGTAAATACATTTAAGACATCAGGAGCTATGGATCACACCATCGTATTAGCATCAACAGCAAGCGACTGTGCGCCGCTTCAGTACATTGCTCCTTATGCGGGAACTGCACTGGCAGAGTATTTTATGTACAAAGGAAAAGATGTACTGATCGTTTATGATGATCTTTCCAAACACGCAGTTGCGTACCGTGCATTGTCACTGTTACTTGGAAGATCTCCTGGACGTGAGGCTTATCCTGGAGACGTATTCTATCTGCATTCAAGACTTCTGGAGCGTTCCAGCCGTCTGAGTGAGGAAAAAGGTGGCGGATCTATCACGGCTCTTCCAATCATCGAGACACAGGCAGGAGATGTATCTGCATATATTCCGACAAACGTTATTTCCATCACAGATGGACAGATTTTCCTGGAAAGCAGTTTGTTCTTCTCAGGAATGCGTCCGGCGGTCAACGTAGGATTGTCTGTATCTCGTGTAGGTGGAGATGCACAGACAAAGGCTATGAAGAAGGCAGCAGGAAGTCTTCGTATCGATCTGGCCCAGTATCGTGAGATGGAAGTCTTCACACAGTTCAGTTCAGACCTTGATGATGCAACGAAAGAACAGCTGGAATATGGTAGCGGACTGATGGAGCTTCTGAAACAGCCGCTTGGAAAACCAATGTCACTGGCAGAGAAAGTTATTACACTTTGTGCTGCAAGACATAAAGTTATGCTTGGAATTCCAACTGCAAAAGTAAAAGGATTCCAGATGGATATGTTAAGTTACTTTGCAAGTGTACATCCGGAAATCGCAAGAGAAATCGAGGAGACAAAGGATCTGTCTAAAGAGTTGTCCCAGAAGATCGTGGAGATTGCAGAGGAATTCAAAAAGAGCAGGTGTTAATGTATGGCAAATATCAGAGAAATACAGACACGAATTAACAGTGTAAAAGATACGATGAAAATCACCAACGCCATGTACCTGATCTCTTCTACAAAAATGCGTCAGGCCAGAAAGAAACTGGCAGATGCAGAGCCGTATTTTTATAAATTGCAGGCTGAGATTGCCAGAATCCTGCGTCATATGCCGGAAGTGAGCAACCAGTATTTTGACAGTAGGGAAGAAATTCCGAAAGAAGAACGGAAAATCGGATCTGTAGTTATTACCGGTGATAAAGGACTGGCAGGAGCTTACAATCACAATGTAGAAAAAGCAGAAGAGGAAATCATGAAAATGCCGGGACACCACAAATTGTTTGTCGTAGGTGAGCTTGGAAGACATTATTTTGTAAGTCAGGGACATGAGATTGAACAAAATTTCCAATATACTGTGCAGAAACCGAACCTGAGCAGAGCCAGAATTATTTCTGAGACATTGATGGAACAGTTTAATAATGGCGAGCTGGACGAAGTGTATGCTGTCTATACGCGAATGGAGAATTCTATGGTATCTGAAGTGGAGACTGTAAAGCTGCTTCCGCTTGAGAGAAGTGCATTCGGAGAGGACAGCATTCCGGCAAACTTAAGGCGTGAGGCGATTCAGTTATATCCGTCTGTCGAGAGCGTCATGGACAATATCGTACCGAATTATGTAACCGGAATGATTTACGGTTGTTTGGTCGAGGCGTATGCAAGTGAGCATAATGCCAGAATGACGGCTATGAAGTCAGCGACAGACAGTGCTGAGACAATTATCAAAGATTTGTCTATTGCTTATAACCGGGCAAGACAGGCAGCCATTACGCAGGAAATCACAGAAGTATGCGCAGGTGCGAAGGCACAGAAACGGAAAAGGAAGTGAGAACAGATATGAATAAAGGACGAATTGTACAGGTCATGGGTCCTGTTGTCGATGTTTTATTTGAAGACGGAGAGCTTCCGAATATCAAAGATGCCCTTGAGGTAGATAACGGAGACAAGACTTGTATTATGGAAGTTGCACAGCATCTGGGAAACAGCGAAGTACGTTGTCTGATGCTGGCTGCAAGTGAAGGACTTCACAAAGATATGGAAGTCCGTGCAACTGGAAGCGGTATCAAAGTTCCAGTTGGAGATCAGACACTTGGACGTCTGTTCAATGTGCTTGGTCAGACCATCGATGATAGAAAAGAAATAGAGAAAGATGCAGAGCGCTGGGAAATCCACAGACAGGCGCCTACATTTGAAGAGCAGAGTCCTGCTGTCGAGATTCTTGAGACAGGTATCAAGGTCATCGACCTTCTTGCACCATATGCAAAAGGTGGTAAGATTGGTCTGTTCGGAGGAGCCGGAGTTGGTAAGACTGTACTGATCCAGGAGCTGATCCGAAATGTAGCAACAGAGCATGGTGGATATTCTATCTTTACAGGTGTCGGAGAGCGTTCCCGTGAAGGAAATGACCTCTGGACAGAGATGAAAGCGTCTGGCGTACTTGAGAAGACAGCTTTGGTATTTGGTCAGATGAACGAGCCGCCTGGAGCTCGTATGCGTGTCGCTGAGACAGGACTTACAATGGCTGAGTATTTCCGTGACAAAGAACATCAGAACGTGTTGCTCTTTATTGATAACATTTTCCGATTCACACAGGCTGGATCTGAAGTTTCCGCCCTGCTTGGACGTATGCCATCAGCCGTAGGTTATCAGCCGACACTGGCAACAGAAATGGGTGAATTACAGGAGCGTATTGCTTCTACAAAGAATGGTTCTGTCACATCCGTTCAGGCAGTCTATGTACCGGCCGACGACTTAACAGACCCTGCACCGGCAACAACATTTGCACATCTGGATGCAACAACCGTACTTTCACGTAAGGTCGTTGAGCAGGGAATTTACCCGGCTGTAGATCCGCTAGAGTCTAACTCACGTATCCTGGAGGCAGACATCGTAGGTGAAGAGCATTATAAAGTAGCCAACCAGGTAACAGAGATTCTTCAGAAGTACAAAGAACTTCAGGACATTATTGCCATTCTTGGTATGGAAGAGCTGTCCGATGAAGATAAAGCAACGGTTATGAGAGCAAGAAAGATTCAGAAATTCCTGTCACAGCCATTCTTCGTAGCTGAGACATTTACAGGAATTCCTGGAAAATATGTACCACTGAAAGAGACAATCCGTGGATTCAAAATGATCATCGACGGAGAAATGGATGAATATCCGGAGGCAGCCTTCTTCAATGTCGGAACGATCGACGAAGTTATCGAGAAAGCAAAGACACTGAAAGACGGAGAGTAAGAGGTGCGTAAACTATGAAAACATTTTGGTTGAAAGTCATAGCCAGTGACCGCGTGGCGTATAACGGACGATGCCAGAAGGTGATCGTACCTGCAGCTGACGGCGGTCAGATGGGAATTCTGGCAGATCATGAGAATATGGTCATAGCAATCGAAGTCGGTGAAGCGAAGATGCAGCTGGAAGACGGAACGTGGGAGACACTTGCCGTTGGAACCGGATTCCTTGAGGTTGTTAACAACCGTGTTACCATGCTGGTACAGACCGCTGAAAAACCGGAAGAAATTGACGCCAGAAGAGCAGAAGAACGGCGTGAAGTCATGGAAGAAAAACTTCGGCAGAAGCAGAGTATCCAGGAATACTATCACACGAAAGCATCCCTGGCAAGAGCCATGAACCGGTTGAAGGTGTCAAGGGAGAAGAATACGAGAATTTAACTTCCGTATATATAATAAAATACAGCTATCGTTTGCAAAATGAAATCTATAATTTGCCAACGGTAGCTGTATTTTTATGTAAGTGGAAGTTTAAAGTTTGTGTGAAGGGGAAAGTGTGAATGAAAGGGGAAGATTTTGCTGCGCTATTGACGAGTCAAAGTCAGAGCTTGCTCAAGACCTTGGCGACCGCGAGGTGGGTATGATAAAATAGGGAAATAAGGGAGATGCTACGCAAAGTAGCAGGAAAATGTTTTGATGACATCTTTGTGTGCTTGTGATGTAAAGTGCAGTTTTCTATACTGTAAGTTGTTAGGAGATGTTTAGAGAGTGCAGGCTGTCCAGACAAATAGTTTCGGATAAGAAATATGTCTGTGAAGCAACCTTAAGTTCTGTGATAAGACTCTCGAACGGGTAAGAAAAGACAAGGAGATTATGGATATGACTTTTGCAGAAAATGTGAAGATGCTTCGCAAGCAGGCTGGTATGTCGCAGGAGCAGTTGGCGGAGAAGCTTGGTGTATCGAGACAGGCGGTTACAAAATGGGAGACGGGTGCGGGAATCCCAGATATTGAAAATATAATGGCGATTTCAATGCTGTTTGACATTTCCATAGACGATCTACTTTCAAATGAAAGAGATTCAAAAAAGGTAGTGGAGACGGAGTACTTGTATGAAAGTATTACGGAGTATGATATTGATGAATCGAAGCATTATGATATGAAGCTGGAAGGGGCGAAGTGGCTTATACTGGCTGGATATGAGGGCGAGAAAATCCGGGTCCGACTGGGATCCAATACATTTTCAACTCTTCAGAATGATTTCAAGGTTAAGATTGATGATATCCGGAAACGAATTGATATAGATGTAAAACGAAAGAATGGTGCCACGGAAGCAATGGCGAAGAGTGAAATTGATATTTTCGTGCAGATTCCGGTGCAGTATATAGATAAGATTGAGTGTGAAGCTCATGCGGAAACGGTAGAAATCCGTTCCATAGAATGTGAAAATATGGAATTTGGTGTGAAGACAACAAATTTGATTTTGGAAAATGTTGTCGGTTCGGTGGAGGTTGATTGTAATCTTGACATGGAGATTATGTGCGATTCATTGAACGGCGAGATCGCAATTAATCAGGTGTCTGCGACATCAAAAATACATGTTCCAGAAGAGGCGATTTTCCAGGCAGTTGCAAAGGGCATTGGAACAAGCATTTCTTATGAAAAAGCCGGGCAGCAGGTGGAACGGTTTGATGCGCCGGAGGCGGACAACGTGATTGAACTGAATGGAATCAAGAGTGAATTAATTGTTTGTATAGGTTAAAAATGAAAATCTACAAGTTTGTCAAAAAGATGTAATGATTTTTTATTACTGGAAGAAAAATGTGAATAGTATAATAAGTAACAGACGGGAGGAATTTGTAATGCAGATTGAAACATACAGTGGAAAATATGATGAGATTATTTCGTTAATTTTAGATATTCAGAATAATGAATCGAAGATTAATCTGTCTCTTGAGGAACAGCCAGATTTGCTTACAATTCATGACTCCTATCAGAAAAATGGCGGTGAGTTCTGGATTGCGCTGGATCAGGGAAGGGTAATCGGAACGCTTGGACTGATGAAGAAAGATAACCACTGTGCAATCATGAAGAAATTCTTCGTGAAGAAAGAGTATCGTTCACAGAAAGTCGGGCTTGCTTTATATAAGAAGTTACTCGAATTTGCAGAAGCGGCAAATGTGCAGTATATCATACTGGATACACCGTCCGTTGCACATGCATCACATCGATTTTATGAAAAGGTCGGACAGAGACAGCATTTTATATATGTTGGACTTAGGAGGAAAAGCGAGTATGACAGAATGAGAAAAACTGCAGGCGTGATGTGGGGATAGAGAAAAACTAATGGGAAATATATACTTATAGGTTGACTTTTATGAAAATAAAGCATATGATAATAACAGCTAAGAAATGTGATGAATTTCATGCATGAGCAAAACAAAACTCCCGGAAGTGGTTGAGACTTCCGGGAGTTTTTATTCCGTTTATGTAAGGTGGCTTATACCTTTCAGGCTGTTACTGCCTGTCGTTTCTGTCCAGCCATTTGCAAATAAAGTAGCTAACAATACTTGCCATAACAGAAACAAAAAATGTGATGAGAGTTTCATGCATAAGACTTCACCTCCTTTCGCTTGGAGGGTGGCAGCAATTGTAGTATAACATGATAGTATAAAAAGTTCAATATAAGTATACTGTTAGCGAGTAAACTAATAAAGAATGAAGATATAAAAAGTGTGGAGATGTGGTAAAATGACTGTATAAAAAATGCGAAAGTGGAAGCAGGAATCGGAAGGA
>ENA-OPCV01000647-OPCV01000647.1-human-gut-metagenome-genome-assembly--contig:-NODE-647-length-31450-cov-3.047332_pt1 | contig 31450 bp, 29 predicted proteins | sample MGYA00241257_ERZ501494 | MGnify/ENA primary metagenome ERZ501494 (study PRJEB25962, sample SAMEA2042618) | human gut metagenome | biome: human gut; feature: human-associated habitat; material: faeces...
CGTCATCACAAGAGTTTTGTACATCGTCATTCCAGCTAATTCCATAGAACTATCTTCTTACTCCCAGCAAGGAATCTGTGTTCCCTGTTTCTCTGTCTTAAAGTACTCTGCAAGTTCATCACACTGAACAGTTTCTGCAATGTCTTTGATCCACTGTGCATCTTTGTCCTCTGCACGAACTGCAAATCCTACAGCATATGTGTCATTGTCATCAGACTGGCAAAGATATCCATCTGCAGAAAGTCCTGCATTTACCATATGTCCTGCTGCAAGGCAAATTGCATCAACGTCTTTGATAGACTGTGGTAATACAGACATCTCAGCTTCGATGAATTTGAAGTTATGTGGATTCTCTTTTACGTCATACATTGTCGGACTCTCTACAGAATCATCTAATGTGATCAGTCCCTGAGACTCTAACAGATGCAGTCCTCTTGCCTGGTTTGTTGCATCGTTGCAAAGTCCGATTGTAGCTCCATCTGGAAGCTCATCTACTGAATCCCATTTATCAGAATACATTGCGAATAATGGATAAAATGTCTTTGGCTCTACCATAACCAGATTTGTTCCATTCTTTTCGTTGTAACTCTTAAGGTATGGCTCATGCTGATACCAGTTACAGTCAATGCTTCCTTCTGCTAATGCTACATCCGGCTGTACACTGTCATCAAATACTTTTGACTGAACATTGTATCCAAGTTCTTTCAGTTTATCCTCTACTGCAGCATACTGATTTACCATATCAGCACGAACTCCGATTGTGATATCTTTTTTCTCTGTGCTGCTGTCAGCCTCACTCTTTGTGTCATCTGCTTTTGAGCTTCCACAGCCAGCTAACATTGTTCCAGCTACTGCTAATGTAAGTAATACACTAATTAACTTTTTCTTCATTTTTTTTCTCCTTAATAATTCTCATGTTTGTTAGTTTCTATATAAAAACAGGCGTCCCCGTTTTTATTTTAATTTCTTATAAATCCAGTCACCAAAGTACTGAATAATCGCAACAAGAATAATCAGAACAACACAAATCGTGTACATAATCTGTTTATTAAAGTTCTGGTAACCATATGTAAGAGCTACTGCTCCAAGACCCCCGGCTCCAACTGCTCCTGCCATTGCTGTACAGCCAAGCAGATTAATAATCGCAAGACAAAGTCCTGAAATAATAGATGGAACTGCTTCTTTTAACATGACCTTGAATACAATCTGACTTTTTGATGCTCCAAAAGACTGTGCAGCTTCAATTAAAGCTGGATCTACTTCTTTAAAACTGTTCTGGAAAATTCTCGCCATAAACGGAGTACATGCTACAGTCAGCGGTACGAGCGCTGCTGTTTCTCCGATTGATGTTCCAACAATTAATCTTGTAAATGGAATGATGGAAATCATCAAAATAATAAACGGGAATGAACGTATCGTATTTACAAGAAAATCCAGAATACGATTAATCACAACATTCTGACAAAGCCCGCCTTTTTCAGTCAGAATCAAAATAACTCCAAACACAAATCCGAAAATCGTAGATAAAACTCCTGAAATCAACAGCATTTTAAGTGTTGCAAAAAACGCCGGAACTACTAACATCTGACAAATCTGTGTAAACGTATAATTAGTTAAAGACATTATTCATTCACCTCCGTCTCTCCCTGCTCACCTGAAAGTTCGCGCCATTTAATTCCTTTTTGATTCAAGTAATCTGTAACTACACCTAAATGTTCATCATCAATATTGATTACAAATATTCCCATCTGATCTCCCTGATAATCCTGAATCAAACCATTCACAATCGGAAATACATACTGAAGTTCTGATGTCATCGTACTGAACAATTCTCCATCTTTCATGTCTTTTACCAGATATGAAATCTGAATATTATGTCCTGTATCCGGAAGTTTTTCTTCTTCTTCGCCCAATAACCTTCTCAGTGACTGTGGCTGTTTAATAAAGATTTCTTTTACAGTACCTTCATCTGCAATCTTGCCATTTTCCAGAATACATGCTTTATTACACGCTTTTCTTACAACTTCCATCTGATGTGTTACAATGATAACTGTGATTCCAAGTTTCTGATTAATTTCCATCAACAGATCCAGAATCGAATTCGTCGTCTTCGGATCCAGTGCTGAAGTAGCCTCATCACAAAGCAAAATCTTCGGATCCATAGTCAATGCTCTTGCAACTGCAACACGTTGCTTTTGTCCACCACTTAAATTTCTCGGTTTTGCATTCATCTTATCTCCAAGACCAACCAGTTCCAGAAGTTCTCTTACTTTTTTATCGATCTGGTCTTTTGGATATTTCCAGCACTGCATTGGAAGAGCGACATTCTTATATACCGTCTCTCGTTCAAGTAGTGAAAACTGCTGAAAAATCATTCCAACATGCCGTCTGAATTCTCGTAATTCTTTATCTTTCAAATCTTTGATCTCGCATCCGTCAACCTTCAGGCTTCCTTCCTGATAAGATGTCAGACCGTTGATGCAGCGAAGAAGTGTAGATTTTCCTGCGCCACTTCGACCTACTAACGCATAAATATCTCCGTCTTCAATTGTCAGGTTGATACCTTCCAGAACGGAGCTTCCATCGTCTTCCCATAACTTTTTCAGATTTTTTATCTCAATCAACGTTTTTTCCTCCTTCTAAATTACTTTTCCTATTTTATACAATTTTCTCAATAATTTCTTCATTTATAATTCCAATCTTTCTTGTTTTAATTGTGCATCATGCACAATTTATCCCATGCGTTTTTGTATATTTTATTGATTGTATCTATATATTCGTTCATTTATTGTTTATATCTATATTTATCTTTATAGACATATGTTATATCTGCACAAAAACAGGGTGCATCTATCTATATTTGATAAATGCACCCTTGTCAATTGTAATTATTTACGAATCATTTCTACAAATGCTGCCAGTCGTGTATTTAATTGTCCTACATCGCCTTTTGAATAGTCTGTCACTACAGCCAGATATGGCAAATGCTTTTCTTCATTCACGAAGTTCTTCACACTGATGGATTCCATTTCCACAGAATGACAACCCGATAATATCATCTCAACTACCCCATCTACATGATAGTCATCAATCATTTCTCCAAGAAGATGGATACGATTATTGTTCGGTGTCATAATTGCACAGCCTATGCTAAAATACTTTCTTGCAATTGCACCATAAACATCCGGATCATCTTCATCTACCATACGCTCTACTGCTTTCGCTCCAGTACAGTTTTCGAAACCGACTACAACTCCGCCGTTATTCTCAATTGCCTCTACGATTTTATTTGTATCTTCGCCCATAGGGCAGCCGGTAATTAGGATTCTCGGTCTCTTTTCTAGCTGACGACCTTTCTCATATTCTTCCAGAATACGATCTGACAATTCATTTAACTCCTTTGTCATCTCTTCCTGACCAAACTGATATTTCGAACCATAAAGCACCTTACCAAGTTCCAGTCCTGACATTGGAACTGGTTCCAGCTTCATCAGTCCATAAAATCTCTTCAATGCTTCTCTTCGCTTATTCTGCGATACAATTGCACGTCGAATATCATTCTCTGTAATAACTACCTGAAAATATTCTTCCAGAAATTCTTTAAACCGGATAATCTCTTCCCGCCAGAATCTAAGTCCGCCTTCTGACTGTGTATTCGGCAATTCCATAACATAAACTTCTTTAAACTCAGACATCAATTCGTACATTTTTTTCTTGCCGTCACATGTTGTTTCTCCCACAACCAAATCCGCAAAATGAAAATAAGGACACCGATCAGATATGGCATAACCATAGCTAGATTTGATTAATGGACATACATTCTTTGGCAATACCGTTTCAGCGAGCTCTACTGTTTCATTCGCTGAAGAACATAGCCCCACAGGAATTGCTCCCATGGCAACTGCAATTTCTCTTGGAAAAAAAGAACAATATGCACCGATTATCGGAATCTGCTTTTCTTTATATTCTTTTACCTTCAAAAATGACTGTTTTTTCTTGTCTTCAAACTCATCGAAGATTTCCGGCAAATTCTTGATAATCTCCATTCTCTACTTCTCCTCTTTCTCCTGTTCCCGCAGGAGTATACTAATTAAAATCTTATGAGCAATTCCCGGCTCATTAATATCCACTCCCAAAATCTCATTAATTTTGGAAAGTCTATAAATCATTGTATTCCTATGTATAAACATTTTCTTTGCTGCCATACTTACATTATTGCCTACAAGCAAGTATTGCTTTAATGTCTCATAGAATTTTGTTTCCTTTGCCTCATCTTCGCTGGCTAGTTCAGTAAGTTCACGCTCCAAATATCTCGCATGTCCAATATAAGGTAATGCACAAGAACAGACTATCTGGACATAATAATCTTCTTCACAAAAACTTCTTTTATCCGGTTCCTGTTCATGCGCAATCTCCAGTGCTTTCTGACACATAAATCGTTTCTTATCAATCAATTCAATCTCATTAAAGCTTCCACTTAAACAACATAACAGCTTATATTTTTCACACATGTTATCCATAACTTCACAAATTTTTTCTCTGCATTCTTCTGTATGTATATCTGTAAAAAGAAGGCATGCATACTGTTCCTCTATGTAAGCAAACACATTTTCATATACATCACTTACATAATTAGCCGCCTTTTGAAGTTGCAGACTATTATAAACTTCTGTACATACAACTGCTACTCGAAATGGGGCAACAACATATTCGTTATATATATCGTTCGTTCCATTCAGAAGCTGCTTCCCCTCGCCTTCAAATAATAACCGGGCAATCACACGACGTATTGTCGATATATGAGAATGAGAATGTTGTTCCTGACGCTCCATCACCATTCCCAGTCCCTGACAGACAATATCATTCATCTGAATCAATGTTTCCTCTGCATCTTTTGCATTATAAATTCCTGCATCCAGAATAGATATAACGAAACCTTCTGCATCTCCTTTGACTACAATTTCATTCACAGCATAATATTCTTCCAATACATGAATGAGCATGGATTTGCCCCCTGACTCTTTCGAGCGATATTCGATCATCTGTGAAATCAATTCTACTCTTCGTTTGCTGTCCATACCTTCCGGCAACAATGTTTCATTATATTCTCCTTTATGAGACATTGCAAGTATCTTTCCTCCAATGTCCAGAACAATCAAAACAACCGGCGCATATTCTGTAATATAATCTGTAAATTTCTGTACAGAACCAGTAATCCCTAATGCTTCAAATGCTCTCCTGTAACAGACATTCAGATCAATTTTTTCTTCCATCTCTTCTCCCTCCCGGCATCTACTATCTCCTTTTATGATACCACCAGGAAAATTTTGCGTAAAATCAGTTCTTTTCATATATCTATAGTTTTTTTCTATAGGATTAATTTTTTTACGCCTTTCGTTATATTATCCTGTTATCTTTCCTCACTCTCATCAATCTTTTCCCCGAACCAAATGTTCAGCTCTCCGCCGATCAAAATGCAATACATGCAGAAATACATCCACATCATGATCAACATGATCGTTGTCAGACTTCCGTACATACTGGAAAATCCCTTGAACACATCCACATATACAGAAAACACCCAGGAAATGACCATCCATCCCAATGTGGAAAATACTGCTCCCGGGAGTTGTCTTCTATACATATCTCTTCTGTTTGGGAGAAACTTATAAATCAGCAACAGGAATATAATCATTACAATCGGTGTAATAATATTCCTTGCCCGGATCAGCCAGTCGGCCATATTTCTTAAAAATGGTACATGCTCAGCAATAAATATATTCAGACTGTTACCAAATACCGACAACACAAGTAAAAATATAATAACGAGTATAAACATTACTGTATAAACAGTTGCTCTTATCCTAAGAAAAAAATAGTTACGTGTCTCACGGCAATTATACACACAGTTCAGTCCTGAACTCATGGCAAGTACACCTTTTCCTGCAGACCAAAGTGCTACCACGATCGTAATCGGAATAATACCAGATGACTGATTATAGACCTGATTGACAATGGATGTAATCAATGAATCTACCGATGATGGAAATACCTGAATCACAGCCGTCATGACATCAGCCTTTGTGACGGGCGTATATTGCACCATAGTCAGTAACAACAATATAATCGGAATCATGCAGAGCATGAAGAAAAATGCTGTCTGTGCAGCATATGCCCCTACATGGTCTTTCGTTATCTCTCCAGTCAGCTCCATGATGTCATCATATAATTCTTTTATCTTTTTCATCACTTTTACCTAGCTTTGTTTATGTTCCGGCGTTCCACTTTTCCCAGTGATACCGCCTGTTCTGAACAGTTACATAATTTTATATTTTACCCGATTTTATACATTTTGTCTACGAACAATTATCCAATGGTGACGCCTTGATAAAAAAAAGTCAATATTTCCTGATAGTTTTTTCCACATTTTGCCATTTCATTCGCACCGGTCTGACTCATGCCAATCCCATGTCCGAACCCGCCGCCCTTTATGACAAATGTATCTCCGGACTTGTTGATTGTGAAAAATGCACTTGGAAGAAGCTTACTGCTTTTGACTTGCGTACCATCATGCTTTATAATTGTGTATCCTTCTCCTCCAAAAGCACGCCGGATTTTATTTTCCGTTGAAACTCTTACACTACCTTTGTCACCGACAGCCTCTATTGTTAATACCACACCCCCCGGTCCATTTTCCAAAATATTGATATTCTGCAACGTTCCAATATCTTTGCCGGTATTTAGTCCAATCAAATTTGATAAAGTCTTTGCCGGAATCTTCGCTTCCCAGCGATACCATGGCAGATTTCTCTCATAATCACCGTTCTCATCTTTTACTTCTACAGACTGAAGATATCGGTTTCCGTCATTCTCCTCATTCCCCCAGGCTTTCATACTGGTCGTCTTCCCGCAAGAAGTGGAATAATAATAAGTCGTCACAATCTCTCCGTCCAGACGCACGACTTGTCCTGCCGTCTCCTGAACAGCCAGATCTGCGCTGTCTGCCGGTGCACTGTTGCCGTAGACCTGATAGTTCGTACTATCATCCACATGAGCCTCATATTCCGGATATCCATATTCTGCCATCTGCCTGTAGGCGTAACTTCTGGCACAAACTGCCTGCGCTTTCAGCGCTTCTATTTCATAACCGGACGGCATTTCGCTGGGCACGACCCGGCACAGATAATTCTCAACAGGGAGTTCATTGATAATCGCAATTCCTTCCGCTGTTGTCCGAAGCTCCAGTATGCCTTGATAAGAAGGAATCCCGTATCCACGCTTCAGGCTATTTACCGTAATCTCCCCTTCTTTTGCCTGGATTCGGATATTCCCACTCTGAAAACGGCTGTCATCTGGCATAAATGTCACTTCCGTCCCTGCTTCACATTTTTCTACTGTCTCCCCATACGTAATAGAAAGTCCAGATGTTGAGCTGACTGTCACAGACGGATGAATGGTATTCTTATATCCATCCGTCATAAGAAGAACCCGGATATTCGGATTAGACACTACCTGCGTCTCTTCTCCCTGATTTTTCTGCTCCGTTTGAACTTCTTCCTGCTTCTGGTCAAATGCTTCTTTTTCCTGGCGGTTTCCACGGACTCCGCCTTCGAGATTACTTGTTAGTCCTGCAATAATAAACACCAGAACCAGCACTGTCATACCATAATAAAATCTCTTTTCTCCTCGAAAATGTTTCAAACTCTATTCTCTCCCTAATCATTATGTCCTATGATTGATTCAACACCCACTCAAGTAGAAGGGGAATCAAATAAATGTCCCCCTCACATTAGAAAAAGACAGCCGCATAAACGACTGTCCTTTATCTTTTGTATGTTCCCCAAAATGCCGGTTCCTGTATTTTGACTCCTAGCTGTCTGCTAGGTGGGTGTCCGCATTCGCTTTTCTGCCATCCTCTGCATAATGAAGGCTCGACATATTACGAAGATATAAGAGTCCCGTTTAAAGTGATGTAGGTTCAAAATAACAGGAGTTATCGTGCATCCCAGGTTCTTACTTCTTGAATTATTATAACTCATTTACCCGTTTTTTACAACAGGTAGATTTATCTAGTTTCCATTTTATAAAATCTAAACATTACATTAAATATCATTATTTTTTCTGCAGTGACTGAATTGCATTTACCAGATTCAAATATGAATCTTCTACCTCTTCCTGATTTGGCTTTCCCTGAATCGTTTCTTCGGCCTCTTCTTTTGCCTGATTTAAAGTATTTACTGTTTCATCTGTATAAACACTCTGATTAATCTTTCCGGCACTTTCAATCAAATCTTTCAGTTTGCTTTCGTCTACTTTTTCAGCATTAATAACAAGCGCTTTTACTTCCGTCTGATTTTTTGATGTCTGCTCTTTACCAGCCATGCGGCTGATAGCAAAAACTGCTACCGCCGCAATGACTATGCATAAGATCAGGGCTGCCAGGATATAGGCTTTTTTCTTTTTATTCCGGTATCTTCGATACCGTCTTTTGTGTTTCATGTGATTATTCACAGTTTCTAGATTGTTCTTTTTCTCTTAATCAGAACAATAATTGCTGCCACTGCTGCTCCTACAAGTGTAAGCATGTAAGCGATTGGCATACTCTCATCACCTGTTTTTGGAGCTTTTTTATTTTCGTTCTTTGCTTCTGCTTTCTTAGCTGCTGTCTTCTCTACCTTCTTATTGTCAGTAGTTTTGTTTGTAGTATTGTTTACTGTATTGTCTGTAGAAGGTGTAGCTGGCTGAGCTGGCTGAGTTGGCTCTGTTGGCTCAACTGGATCTACCGGATCAACTGGAGTCTCATCTTTTGTAAATGTAGCTGTTACTGTGTAGTCATCTTCTACTCCATATGGGAACGCAATAGAGCTTGTGTTTGTGTCTAATGAGTATACTACTTCACCTGCTTTATTTGTTACTTCCCAGCCTGTCCATGTATATCCTTCTTTTGCTGTTACAATTGGAAGGAATCCAAGTGTATAATCAGCTTCCTGAAGATTATTGTTCTCAAGCTTTGTTGCTCCGTCATATCCTTCAAACTCACCTTTTTCAGGATCTACAACTACATTTGCATTAACTACTGCTGCTTTTTCTTCTTTCACTTCTTCGAAAACTGGCTCTGCAGAAATGTATCCAACATTTTCTCCGTCATTAAAGTGAGCAAGGCCTGCAAATCCTAAAGTTGTTGCATTTGCATCAAGTTTGATTGACTCTTTTCCTTCTACTGTCCATCCTGCAAGTCTGTATCCATCATTAGCCTTTACTTCTGGTAAAAGAATTGGTGCCTCAGCAAACTCATCAAGATCTGTATAAGTGATTGTAGCATACTTATCATCTCTTCCTACAAATTCGCCTTTTTCAGGATCGATTGCAACATTAATTGTTACGCTTCTCTTAGCTACTTCAGCTTTTTTGAACTGAGCTGTTACAACAATATATCCTGTGTCAGATCCTTCTGGGAAATGAGCAAGTCCTGTAATTCCAAATGTCTTTGCATCTGCACTCCAGAAACCTTCTTCTTTTCCGTTTACTAACCAACCTGTAAACTCGTAACCTTCTTTAGCCTCTACTGTAGGTACAAGGAACTGATCTGCTGAATCTTCTTTAATTGTATATGTAACAACTTTTGCCCCTGCCGGATCTGTAAACTGTCCCTCTTCTGGAGCGACATTGAAGTTTACAATTACGTCTCTTGCTTCTTTTTCTTCTTTGATAGCTTTTACTTTTACATTGACATCTTTGTCTTTACCATATGCTACTTCCACGTCAGTTACATCACCAACTAATTCATAGCCTTCTGGAGCTGTAAATGATGTTGCAGCAAATGTAGCTTTTTCACCTACTGTTCCGTTCTTTGTTAATGAAACAATATACTGTGATCCATCTAATGGTGTACCGTTCTCATCTACATAATGAACACGTAAAACAGCATCAGCTTTCTTAGCTTCTTTCTTAAACTGAGCTTCCAATGTAGCATATCCGTCATTACTTCCTTTGGCATAATAAGCAAGTCCTGTAATTCCAAATGTCTTTGCATCTGCATCCCAGTTACCATCTGTTGCTCCGGATAATTTCCAGCCAGTAAATGTATATCCATTGATTCCTTCTACTTTAGGAACATTATACTGTGTCTCTGAATACTCATCATCATCAAATTTTACATACTCAGCGTTCGCTGGATTTGTAAATTTACCCTTTTCCGGATCAACATTAAATGTGATATGAGCTGTTTTTTTCTTCTCTACCTTCTTTACTTCTGCTGTAACTGTAGTATAGCCTTCTGTCGCTGTAGCTGGGTAAAAGTTTGCATTTGCATCTTCGAAAGTAAAACTTTTTTTACTTGCTTTCCAAGTTGTGTCACTTTTTCCTGATACTTTCCAACCTAAGAACTCATATCCGTCATCTACAGTAACTTTCGGTAAATCCTGCGTATCTCCTGCACTCAACTTATACTGTGCATAGTTTGTGCCATTATCAAATTTACCGTTTTCAATGTTGAAATTAACTACCGCAACTTTTTCAGCGGTTGCATCTGTTTCTGCTTGCGTATTTGCACTTGACTCTGTTCCGTTAGTTGGCTCAGCAGCAAAAGTTGCTACTGAATTCCCCCCTACAAGAGCGACAGCCAGAGAAAACGCAAGCATTTGTTTAAGAACTTTGTTCTTCATACTTGTTTTTTTCCTCACTTTCGTTTATTTAATTTCTGCCTTATCCCATTGCATGCCTATCCTAGCATTCCCATTATATGTCTTATATTCTAAGATGTCAATATTTTTGTCGTTATTTTTAAGACTTTTTAGGGTTTAAGAATTCCTTTACCTTAATATAATGATAAAAAGGAGTTTTTAGGCATATGAAGGATATTGGCGCTGTCTTAAAAAATGCACGAGAAAACAAAGAATTCACTCAGAAACAAGTGATGGAACTAACCGGTATCAACAAAAAATCCCTTTCCGGTTATGAAAATAATGTTGCTGAACCAGATCTTCAAACATTCGCAACACTGATTAATTTGTATGGACTTTCGGCAGATGAAGTCTTAGAAATTAGCACTTCTGTTCCTTCTCTTTTACTTTCAAAAAAAGAAAGTTCTCTTCTTTCTATATTCAACAAACTTGATTTTCAACATCAGGAAGAAACATTATTACTACTACGGACTTTATCAAAATACCTTACACAAAAATAAAGAGAAAAAACAGTCCATACGCTCTTTTCAGATTGTATGGACTGTTTTTTCTTTTCTATTCCGTTCGAAGTGCGGTCACCGGATCGCTCTTGGCTGCCTTCCTGGAAGGGATCAATCCGCCAAGTAATGTAAGTACGACACTTAAAAAAATCAGAACAATCGCCGGTGCGACTGGAAGTACCGCGCTGACCTGATTATTACCTGCAAGCGCATGGATCAGCATATTTCCCGGAATCAATATCAGAAGTGTCAGTCCGATACCAATGAGTCCGGCGCAGAGTCCGATGATAAATGTCTCCGCATTAAATACCTGCGAGATATTTCCTTTGGATGCTCCGATAGCTCTTAAAATACCAATCTCTTTCTTTCGCTCCAGTACACTAATATAGGTAATAACTCCAATCATAATCGATGATACGATCAGGGAAATTGCCACAAATGCAATTAATACATAACTGATTGTATTGATAATAGTGGTCACGGATGACATCATTGTTCCTACTATATCTGTATAAGAAATCACCTGCTCTTCTTTTCCCTCGTCTTCCATTTGCTGATTATAATGATCCAGAACCTCTACCACTTTTTCTTTGTTATCAAAGTCTTTTGGATAAATGGAAATGGAACTCGGATGACTGAAATCTGCATATCCGAGCTGCTGCAGATTATTATCATAGGAAGCGCTCTGTGTCCCAGACATGGACATCATAAGTTCCGTCAGATCATCTTCCGTCATATTGAACTGGAATGCATTTGCAAATGCATCCGCATCAAAATCCATAGCACCTCCAAGTGCATGTTGCAGATTTTCTCCTATCTGATTCATGGCAGATGTCATAACCGTTTCAAGTCCACCGGCAAGCTGCGTGGTCACCTGACTCATAGCAGATGTCATCTGTGTACTGATTGCCTGAGAAATGGCACCGGTATATGCACTCATGGCCTGACCCATGTAGCTACTCATGGCCGTGCTGATCTGCTTTTGGAGACTATCCATATTGATTGCCTCAGAAAGTCCCTGATTCAGGCGCCTCTTTCCATCATCCGTCTTTATATAATTTACGAAATTCTCTGCCATCTTTGTCGGATCTGCATAATTTTTTTCCTTTGCATATGCAGTATAACCTTCTGCCAGTTCCTTTGCCATAGCTTGCAGTGTGTCACTGGAAATGTTGAAATCTATATTTCCAAATATTTCATTGGCCCATTTATTTACAATTGCATTGGCACGCCCGGTCTGTAGATACTGCTGGAAGTATGTTCCAAATTCCTCTGCGCCCGGATTAGCGTTCTGCTCTACAAGCCAGCTTTGAAAATCACTCATCACGCTGGTCAACAGTTCCTTAATCTGCTCTGGTGTAATCGTAACTTCCCCGTTATTTTTCAGAATGTCTTTCAAATATTTCTGAATAATGCCCTTTGCCTGATCGGAAGTCAGATATTCTGCAATCTGATTTCCAAGATTGGAATAATCCGCTTCCGGATGGCTCTTTACATATTCCTGATAACCTTCTGAAAGGCCGGATAACATTTTCTGCATGCCATCCGCATTGACCTGTACATCCAGATTCGTAAGAATATCTCCCAGATTCATCTGCGGCATATTGTCCATGTTGATTTCTACCTGATCCAAATTCACCATACCTGATAAATCCATAGAATTTCCATCTATCTGAAATGCCTTGGAAAGATCAAGTCCTGACAGATCCATGGAACTTCCAAGATTGTTCATGGCACTGCTGTCAAAACCAAATGCGTTTTTCAGAGCATCCTCATCTATACTGAACAGAGAATTCATGTCAAATCCATTGTTCCCATCTGTATTGCCAAATTCTTCCCCGGTAAATACATTTACATTCGGATTCGCAAGCTGCTGTTTTACAATCTCGCTGCCTTTTGCCTGTTCTGCCACATGATTTACAAGGTCTGAGGTATAGTTAATTCCCGGTGTCAGTGATGAAGCCTTCGCATCTTCGGCTGACTGCACGATTCCCACAATTTTTACATCCTCTCCATCTTCGACCAGTTTGTTCATATAATCCGCATTGTCAGTTTTGTCTTTCCACACCTGATATTGGCTGTCATATTCATAATAATCTGAAGCATTTACCAGTTTAAATGTCTTTCCCAAAATATCATCATAAGTATAAGTTCCAATGTTTTCAGGCGTTTTTATCGTCTCTTCGTTGATGAACTGCTTAATCATATCATCGAGTTCAACCTGGTCTCTGAGTCCCAATGTATATAATAAGAAGTCACTCATGGAGCCATCCGGCGTCAGCACAAGAACACATTCATTATATTTTTTTGGCCATCTTCCGGCTTTCACATCATACTGATCTTCATAGAGATCCGTATTTTCCGGCATCTCAAAGAACACATTAGTACTCATCATGGAGGACATCAGACTATTCGAACCTGCAGATGCACCAAGTCCCAATGAGGAAAATGACTGATCCGGATTGACCTGACGAACATTGTCACCGTCCTGTCGAAACAATTGCGGCATCACATTGTAAGAATATTCTATTGCTTTTGTATAGTCATGAATCTTAGATTCACCACTGTCCAGATATTTTTTTAAAGCACCAAGGTCATTGGAATCCATCTTTGAAAACATATTGGTGACTACCTGCATGACCTTTACCTTATCTTTATCTTTTCCACTTTTCTTATCATCACTGCTTCCGGAATCCCCATTCATACCCACCATCATGGAAGTGAGATCAAATCCGGTACTTTGTATCTGCAGTGGATATTCAGACAATGTCTCTTCCTCAATGGACCGGATATAAGCATTGACTCCATTTGAAAGAGCCAGAATCAATGCAATTCCGATAATTCCAATAGATCCCGCAAAAGAAGTCAGAAGTGTTCTTGCTTTCTTTGTCCTTAAGTTATTAAAACTCAGTGACAGTGCCGTCAGAAGAGACATGGAAGATTTCCCCATATTCTTATGCTCCGGCGGTGCCAGATTTTCCTCTTCTACAATATATTCATCGGTGTCCGAACGAATCTTTCCATCTTTCAGATTGACGATCCTGGTCGCATACTGCTCTGCCAGTTCCGGGTTATGTGTGACCATAACGACCAGACGGTCTTTCGCTACCTCTCTAAGAAGATCCATGACCTGCACACTGGTGTCACTGTCCAGTGCCCCGGTCGGCTCATCTGCAAGCAGGATCTCCGGATCATTGACCAGCGCTCTTGCAATTGCGACTCTCTGCATCTGGCCTCCCGACATCTGGTTCGGCTTCTTATGAAGCTGCTGCCCAAGACCCACCTTCTCCAGTGCATCCACTGCACGCTTTCTTCGTTCTTCCTTCCCGACTCCCGAAATTGTCAATGCCAGCTCAACATTCGCAAGCACCGTCTGATGCGGGATCAGATTGTAACTTTGGAATACAAAACCAATCGTATGATTACGGTACGAATCCCAATCTCTGTCCTTATATTTTTTTGTGGAAATGCCATTGATGATAAGATCTCCGCTGTCATAGCGGTCCAGTCCTCCGATAATATTCAGAAGCGTGGTTTTACCGGAACCACTGGGCCCTAAGATTGCTACGAATTCATTATCTCTCAGATTCAGACTCACATCGTCCAGAGCCTTCTGTACCAGACTTCCAGTCCGGTACTCTTTTTTGATGTGTTGTATTTGAAGCATTCAAATTCTCCTATAGTTATATTTTGACTGTAATTTTTAGTTCATCTAATTATAGCGTAAATTTGTATACTTTTTCACACTGAGAAATGTTTTTAATAAAAGTTTTAGATATGCACTTTAAATGTATATTCCATACAATTTTATAAGATTTTCAAATGATTACATCTGGTGTCTTACAATGCGATAGTCATCACCATTTCTATAATATGGACATTGATAGTGCTGGTCAGAGATCAGACGCATATATTCGTCCTCGTCCATATTCACATCACACATATAGCTTTCATATTCTTCATCATATGTATAATAAGTACAAGTCTCGCAACTGCCTCTCTGAGTAGTCTTTGCCATTTTTTCTTTTCCTTCCATATAATTCTGTATTTTCTCTTTTTTTACAAGCGTTCTTACTTATCATAGCACAAAAAGAGCATCACAGGAACTTTTTTATTGACAGTAAAAAACGCCTGAAACAAGTATGAATTTCTTCTACAAGTTCCAGACGTCTTTTTATAGGTTTCGCATTCTGTTATTTTAGGAAAAGAACATTTTTATGGAAAGTGCTCTTAACGTTCTTCATCTTCTTACATTTTCCTACTTTACGTTAAATGCTCCGATTCCAGGATATACAGCTGCATCTCCAAGCTGCTCTTCAATGCGAAGAAGCTGATTGTATTTTGCGACACGCTCAGATCTTGACGGTGCTCCTGTTTTAATCTGGCATGTGTTAAGCGCAACTGCCAGGTCAGCGATTGTAGTATCCGCAGTCTCGCCAGAACGATGTGAAGCAATTGCCGTGTATCCGGCTTTGTGTGCCATCTTAATAGCCTCCAGTGTCTCGGATACAGAACCAATCTGATTCAGCTTGATCAGAATGGAGTTTGCGCATCCCATCTTGATTCCTTTTTCCAGTCTCTCTGTATTTGTAACAAATAAATCGTCACCAACCAGCTGAACTTTATCTCCAAGTTCGGCTGTCAGTTTCTTCCAGCCTTTCCAGTCTTCCTCGTCCAATGCATCTTCGATGGAAATGATTGGATATTTCTCAACCAGTTTCTTCCAGTGCTCAATTAACTGCTCTGACGTATAAACAGTTCCTGCTTTTGGGAGCTTGTACTCTCCGACTGTTCCTGTCTTCCACTCAGAAGAAGCTGCATCCATGGCAATTCTGAAATCAAGTCCAGGCTCATAGCCGGCTTTCTTCACTGCTTCCAGAATCGTCTCAATCGCTTCCTCATCAGATTTCAATGCAGGAGCAAATCCTCCTTCATCACCGACAGATGTCGCAAGTCCTCTTTCTTTTAAGATTGATGCAAGTGCGTGGAACACTTCTGCACACCAGCGCAGACACTCTTTAAAACTCGGTGCCCCAACTGGCATAATCATGAACTCCTGTACGTCAAGTCCGGAAGACAATGCATGGCAGCCTCCGTTGATGATATTCATCATCGGTACCGGAAGACGGTTTCCTGAAATACCACCCAAAAATCTATAAAGCGGAATATCTAAGGAAATAGATGCTGCACGGCAGCAGGCAATGGATACAGCAAGAATTGCATTTGCACCAAGGTTTGTCTTTCCTTTTGTTCCATCTGCTTTGATCATAGCACCATCAATCGCATAGATATCGGATGCATTCATACCTGTAATTGTATCATTAATGACTGTATTTATATTTTCAACTGCTTTCTGAACACCTTTTCCGCCATAACGGTTCGGATCAGCGTCTCGAAGTTCCAATGCCTCAAATTCTCCTGTGGAAGCTCCACTCGGTGCTGTGCCTCTGGCAATCGTTCCATCTACCAGATGTACCTCAGCTTCTACTGTCGGATTTCCTCTGGAATCCAGTATCTCTCTTCCGATGACTTTTTCAATTTCCAAGTAGTCCATGTTCGTATCCCCTTTCATCGTTTCATTTTACAGAACTCCGCCGGAAGCTGGATCCACTTCCGGTATCTGGGAGTTCAAATGATTTATTCACACAATGATTAGAAGTATCTAACCACAATTAGCATATGCTAACTATGATTAAATTGCAAGAACTTTTTTTCTCATTTACATACTATTTTTCTCATTTATATACTATCTGAATTTCTATATTCACTTCAGCAATTCTTGATACCATGTATTCATCTCATCTGTATCTTTACTATTAATAAACACGGTATAATCTGTCGTATTAATTTCAATCACATTTTCCTGGTCCAGCCACACATACATCCGGCATTTTCCAGTCTTCTTTCCTTCAAATTTTCCCAGCAGCTGTTTCTCGTCTGAAGATCCATTTGTCCGGTTGTAATGATCCTCCGGCAGTCCGTTCTCTAATAATTTTACACTCCGAATCTCTTTTTTCTTCATAGTTGTATTCGTATATCCGGAAGTAATTCTGACTTCCGCTCCGTCTGCCACAAGACGAATCGGTGTAAAATCCATTCTTAAAAAGACAATACACATCCAGAACAAAAGTACTACAACTACAATACAAATGCCACAGAACATATACCTTCCTACCGGCTTTCCAACGTTTGTTGTATAATTCATACTGTTGAATCTGTCCTGCACAAATAATCTTGGGTCACCCGGATTATCATACCAGCCATTTCTCCAATAGTAATCATCATCAATATACAATGGTGTTTTGTCTTCTTTTTGTAGTATACCTTTTTGTTTCTTTATCCACATAGCAGTTGCTATAGCAATTATTACAGGTACACACAGCACTGTGGCATATATAATAATATCCAGATTATAAATCCATTCTTCTTTTGTCATTCTATATGCAAGATAGAGCCATGCAATCGCATTACAAATATTTGCCACAAGAAAGCAGATACTCCAGCTCCTCTTTTCCAGATAATTAATTCTGAAATTCAGTTCCGAACTCTCACTGTAAATCCGGTTCGCTCCTCTTTTGAATATCCATGCAATCCACAGAAATACAACGCCGACAATTACAGTGGTTAAAAATAAAATCCAGCCCTGTGAATTCTCGGAAAACGTTCCAAGATAAATTCGAAAGCCTTTAAAAGCAAATGGAACTGCCAGTATTAGAATCAAGACAATATGATACCATAATGGCAGACTCATTCTCTCACTATGCATCATAGTCTTAGTATCGACCCCTGTCATTGCCGTGCTTTCTTCTGTATCTTCTCCCAACGTTCCCCATCTATATTGGATTTTCAAATCATACAATTTCCTGTGATTCCTGAACATGACACCGACTGCGCCCACAATATAACACAGAAACCATACACACCACACACACATAAATATCGATGTATACCAGAAACACAATCCACAAATAACAACTCCGGATATACCAAGTCCCAAATAAACCTTCCGTACATCTTTTTTATAATTTTTCATAAATTCTACAAGCACTGGATCTTCCTGCTTCTCACGTCGTATATGTACTCCAAGAACCATTCCATCACTGTAACCTGCTACTGCTGTTCTTCCATACACTGCATAGGCAATTCCCACCATAAAAAGATCTGTTATTAAGAATATGATTGCTAAAATCATGAAAATGCAACCTCCATTCCCTGAAATGCCTTACGGCATAATTCTATAAAATCATTTTGATCCATGCCGCGAATCGTTGCCTCTGCGCTCAGAAGTTCCAGTTCATCTGCAAGCTTCTCCTGAAATTCTCCATCTGAACTTCTTCTAGAATCCCACAAATTACAGACAACAGTTCCCTTTCTCCGGTCAGTCTCGATAAAACCTTCTGTCTTTAATAACTGATATGCTTTACTGACGGTCATTGTATTTACCCCAAGTTCCATAGCCATCTGGCGCACTGTTGGCAATGATTCACCAATCTCAAACTCACCTTTTCCGATTTCCTTCACAATCTCATTGCGCAGCTGCAGGTAAATCGGTGTCTCTGATTTTGTATTAATCTTAATAATCATGATTGTCTCCTTCTGAATCTATTATCTTATCTTGCAATAAGGATTTTATATCTTCACTTTTATTTGTATTATATCACATAATACAAATAATACAATCTTTTTGTATTATTTCTTGCAATACAAAAAGATTGTGGTTCAGAAAGAAATATCAGTCTTCATAACTCTTTACAGCCCCGCAAGCTTTCTCCGCACTCTCTTATCTCCGGTCTCATCTACCCAGTCCTTCCACTTGACTCTGCCCCGACATTCCACTCCGTCAAACCATGCCAAAATTTCTTCCATACTGACTGGTGAATATCCATTTGCATCGACTCCGACATCATAACGATATAATCCCTGCATACGATTCATCTCATTATAAAGACTCCCCTCACTATGAATATGACCATGTAAATGAATTGACTCATGTGACATAGACTGCCAGTCTGCCATTGGAAAATGTGAAAGGACATACTTTCTTCCATCGATTTTCAATACTGTGATTGGCTGCTCAACAATAAAAGTTCCTTGTACGAGTTTGTTATTCCAGTCCTTGTCATGATTTCCTGGCACAAGATGAACTTTTTTACAATAGATTTTCTTTCTGAGTGCTGCTGCCTCTAAAGCTGTAATCTTAAAAGAATAATCCCCAAGTATATATAACTCGTCATTTTCTTTCACCTTTTCATTAATATTTGCAATAATTCCTTCATTCATTTCATCAATCTGATTCCATGGCCGACATGTGAAGTCCAATGCCTTCTCATGTCCGAGATGCATATCTGATGTAAACCAAATCATTTCTTTTCTCACTTTCTAATTTCTTTTATAGTTTTTTTATTTCTTTTCATCTTTATAGAACTTTGAATGTCCTCGTCATTTTCATAATGCTCCTCTTTTGAATCTTTATCACTGTTTGTATATCTGGATTATAAAAATTTTTAGACAAGCTTTGTCTGATTTTGACCCATAAGACTCTTTTTAATCCATTCCCAGGGAAAAATAATTTTTCTTTCCCTCAGTCATTAGTTTCGGTTTGTAAAGTTGTTTTTTCTGTTTGCCATAATAAAAGGCCTCCTATGATTCATTATATCATAGAAGACCTTTATATTTTACATAATTCTCTATCCCAGCAGTTCCTCTTTTTTACTGAGGATTGCTTCTACTGCTACGCATGCCGGGCAGTCACAGTACTTTGCTCCTGCTGCCTTGATCTCTCTTCCGTGCTCTGCTACACCTTTGGCTTTTTCCGCTCCGCCAAATACTTTTGCTCCTGCATCGGACTCTGCGAATGCGATCAGTCCATCAATTGGAATAATATCTTCTTCCATCTCAGCGATGAATTTCTTTGTCTCTTCTGCCTGCTTGTCCGTTCCCACAGCTGCAATCCAAGCCTGGGCTGCTTCTTTTGCCTCTGCACTACAGCTCGGTGCTGCAATCAGCTCTTTTGCTTTTGCTACAACATACTCTAAAGTTTCTTTTGACATAACAAATACTTCCTTTCCTTGTTATATTTCCTGGTTATATTCCTGCTTCCACACACTTCTATGTGGAAGACCTCTATGAGTTGATTGTAGCACATTCACTCCGGACAGTCGATAGACAACTTTTAATCTTTCACCAGCACTTCGAATGCTTCTTCGTTCTGCAAGTTCTCTTGCATTTCCCTTTAATTCTTCTTGTTTTTCCTTGAAAATATGCATCAAATTATGCTTATATTCTTCCAGATTATGTACTTTATATGCCTGTATTTGATCTTGAATCCATCCTTTATATACAGGGATATCCCGCAGGACTACCGGCACTTCACAGGCAAGTGCCTCCAGCACTACTATCCCTTCCGTCTCTTCATAGCTGAAGAACGCAAATGCGTCGGCTCCGCAGTAGGCGTTCCGAAGTTCTTCTGCTTCCACATATCCGGCAAAGATTACATTTTCACTTTTCTTTTTTACTGCTTCTTTTACTTCTTGTGTCACCAGGCTGTCATTTCCGCCTCCAAACCAGATAAAGGTTATTTCCGGCATCATCTTTGCCAGCTCCAGGAAATCCAGAATACCTTTTCTCCGGATCAAATGCCCTGCTGATACAACTACTTTTCGATTCATTGGAATTTTATATTTCTCATGAAGCTCCTGCTTTTCTTTCTCTTTATTTCTGGATTGAAAAAATTCCGTATCTACTCCATTGGAAACAGCATAGATTTTCTTTTGGATTCCATAGCTTTCTAAAAGACCTTTGGAATACTCCGTCGGTGTAATGACAATATCTCCAAGACTATAGCAAAAGCAAATCCATTTCTTAAAAAGAGATGCAAAACGGTTGGAGCCGATAAAAGAGTTTCGGAAGTCCTCCATCGTTGAATGACCGTAATAAACAACTTTCTTTCCCTGCATTTTTGCCAGACAGGCTGCCAGCACGGAATCCGGAAATACGGTATTCATATGTATGATATCTGCCTCTTTCCAGCTTTTTGCTTCTTCAATATCTGCCTGCTTCAACATATTCTTTTGGTGTTTGATTGCACTGCCCACACCACTTTTTGCAACGATTCCAAGACCGCCTTCGTATATATATGTCTTCATAATTTCATCTCCCCATTCTTAATCTTTGTTCAAGGTGCAACATTTTACCTTCTACCGATAACACATTAGACTGAGAATATCATCCGAAATGCTGTTGTAAGTCCCAGACTGTAAAGTGCAATGGAACATGGTTTTCCAAGCAGAATGACAAGCGAGAACTGCTTCCATGTCATCTTCGTCGTTCCTGCCAGATAGCATAAGAAGTCATCTGGTGCTACCGGAAAAAAGATTGCCAGTGTAAATAATTTTAAGAACCGGCTGTCTTTTTCTGTCCAGGAATCATATTTCTGAATCAATTTTTCCGAGAACATCTTATGTAAAACCGGACGTCCCATCATTCTGGATATTCCAAATGCTGCCAGTGAACCAATACAGATTCCTATATAATTATATACGAATCCAAGCCATGGCCCGAAGAAAATCACTCCTCCCAGGCAGCTGATTCCTCCAGGAAGAATCGGAATGACTACCTGGACAATCTGAATCAGTACAAAAATTGCCATTCCTCCATATCCGAACTTAGCGATAAATGCCTGTAATGTATCCACAGAATCCAGAATGCCATTTTTATATGCCCAAAATGCAAGTGCTACACAAATCAATAACCCGGCAAGTGAGACCAGATTCCATATTTTCGCCATTTGATTTCTATCATTAAGCTGCATAGACATTCCGTCTTTTTCTTTCTTCCAGCGCTGCCAGGTAAACCCTCTCCACCCGCTTCGCAAAGCTCTCTTTGGAAAACTGATCTGCTGTCCGAACTGCTGTATTGCGCATTCTCCTCTTTTCATCTTCACTGAACTCCTTCCATTTCTGTATACACTCAAGGTACATAGACTCATTTTCATACTGCCAGCCATTCTTTCCTTCCGTAACTACCTCTTTCAGGCAGTCATCTTTTCTACATAAAAGCGGTACTCCACCAGCCAGCGCCTCATCATATGTCATACCCTGTGTTTCGCTTGTTGATGCACTGACGAAAAGATCTCCAATCTGATAATATCTGGCGACTTCATCTGGCGACACCATTCCTGTAAAGATTACACTATCTGTTACTTGATACTCTTTTGCCTTTTCTTCCAGTGTAGTTCTATATGGCCCGTCTCCTACTAAGACAAGTTTTATATTTTTTTGTACACTTTTTTGATACCAAAGCAACTCTTCAATGTTCTTTTCTTTTGCCATTCTTCCAACATAAACGAAAACAATCTCATCTTCCTTTATGCCATATTGTTTCCGAAGCGCCTCTTTGCTTCTGTCGTCAATTCGTTTTCTATATTTTTCTGTATCAATTCCAGACGGTACAACATTGACCGGACAGCTTACCCGGTAGCCTTCCAGAATCCGTTCTATCTTTCCACTTGGTGCGATCATGGCATCAACCTGATCTGATAATTTTCTTGTCATCATCTGTACCAGGCTCCTGCCCCATGCTTTCTGTGGTGAGAAATAATGTGTGTAATCCTCGTATACAGTATGGTATGTGTGAATGATTGGAATATCTAATTCTCCTGCAATTCTTTTTGCCAGAAAAAATGTCGAGAATTCACACTGGGAATGAATCAGATCCGGCTTCCATGCAAGCAACTCTTCCATATATTCTCTCGCCACAACCGGAATCTTTACCCTTGCCTGTGGATATATCTTTCCCATACCTACCGATCCTGCATAGATCACATTCCCCTCTTTATATGAATGACAGTTTCTGGAAAGCGTCAGAACCTTTACTTCATGGCCACGTTTTTCCAATTGCTCTGTCAGATTTAACACGGAAGTCACAACTCCATTTATCACAGGTCTGTACCAGTCTGTTGTAATCAGTATTTTCATTGTTCATTACCTCCTCTTCCTTACAGTAACAAGCTTATCATCCGGTTCTTAAAATAAACGCAGTCAATTCTAAATATTTCTTAAAGATTCTCGCAATATTTTCTTACTACAAGCACGATTTCTGCATGACGCTTTTTTGTATAATAGGAAATGCAATTTCCCATCATCAAAAAAATCCCTGCGAAGTTATCCATTCAAACTTCACAGGGACATGTGTTCCTAACCTTTTATTCCGAGATACTCTATTCTCTTGTTTTTATTTCTTACGATTATTTCTTTCCAAAATGAAAGAATCCTTTTTTCTCATATGGCTCTGTATGGACGTCTACCAGTTCATAGCCAATCTCTTTGATTTCCTTTTTCAGAAATGGAATGTCCAGATTTTCTTCACTGATTACAACCGTCTCACCATCTTTGACAGAAGATGTGACCTTCTTTACTTTAAAATTCTTGCGTACCAGATCATTCATATGTGCTTCACACATACCGCACATCATGCCATTTACCTTTAATACCGTCTTTATCATAATTCTATCTGCCTCCTGTATTAATTCTAACCAGATTATATTTTCTATTTATCAACGAAGTATCTAATCTAATCAACAGTTAACTCTCCACTCTTAATTAGATTCTTCTCTCTGACGTTCTCATGTTATACCCCTCCAAGGTATAAGTCAATGGTCTGGTTTTATTTACCTAACTGATGAAACTTTTTTATCAATAAGAAGAAGTGTACAAAGATTTTCTTTTATTATCTGAGACTTACTTTTTGTTATACTGTTCACATTTTTCTCTGCTTTTTTCTCATAATAACAGACCTCCTTAAAACCAAGACATTTTACTTTGTCTTCATTTTAAAGAGGCCCTTTAAATACTCTGATATTAAATTCTAAACAATACTTAAACTATTTCATGTAAATTCATGACATTTTTACATTATACTCCAAGGATTCCTTTGACCGTATCTTTCATCTTATCCGCATCACATTCCAGATCATGAAATACTTTTGCATCCAGAATATCTTTAATTGCCTGTGGCATCGGAACACCGGATACTTCCTGCAGTTTTGGAAGAAGATCAAATTCATCTGCATTTGCATTCTCTGCATCGATAGCACTCATCACACTCTTTACGAATTTGTATGGGCTTGCTGTAGATGCAATGACACATTTTGTCTGATCACCACTCTTAGCACGATACTGTCCGCATACATGAGCTGCAACTGCTGTATGTGTATCCATGACATATCCTGTCTTCTGATAGGTATCATGAATACTTTCTGCCGTCTCTTCTTCTGTAGAATATCCGGCAGCAAAATCAGCTAGTTTTTCTTTCATTTCCAGTGTAATTGTATACTTTCCGGTTGTCTTAAGCTCTTCCATCAGCTCTTTTGTCTTCTCTGAATCTTCACCACAGATGAGATAGATCAGACGCTCCAGGTTGCTGGAAATCAGAATATCCATGGAAGGTGATGTCGTTAATACAAACTCACGGTTCTTATCATACGTTCCTGTCTGGAAGAAATCATACAATACTTTATTATCATTAGAAGCGCAGATTAATTTTGCGATCGGTACACCCAGATTCTTTGCATAGTACGCTGCCAGAATATTTCCAAAGTTACCAGTCGGTACGACTACATTAATCTTCTCGCCGTCTTTAATCTCTCCATTTGCAAGCAGTTTTGTATATGCATATACATAATAAGCGGCCTGTGGTACAAGACGTCCGATATTGATGGAGTTTGCTGATGAGAACTGGTATCCCTTATCAGCCAGTTCTTTTGCAAGTTCCTGATCTTCGAACATCTGCTTTACTCCACTCTGGGCATTATCAAAGTTTCCATGAATTGCAACTACATCTACATTTGCCCCTTTCTGGGTTCTCATCTGGAGTTCCTGTACTTTGCTGACACCATTCTTTGGATAAAATACGATAATCCTTGTTCCTTCTACATCTGCAAATCCTGCCATGGCAGCTTTTCCTGTATCTCCGGATGTGGCAGTCAAAATTACAATCTCATTCTTCACCTGATTCTTCTTTGCAGATGTTGTCATCAGATGTGGCAGGATAGAAAGTGCCATATCTTTAAATGCAATCGTTGCTCCATGGAACAGTTCCAGATAATAAGTATCTTCTACTTTTACAAGTGGAGCAATTGCCTCATCATCAAACTTGCTGTCATATGCTTTTTCAATACAATTCCTTAACTCTTCTTCTGTAAAATCTGTAAGGAAACACTTCATAACTTCATAAGCAGTATCCTGATAGTTCAGATCCTTCAGTTCTTCCATAGACTTTTCAAGTACCGGAAGCTTCTCCGGCACAAAAAGTCCTCCGTCCGGAGCAAGTCCTTTTAAAATTGCCTCCGATGCAGTCACTTTCAAATTAGAATTTCTTGTACTTTTATAATATAAATCCATCTGTTCCACCCTTCTATGATCCTGTAATTCTCTGCCTGGCATCACTTTTATTTTGCTTTTTTACTATTTGTATATTTTACAAGTCCGCCTGCTGCAATCAGTTTCTGCATGAATTCCGGGAATGGCTGTCCCTTAAATTCCGTTCCTTTTGTACGATTATAGATCATACCATTATCAAAATCAACTTCCACTTCGTCTCCGGCTTCAATTCCTTTCGCAGCCTCTGGACATTCGATGATCGGAAGTCCGATATTGATTGCATTTCTATAGAAGATTCTGGCAAATGTCTCTGCTATAACACAGCTTACTCCTGCAGTCTTCAGACACAGTGGCGCATGCTCTCTGGAGGATCCACATCCAAAGTTCTTATTTGCCACGATCAGATCTCCCGGCTGTACCTTATTTACAAATTCCGGATCAATATCTGCCATTGCATGGCTTGCAAGTTCCTGTGCATCAAAAGAATTCAGGTATCTTGCCGGAATGATTACGTCTGTATCTACGTTGTCTCCATATTTAAATACATGTCCTTTTGCTTTCATTATTCAACGACCTCCACTTTCTCAGGATTTGCGATGCATCCTGCAATTGCACTTGCTGCTGCTACTTCCGGTGATGCAAGATAGATCAGGGAATCTACATGTCCCATTCTTCCTACAAAGTTACGGTTCGTTGTCGATACACACTTTTCTCCTGCTGCCATAACACCCATATGTCCACCCATACATGGTCCGCAGCTCGGTGTATTCACTGCACATCCTGCATCTACGAAAATATCCATCAGTCCTTCGTGGATACACTGTTTGTAAATCTTCTGAGTAGCCGGAATTACCATAACACGTACATCTTCGTGTACTTTATGACCTTTGAGAATTGCTGCTGCCTTTCTCATGTCTTCCATACGTCCATTCGTACAGGATCCAATAACAACCTGATCGATCTTGATCGGCTCCATAGCCTCGATCTCATCGATTGTTTTTGCGTTTCCAGGAAGATGTGGGAATGCAACGGTTGGACGGACTTCTGCAAGATTGATCTCAACGACCTGCTCATATTCAGCGTCCTCATCGGCTTCATAGACTGTATATTCTTTCTTTGTATGCTCATTCAGATACTGGATTGTCTTGTCGTCTACCGGGAAGATTCCGTTCTTTGCACCTGCCTCGATTGCCATGTTCGCCATTGTAAAGCGATCATCCATAGACAGATTGGCAATTCCATCTCCGGTAAATTCCATAGATTTGTAAAGGGCACCGTCTACACCAATCTTTCCAATGATGTGAATGATAATATCTTTACCACTTACATACTTGCCCGGTTTTCCAGTTAATACGAATTTGATTGCAGCCGGCACTTTAAACCACAGCTCTCCCATAGCCATTCCTGTTGCGATATCTGTTGTACCCACACCTGTTGAAAATGCTCCAAGTGCTCCATATGTACAGGTATGTGAGTCTGCTCCGATAATCAGTTCACCGGCTGCAACAACTCCTGCCTCCGGAAGGATTGCATGCTCTACTCCGGATTTTCCCTGTTCAAAATACCAGTGCAGTCCCTGTGCTTTTGCAAACTCACGGATTGCTTTTGAGTTCTCCGCAGACTTGATGTCTTTGTTCGGTGTAAAATGGTCCGGAACAAGAACTACTTTATCTTTATCAAATACTTTATCTGCCATCTGTCTGAAGATTGGTAATGCCATAGGACCTGTAATATCATTTGCCATGACTACATCTAATTTTGCTTCTATTAACTGACCGGCTGTCACACTGTCGAGACCAGCATGTGCTGCCAATATCTTCTGTGTCATCGTCATTCCCATAACGAATCTTTACCTCCTTGATTCTCATAATTTTATACTGTATTTTAGCACAGTAAAAAAGGGCATGCAAGAAATTATAAATTTTAATGCATAATTTTTCAAAAATACATCTTCTTTTTATTTCTGTTTTTTTATATTATGCAGGTATGGAATTTCAATCGGATCAATCGGTGTTGCCGGATTTTCGATCTTTCCTTTCAAGGTTCTTTTTCGTTTTTTCAGAAGTGCCCCGCCCTTATTATAGAACCAAAATGAATACGTCAGGATCTTATGCGCCGGTCCCATCTTGTCTTTGGCTGTCTTTCCGTACAACACGCCTCCGGCCTCAATTGCCGCTTTACTTCGTATCAGGGCGATCAGTTCCGTCTCACAGGTCACTCTTTCCGGAAGAATGGTATAGCCTGTCCCTATGCAGTCCGGTCTGTGTGCGTCACTTCCGCCGATTCCCGGCTTTTTGTATTTCTCTGCAAGCTTCCTTGCTCCTTCATTCGATTCTGCTGATTCACATGCATTAAACGCCTCAATGAAATCAAACCTTTTGATCAGTTCCGGTGATTTATAAAACCTTCCCGTATTAGTAAAACTCAGATACTTTTCCCCGCATGGATGTGCCGGTCCGAGGATTCCTCCGTGTCTGTGCACAAAGTCAATCAGAACAGACACCGGGAGTCCCTTTACTTCCAGAAGACGCATCTTTACACCTTCCGGCATAATACAAATGATATGTCCCGCATCCAGAGTATCATACTCGATTCCTTTCAACACAACAAAATCTTCATGTACCTTGCCTTTCATATGATATTTCCAATGACGATAACCATGATACGTATCGTGATCTGTGATCAGCATCCCGTCAAATCCTTTTTTCTTCAGGGTTGTGATGTATTCGTCCAAGCTTACCCTGCTGTCTACTGAGCCTTCCCGCACATGGCAATGCATATCCAATTTCATAAGTAAGCCTCCTTAACTTTATTCTTAGCAACATTATAGCACATCCCTTATAACAAAAATACCCGTTGCAGATCTTAATTTTCTGCAACGGGTATATATTTTTTGCTTTAGTCAATATCATCCGCATGAAGAACTACGACATCCGAATCGTCTGTCTCGAATATCTCGACATCATCTTCATCCAGGAATCCGCCTTCCGGCACATCCGTCATTTTGACATCTACATTTTCCTCATCATCTGTATCTTCCGGCTCCGGCTTATCATCGTCTATGTCAAATATCTCTGTCACCGTCTCTTCCGGTTCTCCCTGATCTCCCTGATCTACCTGATCTCCGGCTTCCGTTTCTTCCTCCTGAGATTCTTCCACATCTCCATCATCGAGAAGCATTCTGGCCTTTTCTACTTCCGATTCCATCGAAACCTGTTCTTTGATCTTTTTCGAAAATATTTTTTCCCTCTTTCCGATCTTTCTCGACTGCATCATTGTCTGAACCGTGATGCCAATTACTGCGATCGCTGCACTCATTACATATCCGATCCAGCCAATCTTTGTCATCCCAAGAAGAAACGGAAGTGCCATTCCTGCTTCCACTCCTCCTACAATACCGGTTACAAAGATGACCAGGAATTCCGCAAAGATGACTGTCAGTATTGCGATGACCAGTGCAACCGCTGCGCAGATTCCAAGTACTATAACTGACCGCGCTTCCACAAGGGTAACAAATGTCCCCCATGATCCCAAGAAAGTCATAATAAATATTCCGAATTTTCGTAGTACTGCACACATGATACACAATACCACTCCGCACACGGCAATTGTCGCAACCATCTTTGTCGTATCAAGACCTGCCACTGTTCCGATCACTGCTCCGATCACTGCTCCGGTTCCAAGTCCCATCATCGCCGAAAGTACTCTTACAAGCTTCAGACCAAACAATGAAATAATCACACCCACTACAACAATCGCAATCAGCACACCCATTATCTCCGGTGTCTTCCCTGCAACAAATATACTCGTGGGCCCATCTGCCGAATTAAAAACTGATGTAAAGTTCTCCATATTCATACCCGTTTCTCCTTTGCCCCTTATTATGCTTTAAGAATAGAAAAGACTGTGCCTCCGAAGATTCACAGCCTTTGGTTCCTTATATCCGCCTCTAGAATGCTACTGCTCCTGTCTCTGTTCCATTAATAACATAGTATACTGCAGATTCTTCTGGTTTTATGTATAACTCCATCGTCTTGATATCTCCGATTTTCTTTCCAGAAGATGTCCATGCCTTCTTTACTCTTGCGATCATATCTTTTTCTTCTACCTGTTTTCCAAAGTATTCTACAAACGCACTTACTTTGATTTCTTTTTTTGCTGTTGTTTTTCTCGCAGTTGTCTTCTTTGCTGTCGTCTTCTTTGCTGCTGTCTTTGTCTCAGCTTCAGCTTTCTTGACAGATTCTGTCTTTACAGCTTTGTCTTCAACTTTTTTCTCGGCCTTCTTTGCTTCCGGCTTAGCTGTTTCTTCTTTTGTAGTCGGTTTTACTGGCTCGGTCTTTGGAGCTGCTGTTTTTACCGGCTCCTTCTCTATCTTCTTCGGCTCTGTTGCTGCCACTGCCTTTACTGTCTCTGCTTTCTTCGTTGTCTCTGCTTTTTCTGATGTCTTTGTCACTGGTGCAGTTACTTTTGCAGTTACATCCTTTGTGGTTGCTGTTGTTACTTTTTTTGTAGCCATTTCATTTCCTCCTAAATCTCTCTAAGCCTCATCACCTAGTTGTCAATATTATAACACATTCTTCCAAAAATGCAATTCTATGCCACAGACAGCATTCTACACTCCGGTCAGCTCCAGGATCAGACCTGCGATCACAGCAATCACATACAATACTGCTATAATTTTTATATTTTCCTTCTTATCCGGATTCACTTTGAACAATACTACAAGCCCGATACCGGCTCCCGTGCAAAGTCCCGCGATCACAGAGGAAAAAGAAATTGCCCCGCTCAGATACAGCTGTGTCAGAATCACGGACGCCGCACAATTTGGGATCAGGCCGATCAAAGCCGCAATTGCCGGCTGGAACACAGTATCTCCAAGCATCATAGCTGAAATCTTGTCAATTCCAAGTATGTCAATACACAGATTTAAAATAAACGTAAATACAAACAGATACAAAAAAATCTTTCCCGTATGGCGAAGTGCAGGTTTTACTATTCCAGCCGAATGATTGTGACATCCACAGTCATGACAGAGTTCTCCTTCATGATGCGGCACTGCAATTTCTTTTTTAAAGAAAATATCTACCAGATATCCTGCAATAATTGCAATGATCACTTTTGCCAGAAGCAGCACACCGATCTTTCCTGCATGTTCCGGATTTCCCATTATAATAAGTATTGCCTCATCCGATGTGGCTAGAAACACTGCGATCAATGTTCCAACCGTAATGATTCCGCCCGAATACAGATTTGCTGCCATAACCGAAAATCCACACTGAGGGACACATCCTACGATTGCTCCTACAACCGGTCCTGCCTTATCTACTTTCACCATGAGTTTTTTTGTAAAATCACTGGAATAATGCTCCAGTGCCTCTATCAGCAGAAATGCAAGAAACAGGAATGGAAGCATCTTCACACAATCGATTGCCGCATCCAGTAATATATCAATAAACATTTCCATATCTACCGTCTCTCCTTTATTCTTTTTTTCATAACATTTTTATTCTAGATGTTATGGTCGTATTTTTCAAGCAAAATATGTAGTCTTACTTTGTATATTTTTCTCATTTATCCTGTAATTTTCACTCTTTTTTTCTGTATAATACATTATATACAGACTATTTTTACAGAAAGGATGTGGCCATATGAGTACTTTTGAACGATCCTGTATATTTAACCGTAATATTTTTCATAATATGCCTAACATGCTTATAAAAATACTTCCGGATTGCAAAGAGTATGAGGATATTGTAAAAGTATGCCATACAGAAGGCATGCATCTGAAATTATATTCAGATATTCAGAATACAGAAACGGTACTTGGATTTGAATCATAATATTTAAGGGCAATAAGAAATGAGCGGCATACACCGCTCATTTCTTATTA
>ENA-OPCV01000714-OPCV01000714.1-human-gut-metagenome-genome-assembly--contig:-NODE-714-length-29481-cov-2.292394_pt1 | contig 29481 bp, 26 predicted proteins | sample MGYA00241257_ERZ501494 | MGnify/ENA primary metagenome ERZ501494 (study PRJEB25962, sample SAMEA2042618) | human gut metagenome | biome: human gut; feature: human-associated habitat; material: faeces...
ATTGCATTTACAAGTTCTGTTACCTTATCTTCTACTACGCTCATGTTCATCCACCCACATTAAACTTCCATAATAATTGGAATAATCATCGGTCTGCGCTTTGTCTCTTTCCACACGAAATCACCTAAAGAATCCTTGATCTCATTTTTGATCTTGCCCCAGTCGGTGATTCCTTTATCCATACAATACTGCATCTTATCTTCAAGCAGATGCTTTGCATCCTCCATCAGACTCTCTGCACCTCTGACATAGACAAATCCACGGGATACGATATCCGGACCTGCCAGAAGCTGGTTGCTGTACTTTTCCAGTGTCAGTACAACGATCATGATACCGTCTTCTGCCAGATGCTGACGGTCGCGAAGTACGATATTTCCTACATCACCGACACCAAGTCCATCTACCAGGATCGCTCCGGTATGCACTTTACCGGTGATCGCCGCGGACTCTTCGTTTAATTCCATCACATCACCGGAGTGCATGATGAAAATGTTTTCTTTCGGAATACCCAGGCTTTCCGCAATGCCAGCCTGTGCTTTCAGATGACGGAATTCTCCGTGAACCGGAATCGAATACTTCGGTTTTACCAGAGAGTAGATCAGCTTGATCTCTTCCTGGCAGGCATGTCCGGATACATGGACATCCTGGAAAATAACATCCGCACCTTTGGCTGACAGTTCGTTGATCACGCGGGATACCGCTTTTTCATTACCCGGAATCGGGTTAGAACTGAAAATAATGGTATCGCCCGGTTTAATCGAAACTTTTTTATGAATATTTGCCGCCATACGGGACAGAGCCGCCATGGACTCACCCTGGCTTCCGGTTGTGATCAGAACCATCTGCTCATCCGGATAATTTTTCATCTCATCGATATCAATCAGTGTATTGTCCGGCACGTTCAGATAGCCAAGTTCGGACGCCGTTCCGATGACATTGACCATGCTTCGGCCTTCCACAACTACTTTTCTTCCATATTTGTAAGCAGAGTTGATGATCTGCTGTACACGGTCTACATTGGACGCAAAAGTAGCAATGATCAGACGGGTATTCTGATGCTCCGCAAAAATATGGTCAAATGTGATACCAACAGTACGCTCAGACTGGGTAAATCCCTTGCGTTCTGCATTCGTACTGTCTGACATCAGGGCAAGTACCCCTTTCTTTCCGATCTCAGCAAACCGCTGCAGGTCGATCGCATCTCCGAAAACCGGTGTATAATCCACTTTAAAGTCTCCTGTATGCACAACAATTCCTGCCGGGGAATAGATTGCAAGTGCTGCTGCATCCTGGATACTATGGTTCGTCTTAATAAATTCTATCCTGAACTGTCCAAGGTTGATAGACTGTCCATGTTTTACTACTTTTCTTCTCGTTGAGCGAAGCAGATTGTGCTCTGTCAGCTTCTTCTCTATAATACCCATCGTAAGCTTTGTTGCATAGATTGGGATATTGATTTCCCGTAAAATGTAGCTTAATGCTCCAATATGGTCCTCATGACCATGCGTGATAACAAATCCTTTTACTTTCTCAATATTGTTTTTCAGGTATGTCACATCTGGAATAACAAGGTCAATTCCAAGCATACCGTCCTCTGGGAATGCCAATCCGCAATCCACAACAATAATACTGTCTTCGTACTCGAAAGCAGTAATGTTCATTCCGATCTTCTCGAGTCCCCCGAGTGGAATGATACGCATACTTCCAATATTCTCTTTTTTCAAGTTTACACCTCCACGTAATTACAGACCCCCAGTGTAACAAAGGGTCTATTTCTGTTTCTTTCTACATTCACTGCACTGTCCGTAGAACTTTAATTCGTGGTCTAACACATGAAATCCTGTCTCTTCCTCTATATGCCGCTCCAGTTCATCCAACAGGTCGTCTTTAAAAGGCAGTACTTTTCCACATGTTTTACATATCAGATGGTGATGATGGTGCTTTCCTGTGCCATCCAGCGTCTCCCCGATCTCATAACGAACACATCCATCATCCAGATTAATACGATCCACCAATTGCATTTCCAGTAACAACTGCACTGTTCGGTAAATGGTTGCCAGCCCGATCTCCGGGTAATCTTCTTTTACGAGCTCATAGATATCTTCAGCAGTCATATGTCTGTCCTTATTCTCTGCAAGAACCTGCAGTACAAGCAGTCTCTGATTCGTCACTTTAAGCCCTTTTTCTTTTAACTTTTTCTTAAAACTCTCCTGACTGACTGACATAATTTATTTACCTTTCAATTTCCACATCTTCCAGAAGTTCTTCAAAAACTCCCATTATCCCATTCAGTTCTTTTTCATCTTCCACAAACTCATAGATTGCCTCGGATGATTCCTCCGGTGACGTGTCTTTTAAAATCCAACATTCTGCATCGTCTTCTTCCGAATCCGTGACAAGAATATAAGATACTCCATTTAACTTTGTCTGCTCCAACACAAAAAACTCTTCATTTTCCTGTGAATCTGCAGACGCAAATGTAATCTTTTCCATAAATCTTCTACCCTTCTTTATTCAGGTGTGCGGAGTCCAGGTATCCCTGCAATATAAAAACAGCCGCAATCTGGTCAATATACTTCTTGCGGTCTTCTCTTCTTACCTTATTCTCGATTAAAGTCCGCTCTGCTGAAACAGTAGTCAGACGCTCATCCCACATCACGACCTCAAGGCCGGTCCGTCGTCCGATCATCTCACCAAATTGCATAGATTTTTCCGCCCGATCTCCAATATCATTGTTCATATGCTTCGGAAGTCCGAGCACAATCTTCTCAACTTCATACTCTGCCACCAGTTCCTCGATGCGGGCACATGTCTTCCGAAGCTTGTTCTCGTCCTTACGGCATATAGTCTCTACAGCCTGCGCAGTTATCCCCAAAGGATCACTGACAGCCACCCCGACTGTACGCGAGCCATAGTCCAGTCCCATAATCCTCATATATATTATCCCCACTTATTATGCTCAATATACGTCTTGAACATCTCTTCAACCAGCTCATCCCGTTCCATCTTCATAATCAGACTGCGGGCACCATTGTAACTGGTAATATAAGTCGGATCACCTGACATAATATAGCCTACGATCTGGTTCACCGGATTATACCCTTTTTCCACAAGAGCCTTGTACACAATTTCAAGAATATCTTTTGCCTGAATCTGTGGTGCACTCTCTACCTGAAAAAATTGTGTATTGCTTAATTCTTTCATACTACTCACGTCCTTCACATTACTTTGTAATTATTCTCACATCTTCATAATTACATTTCTTCAATCTTATTCTAACCTATCATTTGTCAAAATTCAATGAATTATTTGCTTTGTATCTTCGATTTTAACATTTTTCAGTTGATTTGATAGATTTTCTTCTGTTTTTAAACCAATTTTAACATATTCTTTCGTATGCCCGACCTGGTAAATGCCGTCTTCTGTCTCAACTGCCTCTTCCATCAGCACTTCCTGTGTCGTTCCAAGGAGTCTTTCCTCATAAGCTTTCTGTTTTCTATGGCCAAGCTCAATCATTTTCGCGCTTCGCTCACTTTTTATTTCCTCCGGAATCTGGTCCGGCATCACGGCTGCTTTCGTTCCTGCTCTTCTGGAATATTTGAAAATGTGTGTCTCATAGAAATTCACGCGGTCTACAAAATCCATGGACTCGGCAAACTCTTCCTGTGTCTCCCCCGGAAATCCTACGATCACATCTGTTGTCAGTGCCGGATTGTGGAAATATTTCCGTAAAAGGTCACATTTTTCCATATATTCTTCTGCACTGTAACGACGATTCATACGCTTCAGGGTCGCATTGCAGCCACTCTGTAATGACAGATGAAAATGTGGACACATCTTCGGAAGTACCGCAATACTGGAAGCAAATTCTTCTGTAATGATCCTCGGCTCCAGAGATCCAAGCCGGATTCTTTTAATGCCGTCAATTTCATGTACTTTCTGAATCAGTTCCAGAAGGCTCTCCCCGGTATCAATTCCATAAGAACTCAGATGGATTCCTGTCAGCACAACTTCTTTATATCCGGAAGCAGCCAGTGTCCGCACCTCTTCTAATACATGTTCCAGGTTACGGCTTCTGACACGTCCTCTCGCATACGGAATGATGCAGTAAGAACAGAACTGATTGCACCCATCCTGGACCTTGATATACGCGCGGGTATGCTCTGCTGTATGAGTGACCTGCATCTCCTCATATTCTTTCTCATGGTTGATATCAAGCAGCTCTTTTTTTACTTTATGCTGAGCATTGTAATACTCGTCCAGAATCGCGATCAGGTCTTTCTTTTTATTATTTCCAACTACGATGTCCACACAAGGGTCGATATCTTCTCCTCTTGCCTGCACATAACAGCCTGTCGCCACAACTACCGCATCCGGGTTCATTTTCCGTGCTTTATGAAGCATCTGCCGGGATTTGCGGTCTGCAACATTGGTGACTGTACATGTATTGATAATATAGACATCTGCCCCTTCTTTAAATGGCACGATCTCATATCCATTCTGCTCCAGAAGCTCCTGCATAGCCTCTGTCTCATATGCATTTACTTTGCAGCCCAGATTATGGAGCGCAGCTTTCTTTTTCATTTTACACATTCCTTTCAAAATATTTGGTAATTTGTTTCTTGACTTTTATCTGTCATACTTTTAAGATAGAGATGATAGAAGTATGATAAATAAGGAGGTAACGTACAATGAAAACTGTACAGGTTTATTTAAATTCAATCCAAAAGGTGAACTCTTTTTCTCACGAGCTTGAACAATTCGACAACGACTTTGATCTTGTTTCCGGAAGATATATCGTAGACGCTAAGTCTGTTATGGGAATCTTCAGTCTGGATCTGAATGAGCCAACAACTCTGAATATCCACGCAACAGATTCTGAGATGGGTCCTATTCTTGAAGCAATCAAGCCTTATATTGTAAGCGAAGATCCTAAGTAAGATTCAGGCCAAAAAGTATATATCAAAAGCAAAGTAGCAAAGATAACAGGGCAGTTCTTCCTTTCGAAGGGCTGCCCCTTTCTATTTCGCTTTTTCTATTTCACTTCAATAATCTCTGCTGTATCTAACGCTGTCTGCATAAGTTCATCGATCTTCTCTGCCAGGTTCTCCTCAGAACGGCGGATAACCTCAATATTCGGCTTTGTGACCGGATGCTTTGCCACGAAAATGGTACAGCAATCCTCAAATGGAAGAATGGAGGTCTCGTAAGTATCGATCTTCTCTGCCACATCTACAATGTCCTGCTTATCAAATCCAATCAGCGGACGATATACCGGCATCGTACATACATCATTCGTTGCAGCCAGGCTCTGCATAGTCTGACTTGCCACCTGTCCGATACTCTCTCCCGTCACCAGTCCAAGGCATCCATCACGTCTTGCGAATTCTTCCGCAATACGCATCATATAGCGGCGCATAATAATAGTCAGCTCGTCATGCGGGCATTTGTCATAAATATACAACTGAATATCTGTAAAGTTCACAACATGTAATTTGATTGGTCCGGAATATCTTGCCACAATCTTCGCAAGATCAACAACTTTTTGCTTTGCACGCTCACTTGTATACGGCGGCGCATGGAAATAAGTTGCCTCAAGACCAACTCCTCGTTTGGATACCATATAACCTGCGACCGGACTGTCAATTCCGCCGGATAACAGAAGCATAGCGTTTCCATTGGTTCCTACCGGCATTCCGCCTGCTCCTGGAATAATCTCAGAATAAACATAGATTTCATTTCTCACTTCTACATTTACCAGTACATCCGGGTGATGTACGTCTACTTTGATCTCCGGGAACGCATAGAGAATCGCCTCTCCAAGGTCACGGCTTATTTCCATAGAGTTCTTCGGATATGACTTTCTGGCACGGCGTGACTCTACCTTAAATGTAAAGTTGCGGTCCGGATACATCTCTGCCATATAAGCTACCACGTCTTTTTTCAATTCCTCGAAACCTTTATCCTCCATACGGACAACCGGGCAGATTCCGACCAGTCCGAACACTCTTTTCAAATGTTCCACCGTATCCTCGTAATCATAATCACCCTCACAGTCCACATAGATTCTTGCCTGGGATTTGTGGACATCAAAGTTCCCGTCTACATCCTTTAACGCATAACGCACCTGTCTTACAAGAGCATCTTCAAAAAGATAGCGGTTCTTTCCTTTGATACCAATCTCCCCGTATTTCAATAAAAATGTATGAAATCTCATCGATCTTCTCCTCATTTATCTCTAATGTCTGGTATATTTTCTAAGCATCGGTACTATATTATACAGAGTATCTAATGTATAGTCAATCTCTTCCATCGTATTAAACTCAGAAAGACTGAATCTAAGCGTTGCATCCAAAAACTGCTGACCGGCTCCGATTCCTTTTAACACGCCACTGATCTGCGGATGGTTGGAAGCACATGCAGAACCACTGGATACATAGATGCCTTTATCTTCCAGCGCATGCAGAAGAACCTCGCTTCGGATTCCCGCAAATCCAACACTGATAATGTGTGGCGCACTGGTCTCATCATAAAGACCATGGATGGTCGTATCCGGGATCTGCTTCACGCCTTCAATAAAATGCTCCTTCATCGCACGCATCGCTGCAACTTTTTCATCCAGATTTTCATAAATCATCTTCGCAGCAAGACCAATCCCTGCAATTCCAGGTACATTTTCCGTACCGGAACGGACATTTTTCTGTTGTTCACCGCCAAATACGATTGGTTTTATCTTCACATGTTCATCAATATAAAGCACTCCGATTCCTTTTGGTCCATGAATCTTATGTCCGCTGATGGAACACATATCCACCTTCAGGCGCTTCGGGTAAATGTGATACTTTCCAAATCCCTGCACAGCATCCACATGGAACAAAATGTTCTTGTTATACGCTTTTACCATGCTGGCAGCCTCCTGGATCGGCTGTACGGATCCCACCTCATTATTCACATACATCACAGATACAAGGATCGTGTCTTCACAGAGTGCATCCTTCAGTGCATCCAGACTGATTCTTCCAAAGCGGTCCACCGGAAGAAATGTAACACGAAATCCTTCCTCTTCCAGATAGCGCATCGTATTAATGATTGCCGGATGCTCAATTCCGGATGCGATCAGATGATTCCCTGCTCTTCGATTCGCTTTTGCTGCCCCGATCAATGCCAGATTATCACTTTCCGTACCTCCGGAGGTGAAAAAAATTTCTTTCTCCTGCACCTTTAAAAGCTTTGCAAATGTCTCTTTCGCTTCTTTTATATATTTTTCAGCCTCCACGCCCTTACGGTGCATGGAAGATGGATTTCCATAATCTTCACACAATACCTTACGGACCAGATCTCCCACTTCCGGGTATGCTCTCGTCGTAGCAGAATTGTCCAGATATACTTCCTTCATTCTATCTCACTTCCTGTTTCCTTTTTTCCAATAACAGTTGATCACTGTCTCTTCTTATCATCAATATATGTCCTTGCAATTTAATATGTAACTTGCTCCAGTTGAAACATCAGCACAGACAATAGCGCAAGTCCCGCTGTCTCTGTCCGTAAAATACGCTTTCCGAGAGTTATGACCTGACCGCCCGTCTCACATGCAAGCGCAATCTCATCCGGATCAAATCCGCCTTCCGGTCCGATAAATATTCCAACAGACTGTCCCGGCTTTATGGACTGTATCAGTTTCTTTGTGTGGTCCATACCTTCTGCACACTCATAAGGCACCAATACAACATCCAAATCTTTTGCCATCTCAAGGGCTTCCTTATAAGTCTTCACAGACGTCACTTCCGGCACGATCCCCCGCCCGGACTGTTTGGCTGCGCTGGCTGCAATTGTATTCCAACGCTCCACTTTCTTCGCCCCTTTTTTCGCATCCAGCTTCACCACACACCGCTTCATGGAGACCGGGACTACCGCATAAATCCCAAGCTCCACACATTTCTGCACGATCAATTCCATCTTCTCCTGCTTCGGGAGACCCTGAAACAGATAGATTTTTGATGGAAGTTCCGCATCTGAAGCTTTCGTCTCTACGATTTTCAACTGCACCTGCTCCTCTTCAAAATCCCGAACCTGGCAGAGATATTCTTTTCCCTGACCGTCACTGACCGTCACTTCCTCACCAATTCGCATACGGAGCACATTTTTCATATGATTCACATCAGTGCCTTCGATCCGGATTGTTTCTTCCGATACCTGAGAGGCATCTACAAAAAAATGCTGCATTTTTTCTTTACTCCTCTAAGCATTCTTTCTTGCTACAACAGACACCCACTCGCCCTGGTGATTCACTTCCAGAACTTCCAGCCCGGCAGCCTTCACAGCTTCTACTACAACATTTTCTTTATCTTCAATAATTCCACTTGTAATATATACAGCACCTGGCTTCATCTGATGAATGATGACCGGCGTCAGCGGAACAAGGACATCTGCCAGAATATTTGCTGCTACAATATCATATTTTTCATATCCAACCGCATCCTGAACAGCCTTATCGTCAATGATGTTTCCGATCATGACCTCATACTGATCCTTGCGGATCCCATTCACTTCCATATTCTCGTGAGTCGCATCAATGGCACATGGATCAAGATCTGTTCCAAGAGAATGCTTTGCCCCGAACTTAAGCGCCAGCATTCCAAGAATCCCGCTTCCACAACCAACATCTAAAATCTCTGTCTCGGATGTCACATATTTTTTCAACGCCCGGATGCAAAGCTGTGTCGTCTCATGCATACCTGTTCCGAACGCTGTACCCGGATCAATGTGAATGACCATCTTGTCGCTGTCCTCTGGCTTTACATTTTCCCAGGATGGGATTACAAGAATGTCGTCTATATAGAATTGATGGAAGTACTGCTTCCAGTTGTTGACCCAGTCTACATCTTCCGTCTCAGATTCCTCGATGGTGCACTCCCCAACATCAAGAAATGCGCGCATATCTTCCAGTTCTTTTCTCACGTTCATAAGAACCGGCGCCACATCTTCTTCCTCATCCAGATAAAATGTCAAATATGCTGTCCCGTCATCATCTGGAATATCCGGCAGAATATCCACGAACATCTGCTCCTTATCCTGTTCTGTAAGCGGAATCTTATCCTCAATCTGCACACCTTCAATTCCAAGATCTGCCAGCATACTGCTCACAATATCCTCCGCCTGTGTCGTTGTTTTTAAACGAAACTGCTTCCATTTCATAATACTTTCTCCTTCTTTACATTCATTATCTTCCTTTGATGATACCCGGTTTCTAACCTCGTTATCATTTATTTCATTTCTTCTCTTACAGCCTGTAACGCCGCATCCACTACATGATGCATATCCATATAACGGTAAAGTCCCAGACGCCCTCCAAAGATTACGTTCTCTTCCTTCTCTGCCAGCTCTTTGTATTTTGCATAAAGTGCTGTATTCTTCTCATCATTGACCGGATAATAAGGTTCGTCCCCTTTCTTCCATGTCACCGGATACTCTCTGGAAATAACGGTCTTCTCCTGGGTTCCAAATTCAAAATGCTTATGCTCAATGATTCTTGTATATGGAACTTCATACTCTGTATAATTGACCACCGCATTTCCCTGATAATTGTCTGTATCCAGAATCTCTGTCTCAAAACGGACCGTACGATATTCTAATTCACCAAAGCAATAGTCAAAATATGCATCTACAGGTCCAGTATACACTACTTTTTTACCGAGTGGGCGAAGATTTTCTTTTTCTTTCAGATAATCCACATTCAAACGGACCTCCGCGCCTTCCAGCATCTTCTCAATGATCTGCGTGTAGCCTCCCACCGGAATCCCCTGATAAAGGTCATTAAAATAATTGTTATCATAAGTCAGGCGAACCGGCAGTCTCTTAATGATCTCCGGCGGCAGCTCTGTCGCACGTCTCCCCCACTGCTTCTCGGTGTACCCCTTGACCAGAATTTCATAAATATCTTTTCCAACCAGGCTGATTGCCTGCTCTTCCAGGTTTTTCGGCTCCTTCACGCCATATTCCTTCACCTGTTCCTCAATCTTAGCCTTCGCCTCTGCCGGTGTGATCACACCCCAGATCTTATGAAATGTATTCATATTGAACGGCATATTGTACATCTGGCCTTTATAATATGCCACCGGGCAGTTCGTATAACGGTTAAATGTTGCAAACTGTCCAATGTAATCCCACACCTCTTTATTACTTGTGTGGAAAATATGTGCTCCATACTGATGCACCTGGATTCCTTCCATCTCTTTTGTATAAATGTTTCCACCGATATGCGAACGCCTCTCTACAACGAGGCAGCTCTTTCCTGCCTTCATAGCCTCATGGGCAAAGATTGCTCCATAAAGCCCAGACCCTACAATAATATAATCGTACATAATCCCTCCTGCTGCCTTTTAAGCTCCATTTATTCCTTTCAAACTCCATTTATGCCTTTTAAGTTCCATTTATTAAGAGAGGAATGCATCTTACATTATGCATTCCTCCCTGGTTACTCATTTCACTCTTATTAATCCAGATCAATATAATCTACCTGGAATGTGTCATCCTTCTCAGAATGGCTGCGTCTCTCCTTCGGACGCTCACTGAGCAGATCATCTAAATCATCTACCATATCATCCTCTTCCTCCTCATCCATCACAAATGATTCGAAGTTCTCATCTTCATATAAAGACATATCCGTAATGGTATTAAAATCATCGAATTTCACTGTACGAAGCGGTGCTTCTCTGACTTCATCAAATTTCTCTTCTTCAAAGTCATCATCTGCATAATCATCTTCGTCATCATAACGCTTGCTATCATAACGATCGTCATCATCGTCAAATTCATCAAATTCGTCATCATCGTAGTCATCAAAATCATCTTCGTCTACGACTTTTTTCTTTTTGCCTTTTTTCGGAGCTGGCTGAGCTTTCTTTTTATTTTTCTTCTTCGGAGCCGGTTCCGGTTCTTCCTCTTCTAAGTCGATTCCATACTCATCATACAGATCATCCAGCTCAATATCACGGTTACGAAGCTTCACACGAACCACGATCAGACGGATAATGAGAAGAAGTAAAATAACAATAAAGATAATCGCAAATACTTTAAAATGTCCGTCGATCACATTCTGCATCTTATTAAAGAAACCATTGGCCTTTTTCTTAGCATTGCTTGCTCCGGTATCCTGCTTTACATCACATCTCTGATACGTATTCTCCTGAGAATCATACTCGTAGAAATTCTTCGTACCATTGTTGTTTACAGCATACATCAGATAGAATCCATCTTTGTCATTATCCTGCCATACAGGGAATTCCTGTCCGTTCAGCGTCAGTGTTGTCTGCGCATAATTAGATGGCAGCTTCACACTTGTATCACTTAACAGAACAATCGTTGTTGTATCGGAAATATCAATCTCTTCATATGGTGCAAATGTTGCATTTGAATCATCATATAAGAAGAAATTGGAATTACCATCCGCTGATGTCAGATAAGCAAGGTAAATACCATTTGTCTCGTTATAAGCCATTGGGCGGTCAGCGCCCTCATAATTCATTGTTGTCTTTGTAAATCCTGCTGGAACAGAAGCTTCTACAAAATCACTCAGCGTATAAGATGTACCGTTCACCTCAACTGTAACATCGCCACTAGCTGCTGTGTCAGCACCTTCTGCTGCCTGAGTATCATCCACGATCTTAGAAGGATCTCCGGCAGCGATTGTCACTGTAGATTTTCCTTCTGTCAACTTAACCTCTGAACCAGAACTGGATTTCACATCCTGAGATGCTACCGTAATCTCTGTAGAACCTTCTTGCAGTGCCTGGAATGTCATGGTAAATGACATTTCTGAAGAGCCGCCATCTCCTGAGTATGTCAGGGTTCCATCACCACCGGTCACTCCATCACCGGAATTAAACTTCAATGCACTGGCATCATAAGAAAGTGTTACTGATGAACTTCCAAGAGATCCACTGCTGGATTTTAAAACACATTTTACGTCTACCATATCTCCCACAGCCGTACTCGGATCTGCAAAAGAAATTCTACCGCCAGCTGCATGGGATGTCAGTGTCACGCTGGTAGCCAGCACACATACACAGGCAACTGCAGCCAGTACTTTCTTTAAAAACTTCATGTACTTTACCTCTTTTTTCTATAGTTTCTGTATTTTAAGAATGGTTATGCATTATTCTGCACTTTCACCGCCGGAAGATTCTCCGCCGCCGGAGCTGCTGCCGCCAGATTCACTTCCGCCACCAGAACTGCTGCCACCAGAGCTGCTTCCGCCAGATTCACTTCCGCCACCGGAGCTACTGCCTGAACTACTGTTGCCGGAGCCACTGCCTGCTCCGCTGTCTGATTTACTGCCACCGGAGCTTCCACTGCCAGAGGAATTGCCGCTACCGGAGCCTCTACTTGAAGCTCCTGAAGATTTATTGGAACTGCTTCCTGATGAACCCTTAGAAGAACTGTTGGAGCTGTCATCGTAATAACTGTCATTATCTTTTGTTGTACCTTTACCAACATCAGTTGCTTTCTTTTTTATTCCTGCTTCAATATTTTGCACAGTTTCAGACGGCGTATATCCGTCATCTCCAAAGAAGAACTGATGCAATTGTTGTACATCGCTAGTTAAACTAGTCGGAATAACTGTACTTCCAATTCCACTCAAAGTTCCTGTTGAAACATTATATGGAAATCCTGTTGTCTCTCCTAATTTATAACTTTTAAAATCTTTCGCATAAGATAATATTTCCGGCAAAGTAAAGTTTGTTCCAACTTCATCAAATACATCATCAATAATTTTATTTATTGTAGCTAAATTAGCAGACTGTAATTTTTCAACAATTTTTTCAATAACAAGTCTTTGACGTTCTGTTCTTTTAAAATCATCACCTTGTGTATAGCGAATACGACAAAAAGCTGTTGCCTGCCCACCATTCACATGAATCAATCCTTCATAACCATCTACCATTTCAAATTCACGTCCAGTAACCTTTGCAACTTCTTCAAAATATCCATTTGTTAATTCTGCTTCTGTATGTGTCATTTCAATATCTAATCCACCTAATGCATCAACCACATCACTAAGCGCATTAAAATTCACAGTCACGTAATGTTCAATATTCATATCCAGATTTTTGTTCAGCATGTTGATCATTTTCTTGGCACCGCCGGTACAATACGCCGAATTGGCAAGTCCATAGGAATTATTTTCATCTTCATCTTCTCCCAGACACAGATAGGTATCCCGGTATACCGACACCAGTTTTACTTTCTTGGTGTCGTTATTGATGCTTGCTATGATCATCGTATCACTGTTCCAGTCACTCTTCAGCTTGTCATCCCGGCTGTCGATTCCTACCAGTGCGATCGTGGTATATCCTTTCATGACCTGGTTTTCCGTCACGCTCTCATTCACATCAAGTTCTTCTTCATTGATCGTCTCGTGATTCAGCTTTCCAAGTTTCGCATATACAAACAGTCCGCCCATCAGGACTACCAGAACGATAATTTCCAGTGCGAACATCACTCTGCTTAACGTGCTTCTCCGACGTCTGCGTCGGACTCTTTTCTGTCTGTCCGTCAGGTTTTTCTTCTTCGCCATGTATCTACTCCTTATGATTCCTTTTCGTTTCCTATCTTGCGGACCTTTTGCCTAATACGCATTCTTGTTGATAAAGCCTTTTAAAAATGTCAGCAAAATAATCTTTATATCCAGTCCGATCGACCAGTTTTCGATGTAATACAGGTCGTATTCGATTCGTTTCCGGATCGAGGTATTGCCCCTGTATCCGTTCACCTGTGCCCAGCCGGTAAGTCCCGGACGCACCTGATGTTTCACCATATATCTCGGAATCTCTTCCCTGAATTTTTCCACGAAAAACGGACGCTCCGGTCTTGGTCCCACCAGACTCATATCCCCTTTCAGGATGTTGAACAGCTGTGGCAGTTCATCGATACTCGTCCTTCGCATCAGTTTTCCGATTCCGGTCACTCTTGGATCGTTTTTCACGGTCCATGCCTTCTTTTCACTTTCCTTTGACTGTACTTCCATCGAACGGAACTTGTACATCATAAACGTATGATTGTGAAGTCCCACCCTCTCCTGTTTATAGATCAGCGGTCCCGGAGACGTCAGTTTGATCATGATCACGGCAAACAGCATCACCGGAGAAAACAGGATGATTGCAACCAGCGATCCGAAGATATCCATCAGCCGTTTCACCACCGCGTTGAACGTATTGGTCAGTGGCACATACCGGATATTGATGACCGGAAGTCCCAGTAAATCTTCCGTATACGGTTTTGTCGGAATGATATTGTTATAATCAGGAATAAACTTCGTATGAACTCCTGACTTTTCACACATTGCCACAATTTCCTGCAGCCGGTAATACTCACTCAGTCCCAAAGTGATCGCGATCTCATCCAGACGGTTTTCCGGTAAGATCACCATCAGATTAGCAATTCTTCCAAGTACTTTAATTCCGCGGTACGTAGTTCCCGCTTCCACATTGTCATCGAGGATTCCCCGAATCTGATAACCCCACTGCGGATTTTCCAGGATCCGGTCGATATATCCTTCCGCTGCCTTGCTGTAACCAACCAGTAAGATATGCTTCTGATTCAGTCCTCTCTTGCGGATATCCCGCAACAGATAGCGGATCGCCATACGAACCAGTTCTTCCAGACACATGTTGATAAAATAAAAGTAAAACAACATGTCACGGGAAAAGTTGATCTCTTTGAGCAACACATAGATGCCGCCGATCAACAACAGGAGTCCCACTGTATTCGCTTTTACAATGTTGGAAAATTCCAGCCTGCGTCCCTGTACCCGTTTGGGTGTATACAAATTAAATGCATAATACAGAATCAGATAAACAGGGACAATTCCAAACAGTGCTGTCATATACCACTCAAAAGACAGGCTCCTGACCGCATCGCCGGAAAACGGACCCACGAATTTTAATAACCATGCCGCCAGATAGGAAATGATGATCACAACGGCATCTATCACTACGTGCATACGATTAAAGTACTTCTGATTATCTTTAATCAATATTTTTCACCTTTTAATCGTTTTCGGTATCCCTTTCTTTTTACCATATTACTATAATACGGAACCCCAAAAAGCTCAACCAAACATTTTATGAATTAACTTACACTTTTCTTACATATTATAATCAGGAAGCATTTTCCTGTCAACAAAACTTACGTTCCCGTATGCCTCCCCTATCCAAATCTCCGGATCACATTGATCCATAATTGCAGCTGGATCTTTGCGTAATTTGGCAGATGTTTCCAGGAAAACGGTACTTTTTTTTCTTTCTTGCACAGGGAAAATCCATTCTTGATTCCCGCGGCATATTCCCGTCCGTACTTTTTCGTGGCAAAGAACACCAGTTTCGTGCCAAATCCCAGGATCAGAAACGGCAGGTTCAGAAGGATCTGCAAAAGGGGCATGTTTTTATAAAGCATATAGATATTATTTCTCGAAGAATACCGGATCTTGAATTGATTGTAGCGGGAGCCGGAAGTTCCGCTTCCCACATGGTATACCCCTGCTTTCGGCAGATACCAGTTTTTGTACCCGGCGATCTGCGCCCGGTATCCGAGATCGATGTCTTCAAGATAAGCAAAATGCTCCTCGTCAAATCCGCCGAGTTTCTTTACCAGTTCCGTCCGGTAAATCGCCGCTCCCCCGCAGGAGGCAAATATTTTCCGCTCTTTCAGATAATTTTCTTCCGGTTTTCCTTTTCCCAGAGCAAATGCCCAGCCAAGGCAGTTATAATAATTCCCGGCGTCATCCATCTTTCCCCGGTCATGAAACTGCAGCATCCGCGCTGCCCCGGAAAAAGCGTTCTTTTTTCTTTCAATTCCAAGATACAGCTCTTTCAGAAAATCCGGTTCCGCCTCGGTATCATTGTTTAACAGCACCACATACGGTGTCTGTGTCGCCTCGATTCCGAGATTTACCGCCTTACAGAACCCGGTGTTTTCCGCCAGCGCGATCACCTTCACCCATGGGTATTTTTCTTCGGTCAGTTCTCTGCTTCCATCCACGGAACCATTGTCCACAAAAATCACATCAAAATCGGAAAATGTCTGTCTCTCCAGACTGTCCAGACAACGTTCCACATACTGCATCCCGTTAAAGTTGGGAATCACAACGGTTATCTTTTTCATCGTATCTCCTTCCTTACGCCCGCAGGGAATAATTCCATTTGCTCAGAGTAAGGTTTTTATTGTAATAGGGATCTCCCTGTTTTAGCAGATCGATCCATCGGGTCCGCATAAATTCGATCTCCTGCTGGAACCGGCGCACCTTTTCTTCGCTGTCCTCCGATCCTCTGGATTTGGATTCGTAATGATACAGTTCCACTTTCGGATTGTAAACCACCAGATAGCCGGCTTTCACACAGCGCAAACACAGATCCACATCGTTAAAAGCCACCGCAAGTTTTTCTTCAAATCCACCCAGGCTTTCAAATACAGACCGTTTCATCATCATGCATGCCGCTGTCACCGCACTCAAATCCATCTGCAAAGATGCCTTGTGCAGGTAACCGCTTCGCGAACGCGGCATATTTAAAAAGGCATGACCGGCGATCCCGCCTATTCCGATGATCGTTCCCGCATGCTGGATCGTATCGTCCGGGTAATACAATTTTGCTCCCACGATCCCCACTTCTTTTCGCTGGCAGTTTCCCAGCAGTTCTTCCATCCAATGCGGATGGATCACTTCCACATCATTATTTAAAAACAGCAGATACTCTCCGGAGGCCGATTTTTCTCCGAAATTATTGATCGTCGAATAGTTAAATCCGGATTCCCAGGTCACGATCTTTACGTTGTCCCGCTGCTTCAGTTCTTCATAGTATTCCCAGGTTTCTTTCTCCTGGCTGTTATTCTCTATGATGATCACTTCATAATTGGCATATGCAGTCTTAGAAAATACGGAGTCCAGACACTGTTTCAACGTATCTTTCTGATCTTTGTTCGGAATCAGGATGGACACCAGCGGATTTCCCTGTACCGGATATTCCACCTGATAGAAACCAAGGTCTTTCGTATGGCTCACGGTTCCCTCCACACCCTGTCGTTTCAGATGCGCTTCGATGGCACGTTTTCCCGCGTCAAACGCATACATCTTGCTTGCCGGATTGTCCGCCGTAGATGCCTGATGCGTCCGCCAGTGATACAGCACTTCCGGGATGTGGCAGATGTGTTTCGCCGCCTCCGTACACCGGAAGATGAAATCATAATCCTGCGCACCGTCATACTCTCTGCGGAACCCGCCAACCTGACGGATCAGATTCGTTCTCACCACAAAGAAATGTGTAATATAATTATTGGATCTTAACAGATCGATATTAAAATCCGGTTTGAAATGCGGCTGAAAATGTTCGCTCAGATCCGTTGTCACCTTATCCTCATCCGAATAAAAAACATCCGGCTCTTCTGAACTTTGATTCAACGCCTCCACGATCCGGTAGAGTGCCTGCGGTGCCAGCAGATCGTCATGATCGAGCAGCCCGGTAAATTCCCCGACTGCCATCTCCATCGCGGCATTCGTATTTTCCGCGATTCCGAGATTTTCTTTCAGATCTTCCACTTTTACTCTGGCATCTTTCCCGGTGTACTCCCGGAGCACTTCCGCCATCGCTGTGTCTTCCGGACTTGCATTGGCGATACACAGTTCCCAGTTTGTGTAGGTCTGCGCCTCCAGAGATTTGATCATTTCCCGCAGGAATTTTTCAGGCGTTTTATATGCCGGGACAACCACACTGATCAGCGGCTGTTTTTTCCACTGTTTCTTTCTCTGTGCTTCCAGTTCTTTTTCCGTTGGTTTATGGCTTTCAAACCATGGTCCGTAAGGCACTTCTTCCGGTTCCATCCGCTCGCACAGGCGCACCCAGAACTCCTTCGGTCCGTAATGTTTCAGATAACGAAACCCCTTTTTGATCGTATACGGTTTTATCTTTTTCAGATAACGCATCCAGTTTCCTGAACTCATCGATACTCCTTTCTGTTGCCGTTTATCTGCCTTTTATCTTCCTTCTATTGTCTCATACTCCGTAAATTCCTTCAGTGCTTTTACCACTTCCGCCGCTTCTTCCAGAGACAGGCTGTAATACATCGGCAGACGGCACAGCCGTTCGCTCTCTTTTGTCGTGTAGACATCCTCGCCGTGGAATCTTCCAAATTTCTTTCCTGCAGTTGCCGTGTGAAGCGGTACATAATGAAAGACGCTCAGGATCCCGCGCTGTTTCAGATATGCCAGAAGTTTTGTCCGCACCTTCAGATCTTTTACTTTGATGTAATACATGTGGGCATTGTGTGTTGCATATTCCGGGATATACGGGCGTTCCAGCACTCCTCTGTCTTCCAGTTCTTTCAGTTCTTCGTGATAGAAGTTCCAGATAGACAGTCTCTTGTCATTGATCTTATCTGCCACTTCCAGCTGCGCCCACAGATAGGCGGCATTCATATCGCTTGGCAGGTAAGAAGAACCATAGCCCACCCAGGTATATTTGTCGATCTGTCCACGGAAATACTGGCTGCGGTTCGTTCCCTTTTCCCGTAAAATTTCCGCCGGTTCCAGATATTTGTCATCTTGAAAGAGAATCGCACCACCCTCTCCCATGGAATAATTCTTGGTCTCATGGAAACTGTAGCATCCGAAATCACCGATCGTTCCCAGTGCTTTTCCCTTATAAAAAGCATTCACTCCCTGCGCGGCATCTTCCACCACTTTCAGATTGTATTTTTTCGCGATCGCCATGATCTCATCCATCGCACAGCTGACACCGGCATAATGCACCGGCACGATCGCTTTCGTCTTCTCTGTGATCGCTTCCTCGATTTTTGTCTCATCAATATTCATCGTATCCGGGCGGATATCCACAAACACACAGGTAGCGCCCCGCAAAACGAAAGCATCCGCGGTGGATACAAACGTATACGACGGCATGATCACTTCATCTCCTGGCTGGATATCCGCCAGAAATGCCGCCATCTCCAGTGCATGCGTACAGGAAGTTGTCAGCAATACGTTTTTCGTCTGAAACCTGTCCTTCATCCACTCGGAACATTTTTTTGTAAACGGACCGTCTCCGCAGATCATACCGTTTTTTTCTACGGCTTCTTTAATATACTCTGTTTCTTTTCCCACAAACGGTGGGCGGTTAAAACTAATTCTCACTCTTCTCACTCCTGTTTATTGTTTTTCTTTGATACCGGATTGTTCCGTACTTCTGCCTCTGGTATCTCACATCGTATAAATCAAAATTCCTGCTATGATCAGCAGATTTCCGACAAGTTTTCCTTTTGTGATTTTCTCGTTCAGAATCAATCTTGAAAAGATCAGTACAAATACATACGCCGCAGTATCGATCACCGGCCCGAAACGCATATCCACTTTCGTATAACACCAGGTGTTCAGAAGCAATACGCCGAAAAAGATCCCGTACGCCACGATCCCCCGCCAGTTCAGATATTCCAGCAGCGGATTGCTGTATTTTTTATTGGCACTCTGTTTTAAGAGTACCTGGGAGATGGCAGTAAAAAATGTGCCTGCCAGCATCAGTAACATAAACATTCTATTCATAGCGCTGCACCACCCATACGCCGGCGAGTACTACCAGGATTCCGATAATATTCTGCGCCGACAGATTTTCATGAAAGATCACCACTGCCCAGATCTGCGACCATAACAGGTACACACTCTTGTTTGCATACGCTGTGGACAGGGAGAACTTCTTTATCACCTGCTGCCATGCAATGGCATAGATCCCGCAGTTTCCGATCATCAGTGCCAGAAACACATAAAGCCAGATACTTCCCAGCCCGTGCTTATTATACTGAACGGACGCCATCTTGGAAAATACACTGGTCAGCGAAAACAGCAGAATATTCAGATGAAGCTGTATGTAATTCTTTACTTTTTCCATCGTTTTTTCCTTTTGTTCTTTTTGTATATCCTCTTTACAGACGATACCATATCATCTTATTATACCATTCTTATACTTTCGCTTCAAGAATACTTTTCTTACGATCAAAAAAGTGCCGAAAACAGGCACTTTTTCTTATTTTTCCATATGTTGTTTCTCCCTCTGTCTGACTTTCCGTAACAGCCAGATCCAGAGTGCGACGATCTCGATCAGATAACTCACCGCCAGGGAAATACTTCCTCCCTGCATCCCAAACTGGCGGATCAGCGGATAGGCGCCGAAATAGCTGACCGGAAGTATGATCACATTGCAGATCACCAGTCCTTTGATCTCTCTTACTACCGTAAGCAGCGCACATAAAAACCACACGATGGCGGTCAGAATCGTACAGCCGATGAGAGGAAGCAGCAGATCTTCATGCGCTGCCACCTCATCCCCGTACAGAAGTTCCAGCCCCCAGTGTCCGAGGATCTTTCCGCCACCAAGGGCGACAACGCTGATCAGTGCGATCGCTGCCATGCATTTGCGAAAAGTTTTCCAGAAATCCCGGATATTTCCACTGCTGTACTGTTCGGCAAACAGCGTGATAAACGGGTTAAATACATAAGACGCTCCCATCTGGACGATCATCGTCGGTGCGGAAACCGATCCGTAGATACCGAGTGCCGCACCTCCCAGAAGTTTTTCCATCACCAGACGCGGGATCGTCGGAATAACGGATGCCATGGTCTGGTAACATAACAGCGGAAAACATTCCGCCATCAACGTTATATTTTTTTTCTCTTTCAGATGAATCTTTATGGTATCCAGCTTCTTTGCCCGTGGAATATCATAGAAAAAGATCACCAGCCAGGAGACCAGCGCCATGGCAAGAATAGCTGCCAGCAGACTCTGCGTCACTGCCAGTACCACCACAAATCCCGCAAAAGAAAGAAGTCCTTTCACCAGCCAGGATTTTCCGATCCAGTCCATCCGCCATTTTTTCTGACAGATTCCGGCATAGACATCGTAGAACGCCTCCGCCATCTTAAACAGGCAGTAGGCAACGATACACAGACTCGATCCGTAGCTGTATCCGGCGATCAGTGCATAACCCCCACACGCCAGGAACGAGAGGATACAGATGATCAGACGGCTGCTCACATAGATACCGGAAGTGTATTTTTCTTTCATGTCCGATACCTGATAATTGCGGATCCCCTGCATGGCGATGCTGTAAAATACGTTATTGACCGACATGGCAAGGGTCAGGACTCCCGCCGTTTCCACACCGGAGAGCCGGACTACCAGTACACTGATCAGCCACTGCGTGATCAGATATACCATACTTCCCGCCGAGTTCCAGATAATGCTCTTTTGTATTGATACTTTTTTTTCTTCCATATTTTTTCCTTTTTGTTCAGCCTATCAGTTTCGCCAGAAGTTTCAGTCCGTGTACCCGGAGTGCACACACAAAGATCCACGGTCCGATCTTTTGTACCGCCGGAAGTTGGTGAAAATATCCCACTTTTATATAAGGATTTTTATAGCATTTCGGGAAACAGTTCTTCATAATCTCCTGTACTTCCCGGCACATTCCGTCTTTCACCTCTTTGCGGCATCCTCTTCCCGTGTCAAACAACAGGCTTGTCATGATCCGGCAGATAAAAAATTCCAATTTTAACGGATCCATCGGATGCTCTTTATCTGTACAAAATGTGATGGCATCCCGCAGCTCTCCGAAAGGCAGCTGCCGCATCTCCAGTTTCCGGTTTTTGATCGTCGAGGTTGTCGACTGGGGATTCGCACGGTAATAATATTCTCCGTCCCCGATGGTCTGAATGTTTGCGGCAACGGCTTCCAGTTTTAAGATCAGCGGAATATCTTCGCAGATCACGCCTTCCCGGAAGCGGATCTTCCAGGTGTCAAACAGTTGTCTTCGAACCAGACGGTTACAGCAAAGATACGACGGGATCCGGATCCCGTTTTCCTGATAATTGATCTCATACTTCTGAATGATCTCGCCCTGCTCCGTCACCTTGGTATAATTGCACATCACCATGTCCGACTTCTGTTCTATGGCGGTGTCATACATTTTCTTCAGAAAATCTTTTCCTATGTAATCGTCGCTGTCCACAAACGCCACGAACTCTCCGGACGCCATCGCCAGTGCATGGTTTCGCGCCGCTGACTGCCCCTGGTTTTCCTGATAGATCGCATGGATCGTATCCGGATAGTTTTTTTCATATTCTCTCAGTATCTCCGCTGAGTGATCTTTGCTTCCGTCATCTACCGCAAGGATTTCAATATTCTCAAGTGTCTGCTGTAAGATCGAATCCAGGCATGTGCGAAGATAGCTTTCCGCGTTATAGACCGGAACGATCACCGATACTCTGATAGGTGCTTTCTTTTCATTTTCCAAATGTCATTACCTCTTCTCCCGGAAACTGGATCTCTACAGGCATATGGTTTACCCTGTCTTTTTCATCCGGAAGTTTCATATAATCTCCGTAACATCTGGTAAGAATGGCATCGTATCCGCCTGGAATCTTCACGGTGATATCCTCAAACGGCACATCCACCAGCTGTTCGATCTCTTTTTTCTCAATGATCCATTTTTTTGCATCTGCGGCAAAGGTTGTCATCCGGGAACTTCCCTTCTTCGGTTTCTGCATAAATGCCTGGTTGCACTTTTTCCAGACCGTCTTTGCAGAGATCCCGCAAAGATGCATCCCCCCGTGCAGAATATGCCAGATGGAGCGCATCACAAAATCTTTTGCCGGTCCGTACTGACCGATCTGCGGCTCTTTAACCTTATAGATACTCAGGATCATCCCCCAGCGCACCGCCCGGTTCAGCTGTTTTTCCATCTCTGCCTCATCATCCGAGATCTCATCATAAGGAAAGATATCAATATAGAATCCGGTAACGCTTCCCGCCTTTTGCAGACTGTTTTCCACAAAACGGGTGTGATTCATACGCAGCTTTGCAAAATACAGATGATACTCCGGATCCGTATCGACAGTCTGAAGAAAATACTCTTCCCCGCATTCTTTCTGTGCGATCTGAAGGAATTTTTCATAATCTTCTCTCGGCATTCCCACATCAATATCATCGTCCCAGGGAATAAATCCCTTATGCCGCACCGTTCCGAGCAGCGTTCCGAACGCCACGAAATAGCGCAGATGATATTTTTCACAGATTTCGATATATTTGCATAAAATCTGTTTTTCCACATCCTTGATTCGATTCAATATTTCCGTATCGTATTCTCTGTACTGCAAAACTGTTCCTCCCCGCCTTTTACGTGCTTTGATCTTGCACCATTATATCTGTTGTAAAATCCCTTGTCAAGGTGAGCCGTTTCCCCGGAAAACCTTGAAATAAGGGATTGAAAATGATATGATGAAGCACAGAAAACAACCCTTTAAGAAAGGAAACACAAGATACTATGAGTTTATATTCTGTTGTTGTTCCGGTGTATAATTCGGAACATACCTTAACGGAACTTTATACACGTCTCGAGAAAGTCTTCCGCGAAACCGTGCAGGAACCGTTTGAACTGATCCTTGTGGATGACGGTTCCAAAGACCGTTCCTACCAGATCATGGAAGAACTGCGGCAGAAGGATTCCCGCGTAAAGATCATCCAGATGGCGAGAAACTTCGGACAGCATCCGGCTCTCCTGTGTGGATTTTCCCATGCGGAGGGAGATTTCATCATCACCATGGATGACGATCTTCAGCATCCGCCGGAAGAGATCCCGAAACTGATCAACACCATCAAAGAACGGGACGATGTGGATGTCATCATCGCAAGTTACGAGGGAAGAAAGCACGGACCGATCCGCCGGCTCGGAACCAAAGTCTCTGTCTGGGCTACCTCCAAGATGCTCGGAAAAGACCCGGATCTGCAGATCACCAGTTTCCGTCTGATCCGCCGGTTCCTTGTGGAAGCCATGTTGCAGACAAACACCTATCTTCCACAGATCGGCAACCTTCTGGTGTTAAGTTCCAACCGGATCATCAATGTACCGGTGCATCATGATGCGAGAGCCTACGGAAAAAGCGGTTATTCTTTCCGCCGCCTGGTCAAAGATCTGCTCTACGATATCACTTCCCACTCAGCCTTCCCGCTGCTTCTGGTTCGTGATTTCGGTATCTGCAGTTTTCTGGTCAGTGTGGGACTCGGAATTTTCTTCCTGATCCGGTATTTCCTCTACGGTATCTCCGTGGAAGGCTGGACTTCCCTGATGCTCGTACTGCTGGCATTCTTCGGTATCACTCTGCTTTCCATCGGAATCATGGGGATTTATCTGATGAATATTCTGAACGAATCCAAGAAAATGCCGCATTATGTCATCCGAAGAAAAGATGTCTGACAGGAGGATTGTATGAAACAGGAAATTGGTGGATATCTGGAACTGGAAGTTTTCCACGGGAAAGAATATTATCCTGATCTTGTAAAAGTGAATCTTGGCCGTACAGCCCTCTGCTGGCTGCTGGAATCCCGTAAGATTGAGACACTCTATCTTCCGTTTTTCCTCTGTGACTCCGTGATCGATGCCTGTGAAAGACAGGGAACCCATGTGATCTTCTATCCGCTGGATAAAGATCTTGCACCGGTTCTCCCCCCTGACCTTTCCCTGCATACCGAGGAGTACCTCTATCTGGTCAATTATTACGGGCAGCTGACGGATGAAAAGATTCTGTATTATAAAAAGCACTATAAAAATATCATCGTGGATCACACCCACGCTTTTTACCAGCGTCCGCTTCCCGGTGTGGATACTCTGTATTCCTGCCGGAAATTTTTCGGTCTGAGTGACGGCGCCTATCTTTCCACAGATGCCACGCTCACTGCCGAAAAGGAGCAGGACGTCTCCGCAAAACGTATGGGACATATTCTCGGCCGCTTCGAAAAAGATGCCGGAACGTATTATCAGAAAATGTTAGACAACGCAGCGACCTATCACCAGATGGAGATCCGCACAATGTCCCGCCTGACGCAGAACCTGTTAAAAGCGATCGACTACGAACAGATCCGTCAGAAACGAAATGAAAATTACGCTTTTCTGAAAGAACTGCTTCCCTCCGAGTCACCGTTTACCCGCGTGATACCGGACGGACCTTTCGCCTATCCGTATTATCATAAAAACGGGATTGCGCTGCGAAAAGCCCTGGCGAAAGAAAAAATCTTTGTTCCAACCAACTGGTCCAACGTGATCCGGGACTGTGCGCCCGACTCTTACGAATATCAGTGGGCGGCAGATATTCTCCCGCTCCCCTGTGACCAGCGTTACGGAAAAGAAGAGATGCAGCGGATCGCCGATGTGATCCATGCACTGGAACCTTAGAAGAAAGGATTATTATGAACAAACGCTTACTGATTCTTGGAACCCTCGGGGAATTTGAACAGCTGGTGCAGAAAGCCAGAACCCGGGGTATCTATACCATCGTCTGCGACGGCTACCCGGACGGTCCGGCACGTGCCTTTGCCGACGAATCTTATGTGATCCCGGTCACCGATACGGACCGGATCGCCGCTCTCTGCAAAGAAAAACAGGTGGATGGCATCCTCACCTCGTTTTCCGATCTTCTGCTGGAATGTATGGTGAAGATTTCCGCGAAAGCCGGTCTTCCCTGCTATCTGAACCCGGAACAGCTTCCCTGGTATCGCGACAAATCCGCCACCCGGGGACTGCTCGAAGAACTCGGTCTTCCCTCTCCCGGTTTTGCGAAGATCCCAACCACTGGATTTGCTCCGGAGCTGATCTCTCACCTGCATTTTCCGCTGGTGACAAAACCACTGGATAAATACGGATCCCGCGGCATCTATGTGGTACACAATCTCGAAGAACTGAAACAGGCGATCACAGAAACCGCTTCCTTTACCGATCTTCCGGAGATTCTTGTGGAAGAGTACAACGACGGGTACGAATTCAATATGATGACCTGGGTACATAAAGGAAACGTCCATGTGATCAGCATCGCAGACCGCGAAAAAACCGACATCGGACCGGGTGAGATCCCGATCAGCACCAGAAATGTCTATCCATCCTGCCTCTACGAGCAGGTGGTTTCTCCGGCAGCCGATCTTTTACAGCGCTACGCCGATCGAACCGGTCAGAAAGAAGGCGCTTTATCCATGCAGTTTTTCTGGAAACCAGAAAGCGGTATCCAGGTCTGTGAGATTGCCGCCCGTTTCTTCGGATACGAACATGAACTCACCGATATGGTATACGGCTTCTCCATCGAAGATCTGCTGTTAAATTATCTGTATGATGTTCCTGCGCTGGAACAGATGCTGGCTCAGCACGATCCACGAAAGCCGGTCTGCCACGGCGCAGTCCTGTATTTTCAGGGGCGTCTGTTACCGATTCGTGATCTTTCCGTTCCGCAGAAACTGGCATCTCATCCGGCAGTGAGAAAGCCATGGATTTTTTATCATGAAGGAGAATCTGTCATCGCCCACGGACCGAATCCTTATGTGGCGCTGTACTATATCTCCTGTCCGTCCAGAAAAGAACTGGATCAGGTGACAGAGGAATTTTTTACCACCATGATCATACCGGATGACGATGGAAATGAAGTTCTTTATCGCAACCAGATGCCGGTATATCCGGCGGATACGGATCTTTCCGGGTCTGGGGAGGGCTTATGATCGCTATTGTTGCCATTCCCCTGCTGCTATGGTGCATCTGCCTTGTACTGGGAATTACGTTTCGAAACCTTTCCGGAAAGCCCTCGGATCGTCACCTGTTCGTCACGGGACTCATTGTTTTCTTTGCGTCCTTTTATCTGTTTGCCACCCCGTTTATGCTGTTGGGATGGAATATCCGGTATCTGCTCCTTGCACTGACCGTTTTCTACGGCATCTGCTTTTGTTTTGCTGTTCCGGTCACTCTGAAGTATCTCAGAAAAAACAAAAAACGGATTACCGGACAGTTACGGACCTTCACAGCTGACCGGTATCATCTTCTACTGTTTCTGCTCTTCCTTGTAATGATTGTCTGGCAGATCAGTTACGTTATTTTGTTCCAGCATACGGATATTGATGACAGCTATTATCTGGCACAGGCAAATACCTTTGCTTTCACCGGCTCCGTCGGAACCGTGGAACCATCTTCCGGTCTTGCCGGTTTTTCTGCTTCCAATCAGTACGCACTGGTGAGTTTTGAGATTCTTTATGCACTGATCCACAACGTTTTCGGTGTAAATATCGCCTTTCTGGCTCATACGGTCTGGCCGGTCTTTGCCATCGTATGCCACTATGCGGTCATCCGCGCAATTGCCCGAAAAGTCAGCCGTTCGCTCCACCTGGAGTTCTGCCTTCTTTACAGCATCATCAACCTGTATGGCGGATCTACGATCTATGGAAGCGGATCGTTCCTGTTACAGCGGATCTGGCAGGGAAAATCATTTTTCGTAGCCATCTTCCTTCCGATTATGATTCTGGCATTCCTGGAACTTTCCGAAAAGATATCATTTCGTGAGGTTGTGTTCCTCTGGCTGATCCTCTTAGCCGGTTTTGGCACAACGACAGTTGCCGTATATCTCTACCCGATCCTGTATTTCTGCCTCTGGGCGGGAAAAAGTATTTCGGAACGGAAGTTTCGTTCTTCCGCCATGCTTTGCCTGCCCGTTCTGGGCGTTCTCCCATGGGTACTGACGAAACTGGTGCTGATCTACACCGGAAGTGCGGATACCGTTTCGGTACAGGAGCAGGTGACCGAGGGCGTGGATACCCTCTCTTATTTTGATCAGCTGTTTACACGTTTTCTGAACAGCCGGGGGATCTTTCTGATCGGCTTTATAGCCGCTCTGCTCATTGTCCTGCTTTTTTCCGGAAAACGGATCCGACAGGTCATTGTCTATCCGACACTGATCCTGTTTCTTACCTTTGCCAATCCCGCTGCCATCACTCCCGTTGCGCAGCTGGTCACCGGAACAGCGGTATACTGGAGAATCTTCTGGTTACTTCACATTCCCCTGACTATGGTGATCGCGATGATCCTCCTGGCAGAAAAATGTGTCAGTAACCGGGAACGGGTCCTTGCCGTATCGGTTGCCGCCACGCTTATTTTCTCCTGTGGCAGTTCTGTTTTTGAAAACGGAACCTGGGAGCTTCGTGAAAATCCATACAAGCTGGATTCCCGGAGCGTACAGATTGCCGATGCCATCCATGCGGATGTCGGCACAGATTCTTCCAAAACATTATTTCTTCCGGAAGAAATTTCCTATGGAATCCGGGAATACTGCGGCGATATCGCCACATTCATCAACCGCTATTCCAGCGGTACGTTTGAAGTAAACGGAAAAGCCGCGGAGTACAGCAGCCTGCAGACACAGCTCTATACGCCACTGTACGAGGACTGTCACTGGGATGCAGCACAGATTGAACAGCAGATGCAATCGTCCGGTATCGACTATCTTGTCTTATATACCCGAACACTTCCGGAGAACACACTGCCGGAAAGCTTTACCTGTATCTGGCAGAATGATGAATTTTCACTGTTTCGGTGCAGCCAGCCCCAGGACTGATTTTTACTTCAACCCATAGCAAAAAACGGAGGTTACAGAACCAAAAATAATGTTCTGTAACCTCCGTTTTTCAGTAGTTACTTCGAGCGTACATCAGTAAGCAGCCCGATATACCAGAAAGTACGTCAACAATGCGGAGAGCACGGCTATCGCCTGTCCGCCTCTGCTGATCCACATTTTGATCTTTTCTTTTCCTGTCAGCTTCTCCAGACCTCGTACGATGGCATCATTGCGCATGGTTCCACCTTGCACCACGATATGTTTTCCAAGTTCATCCGGCTTTTTAAGTTGAAGCACTTTGTACAGGCAGTTCTTTACAACAGAGTAAGAAAGACCGGCCGCTATATCCGCCACGGATGCCCCTTCACGGAGCACTTGTTTCACTTTGGAATTCATGAAAACGGTGCAGCGTGTTCCCAGATCACACGGAGCTTTTGAGAAACAAGCCGCTTTGGCGAAGTCCTCCACTTTGTAGTCCAGTGACTGTGCAAAGGTGCTGATAAAAGAACCGCATCCGGATGAGCAAGCCTCGTTTATTTCAATCCGGTTGATAATTCCGCCATTTGTGAAAATGGCTTTCATATCCTGTCCGCCGATGTCCAGGATGAAAGATACATCCTTATTTATATGTTTGGCAGCCATGTAATGGGCTATGGTTTCAATGATACCGGCATCCATCTGGAAGGCAGCTTTTATCAGATCCTCTCCGTATCCGGTGGAGCATCCTCCTTTGATTTGCAGGATTGTCCCTTTTTCCTGACATTCTTTATGCAGTTTCTGCAATCCTTCTTCCACGGCTTTTATCGGATTTCCTTTGTTGTCGTGATAGTAGGAGTACAGGATACGGTTATTTTCATCAAGCACTACTATTTTGGTGGTGGTAGAGCCGGAATCTATTCCTATGGTAGCCTGTTGTATTCCGGATGTTAATTCCGTCCGCTGCACATCATATTGTGCCAACCTGTCCTTCCATTGCAGATATTCCGTTTCATCCTTGAAAAAAGATGGAAGGCTATTTTGTGGCCGGGATG
>ENA-OPCV01000758-OPCV01000758.1-human-gut-metagenome-genome-assembly--contig:-NODE-758-length-28407-cov-5.484340_pt1 | contig 28407 bp, 28 predicted proteins | sample MGYA00241257_ERZ501494 | MGnify/ENA primary metagenome ERZ501494 (study PRJEB25962, sample SAMEA2042618) | human gut metagenome | biome: human gut; feature: human-associated habitat; material: faeces...
CTCAGACATTCCTTCGGGCATGTATTCATCAGAGACTTAACAAAATAAGAAATCACTCAAAAACTCTGCGTTCTGCGGCAATTATCTTAGTTCGCTGCCGGCAGAACAAGTTAGTTTGTCGGCTGCAAAATACATATTTATTGCTGACATAATGAGCAGAAATCATGCGCAAGTATTCTGACATAATAAGCAATATGTGGTTGTGGAGGATTTGAGGCATGGGAAGTTGGCGTATATAGGCAGCTAACTCATAGATACTACGGTGAGAATGTCATCCTGTACGAAAAAGCGGACAGTAACGCCAGCGAACTCGAATGCATAGATGCGTTCCGGATCGTTTTGGTAAGAAGGGCGAGGATCTTGAGCCAGCACTTTTTCCAGAGAAAGAAGCTTTTCGGCAGGCAATACTTGGCCCGCATTGTCCGGAAGTATTACGCGCAGCAAATGAACTTCTACGCTGTCTGTAAAACCACCCGTAGCCAGCGGTTTACAGTCGGCATACGGAAGATATGGTTTTATATCATAGATCGGGGTGCGGTCCATGAGATCGGCACCCGTTATTTCCAGGATTGGTCCATCTTCTTTTGAAAAAATAATGTCCTGTAATTCTACACAAGAAAGCGCCAGTGAATTTGGTCGAAATGGAGATCTCGTTGCAAATACTCCCATGCGCTTATTGCCGCCAAGTTTGGGCGGACGAACGGTAGGTGACCATTCCCCACGTATTGTTTCTGAAAATTCCCAGATCAGCCATAAATGAGAAAAATCTTCCAAGCCGCGGACCGCATCGCGATTGCGGTATTCCGGTTCAAATATGATACGGCTGCGTAACTCCGGAACCAGACCGCTCTGTCGTGGAATGCCAAACTTTCCCGGAAAATCAGAGTGTATCCGGGCAATCGGATGAATTTCCATGTTTTCCTCCTGTCACTGATATCATTTATTCAAAATGTCGCTGATATCTTTTGTTCAAAATGTCACTGATATCTTTTGCTCAAAATGTCACTAATATCAATTATTCAAAATGTCACTGATATCATTTATCATTTCATCATCTTTCAGGCGGAAAAGAAATTCCACGCGACGAGATGCATTTTGATCTTCTTTGCCATCCTTATCCAATATAGGATTGCTAAAGGACTTGCCGTTTGCCGTCACAATTTTGCGTAGTTTCGTGATCTTGGCAGTCGACAGCACTTTCTTGTTTTCATCCAAGCAGAAAGTTGCGACAGACAAGGCCCTTTTTTGGGACAGCTCCAGATTATATAAATAGTCTCCCTGTGTATCTGTGTGTCCTTCAATAATAATCTCTGAGATATAATCATTAAATTGCTTGTCTGTTAATACGCCAATATACTTTGGTAAAAACTTTTGCAGCAATTCTTCACCCGACGCTTTCAACGCAAATTGTCCGGAATCAAACAAAATGCTTGAGTCAAGCGCGATGGATCCGGTCTTTTCATCGACTTTCACACTGAGATCCGTACCGTCAAACTCTTTCTTGAGAGCCTCGATCAGTTCCGTTCGAATACCGATCAATTTGTCTAACTGTTCCTGCTGCTCCTGCAGTTGTTCCTGTTGGCTTTGAACCAAAGCCTGCTGCTGCTTTAATTCCTCTTGTTTTTGTTCGTAACGTCTTTGCGATTGCAGCATTGTAAACGAAATGATCAACACAAAGATCAACAAAAGAGCAGCCATCATATCGGAATAGGAAAGCCAATAACTGGTTTCCTCCAAATGTCTTTTCTTTTTTCTGCGCATAATAAACCTCTTTTCTGTACGCGGAACCGGGTGGTGTTATTGTCTGAGTGCCCGAGCAATCTTATCGGCTACTTCATCACTAAATTTCTCCATCATCTTCTCCGTCTGCATCATTTGCAAAGCTTGATAATCCAAGAAAATATTTGCCGTATTATTTTGTGCACGGGGTGCGACATATTTATGGTAACTGTCCAAAAAATCGTCCATGGCATTATAAGCATCTTCTAAGTTTTTCTTGTAAACAAAGTTAAATACCAAAGAAAACACCATACCATAAATAGATGTGTGGAACGCGATCTTGATACCATTCATCAACTGCGGAATGCTGTCCGTAATTGCGGACGCACTGCCGGTATTAAAATTCTGAAGACCAAACGACAGACCGATAAAAGTACCCAAAATACCAAGACCGGTCATTACGCCGGGAACAATGCTGATCAATCCACATTTCATTACACTGTCAATGTAATATTCATTTAGATAATCATCAATATCGCATTGGGCACTTCGCTCTAACATCGTTAATCTTCTGCGCTCCTCGCAATATTCACGAAAACGTGTATCTGCCAATTTGTTACCAAAGAGCTTTGGATTATCTTTATAATCATCCCACAAATAATCGCCTTTACGTTTGAAGTCAGTCTGAAAGTTGCGTGCCGCAAGATGCAGGCTAGCCATCATCCGATTGGCAGGCATGAAACAATGTGTCGTAGAATACAAAATAATCCCGCCGACAATTAAAAACATTCCAATATTAATGATAATGTTGGCGATATCAAGACCCGAACCCGTAAACACGTTCAGATATACGGCCAAAGCCAGCATAATAAAATATACAGGGAATAAAATCCCCTCACTACCAAAAGATTTCATAGGTACCCTCCAATGTTTGCTTTGCTGCAAAAGACCAGCGACCATCCCTCCTGTTCTAAAGAAACCGGGCGTATATCAAAAGCTGATGCCTTGCAGTCGTAAAATGTAACGTGTGCCCGATGGCACAACATATATACTATACAAAGTTTGAGGGAGAAAGTCAAAAGGTGGGCGGGGTGGTGCACTGCATATGAGAGGATTTCGTAAAATAGAAAATGTTATGTTATCTATTACGATAAAAGAGAAAGGATGAAAAGCAAATGGCACTAATTTGTTGCCCGGAATGCAACCGGGAAATTTCGGATACCGTAAGAAAATGTCCGAATTGTGGATACAAAATCAAAAATCACCGATCCAAAAAAGAACCAAAATTATTGAAAAATACGATTTAGTACGTTTTATGGGACAATAAATGTGCTATAATAGTGGCATGTCATAAAAGAATGTGTAGAGAATCCACACTAAGACAAGTAATGTTAAATTTTGCACCAAGAAATCTACGATAGGTATGCGTATAAGAGATGGGAGGGTAAATGGCAAAACGACCGAATCAAAGGCTAAAATTGTTGTATTTAGCAAAGATTATGCTTCGACTGACGGATGATGAACATGGTTTACAGGTAGAGCAGATTATCAATGAGTTGGCCAAGTATGACATTGCGGCAGAGAGAAAGAGTATATATTCTGATTTAGAAGCTCTGCAATTGTTTGGAATTGATATTGAAAAAAAGCACATAGGACGATATGTATATTATTGTGTAGGAAATCGAAATTTGGAATTGGCGGAATTGAAACTTTTGGTAGACGCGGTACAGTCTTCTAAATTCATCACAGAGAAGAAATCCAGCCAGCTTATAGAGAAACTGGAACGCTACGTTAGTCAATACGAAGCGAAACAGTTAAATCAACAGGTATATGTTCACGGTCGGATAAAAACCATGAACGAAAGTATCTACTATAATGTAGATGAAATACATAATGCAATTACAGCAGACGTAATGATTTCATTTCAATATTTTCAGTGGAATTTGAAAAAGGAGATGGAGCCAAGACACGAAGGAGAGAGATACATAATATCTCCGTGGGGGCTGATTTGGGATAATGAGAATTATTATATGGTAGGATATGACGCAAAGGCTGAGTTTGTCAAGCATTTTCGAGTCGACAAGATGTTACGTATTCAACCGATGAAATGCAAAAGAAAAGGTCAAAAGTTATTTCCACAGGGAAATATAGCAAACTACGCAGAGAAGCATTTTGGAATGTTTTCGGGAAAAGAGGAATCGGTCACGCTGCTTTGTCAAAATGGGTTTATAGGTGTGATCGTAGATAGATTTGGAAGAGACGTTAAAATTCGCCCGGTGGATGAGGATCACTTTCAAGCAAAAGTTGAAGTGGTTGTCAGTAATAATTTTTTTGGATGGGTGTTAGGATTAGGAGAAGGGGTTAAGATTACTGCACCGCAGGAAGTTGTCAGTGAACTACAAAAGGAAATTCAAAGAATGAGGAGACAATATTTTGCGGATGATCTGGAAATGGAATTGGCTATGAAGGGTAACAAGTGCTGATTCTTAGATTGAAGTGATGGGGAGGAGATGATCTGGTATGAACAAGCAACAAAAAAACTCGCCGAGGCGAGTTCCTAAAGTTCAATTAAATCACACACTGTGATGCCCGAAGGCGATTTGAATAAATTTTTATTTGAACTTATGATGTAGTTAATACGTATGGTACTTAACTGACATCAATAATAAAGCATAAACTACGACATGTCAAGAGAAAAAGGAGGATTTTATGAAAAAATTTGAAGAGTACTATATTGGATTGGATATGGGAACCGGTTCTGTAGGATGGGCAGTGACGGATCCGACGTACAATATTATCAAACGTCATGGTAAGGCATTATGGGGAATTCGCCTGTTTGAGTCTGCTAAGACAGCCGAAGAAAGAAGAATCTTTCGAACATCTCGAAGAAGAACAGAGCGCCGTAAAAATCGATTACATTTATTGCAGGAAATCTTTGCGGAAGAGATTAGCAAGAAAGACATGGGATTCTATCAGCGCATGAAAGAGAGCAAGTATTGGCATGAGGATAAGAAAGACATCAATGGAAACATGCCGGAGCTGCCGTATGCACTGTTTGCAGATGATGGATTTACAGATAAAGACTATTATAAGAAATATCCGACAATTTTTCACTTACGCTATGCGTTGGCAACGAATACAACAGATAAGCCGGATATTCGATTGCTTTATTTGGCATTGCATCACATTATTAAGCATAGAGGACATTTTCTGTTTGAGGGCAAGAAATTATCAGAAGTAAAAGAATTTTCAACAGCGATTGAGGCATTAGTGCAGCAGGCTGAAGAACAAGAGATTGATCTGAAATCTTTGACGCAAGAAGAGGTGTTGACTCAATTGGAACACATTATGAGTGATGCTCAATGCACAAAATCAGATAAAAAGACGCAGGTCAGCAAGCTCATAGTAGGAACAGATAAGCAGAAGCAAAAACAGGAGAAAGCGATAGCAGCTTTAATTACGGGTTGCACCGTAAAGCTAAGTGATATTTTTGCTGATCCGGAGTTGGATAAAGAAGAAATCTCGAAAATATGCTTTTCTGATAATGGTTATGAAGAAAAAGAGGTAGAAATAGAGTCTGTATTGGCGGATCGATTTTTGCTTATAGCAGCAGCAAAGGGTGTGTATGATTGGACGGTATTGCATGATATACTGGGGGATGCGCGCTTTTTGTCGGAAGCAAAAGTTAAAACCTATGAGAAACACCGTGATGATCTGCGGAAAGTGAAGCAGCTTCTTCGGATGGATAAAGAAGTTTACGAGGCTGTTTTTGGTGTGTCTGAGAAAAATGAGGCAAATTATAGTGCTTATATTGGCATGGCAAAGAAAAATGGAAAAAAACAGCCGATTGAGAAAAAATGTTCACAGGAAGATTTTTATAAATTCTTAAAAAAGCAGTTGGATCGTCTGTCTGTGGATGAAAAGGGGCAAGAGATAATCGATGAGTTAAAAGCAGAGATGGATCTTGGAACATTATTTCCAAAACAAATGATTCGCGATAATGGAGTTATTCCTTATCAATTGCATGAGAATGAATTGAATGCAATATTGGACAACGCACAGAAATTCTATCCGTTTTTGTTGGAGAAAGATCAAGATGGTTATACGCCAGTGGAAAAAATACAAAAGATATTCCGCTTCCGTATTCCGTACTACGTAGGACCTTTGAACACGGCGCATCAAGATAAAGGTGGTCATAGCTGGTCTGTACGTAAAAAGGAAGGCAAAATTTATCCATGGAATTTTTCAGAAATGATTGACGAGGAAGAAAGTGCAACGAAATTTATTGAACGCATGACGAATAAATGCACGTATCTGATCGGAGAGGATGTTTTGCCGAAGGAATCATTGTTGTATGCGAAATTCAATGTATTGAACGAGCTAAATAATCTGCGCATTGATGGGGAACTGATAGCTCCGGAACTTAAGCAGGATATTTATAATAATGTTTTCAAGAAATACCAACGTGTAACAGGGAAAAAGGTCAAGGATTACCTTAGAATCAACGGCGTAATTTCTAAAGAACAAGAACTATCCGGATTTGATCAGAATTTTAAGAGTTCGTTGAAAGCGTATCATGATTTTAAGCAGATCGTTGGAACGGGGGTCCTTTCGGAAAGTGAACAGGAGGATATCGTCAAAGATATTACGCTATTTGCAGATTCTCAAAAGATGTTGAAACAGCGTATTCATAGAAAATATCCGATGTTGTCTGACAAACAGGTTGCTCAGCTTGCCAACAAAAAATATGCAGGGTGGGGCAGATTGTCGCGTACCTTTTTGGAAAATATCGAATCAGTCAATAAAGAGACTGGTGAAGTGATGAATATCATCACTGCGCTTTGGGAAACGAATGAGAACTTAATGAAACTTTTAAGTGGAAAATACGATTATACAAAGCAGATTGAGCAATGGAATGCCGGACAGATGAAAAAAGGAGAGATAGAATATCAAGACATTGAAGAGCTTTATGTGTCTCCTGCAGTAAAGCGCCCAATTTGGCAAACTATAAAAATTGTAAGGGAAATTACAAATATAATGGGTGGTGCACCAAAACGCATTTTTGTCGAGGTTGCAAGAGAGCCCGGTGAAAAAGGCGTGAGAAAAGTTTCTAGAAGAAACCAGTTGTTGGATCTTTACAAAGCCTGCAAAAAGGAAGCACCGGAATTATACGACCGTCTGGCAAATAAGGAGTCTGACAATGCATTGCGCAGTGACAAACTTTTCTTATATTATTCGCAGATGGGAAGATGTATGTATTCCGGAGATGCCATTGATTTGGATGAGTTATTCACAAACCGATATGATATTGATCATATATATCCACAATCGAAGGTTATGGACGATAGTATAGACAACCGCGTATTGGTCAAAAGAGATTTAAATAGCAAAAAGACAGATACATTCCCGGTCTCTGAGGAATACCGAAAAGCAGGAAAAGCATTATGGAGCACGCTGTTGAAAAAGGGATTGATCTCTAAAGAAAAATATAAGAGATTGACAAGAACAGAGCCATTTGGTGAAGATGAGTTGGCTGGTTTTATTGCCAGACAATTAGTGGAGACACGTCAGAGTACCAAAGCAGTTGCGCATTTATTGGAAGAGGCATATCCTGATGCCGAAATCGTTTATGCAAAAGCTCGTGCAGTTAGTGAATTCCGGCATAAATTTGAAATGATCAAAGTGCGTGAGGTGAATGATTTCCATCATGCCAAAGATGCCTATTTGAATATTGTTGTCGGCAACACATACTATGTAAAATTTACAAAGGATGCGGCTTGGTTTGTGCGCAACAATCCGGGACGTACATACAACTTAAAGAAAATGTTTGAGAATGAAACGGTAAAACGTGGAAATGAAACAGCATGGATTCCTGGAGATAACGGGACAATATGTACTGTGAAGAAATGGATGCGAAAGAATAATGTTTTATTCACCAGAAGAGCATACGAAGTGAAAGGAGGGCTTTTTGATCAAAATATTTTGAAGAAAGGGAAAGGACAGATACCGATCAAGGGAGGTGCCGATGAGAGACTCCAGTCGATTGAGAAATATGGAGCGTATAATAAGGCGAGTGGTGCTTATTTTATGCTGGTGGAATCCGATGGTAAGAAGGGAGAGAGAAAGAGAACGATTGAGTTCGTGCCGGTATTTTTGGCGAAAAGCTTAGAGAAATCTGTGGAGCTTCGTAGAAGATATTGTGAGGAGGAACTTGGCCTTGTGAATCCAGACGTGCGATTATCCAAGATAAAGATCAACACACTATTTGACGTGGATGGGTTTAAGATGCATTTGTCGGGAAGAAGTTCTAATGGTTTATTATTTAAAGGGGCTAATCAGCTTGTTGTACCGTATAAGATGGAAAAGATAATTAAGGTGATTAGTAAATATTGCTTTGATTATAAGGAAAATAAAGAAGCAGTACTTTCAGAAAAAATAGACCAACAGAAGAGATGTTTGAAGAGTTGTTCGACATTTTGGTAAGTAAATTGGAATACGCAGTTTATGAAAAACGCTTGTCAGCACAAGTACCTAAACTAAAAAACGGAAAAATTATATTTGTTGAATTATCAGCAGAGGAAAAATGTATTGTATTAATGGAAATTTTACACTTATTTCAATGTGCCAGTCAGTCAGCTAATTTAAAATTAATAAACGGACCGGGACATGCTGGAATTTTAATTATGGGATTTGATATATCAGGATTAAGCAATGTGCACATTATTAACCAATCAATTACAGGTTTCTACGAACAAGTGATTGATCTAAAAACGATATGAGTTGGCGGATTGTTGTCGTACACAACACGGCAAAGTTGGACTTGCAATTGCAATATTTAGTGGTACGGAGTGAGATGAAAACGCAGAAGATACATATTTCAGAAATAGCACTTCTGCTTGTGGAATCTACGTCTGTATCGCTGACAGTTGGATTGTTGGCGGAATTAACGAGACAGAAAGTGAAGGTGATATTTTGTGACCATAAGCGAAATCCATCCTCGGAGTTGATTTCGTATTATGGTTCACATGACACAAGCAATAAAATCCGTACACAAATTACATGGCCACAGTCGGTAAAGGAAGCTGTGTGGACGGAAATTGTTCGTGAAAAAATAAATAAGCAGGCAGAATTCCTGCTGGAAAGGGGGAAGAATACGGAAGCTGCGCTGCTGAGAGACTATGTTCAACAGATACAATGGAATGATGCCACTAATCGTGAAGGTCATGCTGCAAAAGTATATTTTAACGCATTGTTTGGCATGGATTTCTCACGGAGTCAAGATTGCCCGATTAACGCAGCATTGAATTATGGATATTCACTGATGCTTTCTGCAATTAATCGTGAAATTGTAATGAATGGATACATTACGCAGCTGGGGTTATTCCATGATAATATGTTTAACCAATTTAATTTGGGCTCAGATTTAATGGAGCCGTATCGTGTGCTTGTCGATCGAAAGGTATGTGAAATGAAACCAATAGAATTTGAGCATGAACAAAAAATGAAATTAGTTGCTTTGCTAAATGAAGAAATAATAATGGAAGGCAAACATTTTGTCATCCTAAATGCGATCAAGCAATACGTTAAGAGCGTATTCGATGCTTTGAATGAGTCGGACATTGCGCAGCTTTCCTTTTATTCTTATGAGTTATAGGTACATGAGAGTGATAGTAATGTTCGACCTTCCTGTACTATCAAGTGCGCAGCGACGAGAATACACGAGATTTCGGAAATATTTGCTGAAGAGTGGGTTTGTCATGCAACAGGAGTCAATCTATAGCAAGTTAGCATTAAATACCAGCATAGCTCAAAGGATTGAAGATAATGTTCGCAAAAACAAACCTCCTGAAGGGTTGGTGCAAATGTTGACGATTACCGAAAAACAGTATGGTCGAATGGAACTTTTGGTCGGGGAAGTTACAAGTGAAGTGATTCAGAGTGATGAACGGTTAATTATACTGTAATCACGGTAAAAGAGGGGAGGGGGATGTTTGAAATTAACACATCCGGATGTTCATTTCGATATAGAATTTGGAAAGGCTGATTCTCTGATACCAGTGTGTGTTGTAGAATCGCCGGTAAGATGGCGGGAGATTCAAAAGGAATTAATATCTCAGCAAAGTGGTGATAGCGGTAACTGGGTATTGTCGGAAGGTGATAAAGAATTAAAAATCAGCAAAGTCATGGAAATGATATTTAATCCATTGCAGCTAGATGTTAATCAAAGAAAGCTGGTTACTGCCTTTTTGAAATCTTTTGCAGAAAAAGCAGTGAACGAAATGCATTGGAGAGAGGGGCAGGAGCTAAACACACATATCCAAACATTCTTTGGTAATCTAGAGGTGGAGTATTCGTTTGAGTTCAGTATCAATGAGGAACTTGATTATTCGAGTTTGGCGAAAGCTATGGGTATTCAATTAGTTACTGAATATGAAACGGACTTGGAGCGGTTATTGCAATATTGTATATTGCTCCAGGAATTGATAAAGCCCAAATTATTAATATTCTGGAATTTAAGACAATACTTTTCTGCTGAAGAAATGAAATTATTGTATTCGGAAGTGTGCTGTCGAGAATGGAATGTTTTATTAATGGAACATTATATTGACAGTAGAATAGATGGTGAGAAGTGGTATATTATTGATAAGGATAACTGTGAAATCTATTGAAAAAAGAGAAAGATCTCGTTATACTATTATTTAGATAAGTGTGTTTGAGCACAGCAGAGATACATTTTATGTTAGTGATGGCATTTCATTTTCTAATTTGAGGTTTGAGAATGATGTAGAAATGTATGGTGCTCAAACTAGCAATGACTTGTTGACAGCACTTGAAGGTTTGAGAATGATGTAGAAATGTATGGTGCTCAAACGCGAGGTATTCGTCACAATAGGAATCAATGGTTTGAGAATGATGTAGAAATGTATGGTGCTCAAACATCTTATCCACACAAGACTCTTCCATCCCTGTTTGAGAATGATGTAGAAATGTATGGTGCTCAAACAGTATCTCCGGCAAAGTCTGACGGCTCATGTTTGAGAATGATGTAGAAATGTATGGTGCTCAAACTTGCGTTTTGTTCGCATATGTCCTTTGTTGGTTTGAGAATGATGTAGAAATGTATGGTGCTCAAACGAATGACGGAACTATTCCGGCAGATGCCAAGTTTGAGAATGATGTAGAAATGTATGGTGCTCAAACAAAGGGCAACGACCGTCAGACGGTCAATAGGTTTGAGAATGATGTAGAAATGTATGGTGCTCAAACAATTAAGACAGGGAATAAGAAACATATAGGTTTGAGAATGATGTAGAAATGTATGGTGCTCAAACAGTAGTATTTTATATTGCAGAAGTGTAGAAGTTTGAGAATGATGTAGAAATGTATGGTGCTCAAACGAGACAAACACTTTTCAAGGATACAATCTTGTTTGAGAATGATGTAGAAATGTATGGTGCTCAAACGCAAAACTACCTATTATAAGCTAGATGATCGTTTGAGAATGATGTAGAAATGTATGGTGCTCAAACGTTACCAAACGCATCTACAATTGCTCTTCTGTTTGAGAATGATGTAGAAATGTATGGTGCTCAAACGGCGGCAAGTGATTTTTACGGCGGTTATAAGTTTGAGAATGATGTAGAAATGTATGGTGCTCAAACACCATTGATAGTTAGTATTTTAGGTGTAGTGTTTGAGAATGATGTAGAAATGTATGGTGCTCAAACTCAGATGCAGTCCTTTTACTCTTCTGTATGGTTTGAGAATGATGTAGAAATGTATGGTGCTCAAACGCACAAGGCAGTGCAGGAATTAACGAGTTAGTTTGAGAATGATGTAGAAATGTATGGTGCTCAAACACTTATTGGCATAAAATTGCAGGAACTTTGTTTGAGAATGATGTAGAAATGTATGGTGCTCAAACTCATGCCATTTTGTCGCTCCGAGTTCGTTAGTTTGAGAATGATGTAGAAATGTATGGTGCTCAAACTTCATCGCACGTTGCGAAAGTGGGAGCTTTGTTTGAGAATGATGTAGAAATGTATGGTGCTCAAACGTCTCCGATCGCAGAGCACACATCCATAAGTTTGAGAATGATGTAGAAATGTATGGTGCTCAAACGGAATGATTTCCGCAAGGTCTCCTGTGTAAGGTTTGAGAATGATGTAGAAATGTATGGTGCTCAAACTCGTCGCCGACTCCGTTGTCGTCCCAGTCGGTTTGAGAATGATGTAGAAATGTATGGTGCTCAAACCAGCAAGGGTCATAGCGTTATACATATCTTGTTTGAGAATGATGTAGAAATGTATGGTGCTCAAACTGATAAACATTTTATTTCACTCCTTTTAAGTTTGAGAATGATGTAGAAATGTATGGTGCTCAAACCATGCAAAAATTTAGGGAAGTATCAGCGAAGTTTGAGAATGATGTAGAAATGTATGGTGCTCAAACTAGGATTGTAGGTGGTTATATGCTTAGTTAGTTTGAGAATGATGTAGAAATGTATGGTGCTCAAACTGTCCTCGTTGTCATCCCTTATAGTATTCGTTTGAGAATGATGTAGAAATGTATGGTGCTCAAACTGCACTGTTTCAGTTTTTGACGTGCAGATGGTTTGAGAATGATGTAGAAATGTATGGTGCTCAAACCACAAGTTACAGATTGAACTTGGTGAGTTGGTTTGAGAATGATGTAGAAATGTATGGTGCTCAAACGAGCAGAACGGTGGAAGTGGAATATCTGTTGTTTGAGAATGATGTAGAAATGTATGGTGCTCAAACGCAGTGGCTTTTTGGCTGGTCAGCCATTTTGTTTGAGAATGATGTAGAAATGTATGGTGCTCGAACTGCCACCGGATTCCTGTTGCATTACGGCTGTTTGAGAATGATGTAGAAATGTATGGTGCCCAAACATACTTTAGCAATGGCGTATTTACCATTGGTTACAGAGACTGGGCACTGGAACATGAGAAAATGGGAAAAGGTGTAACTTTGACTGAGGATGAAATGATGAAGTTGAAGGAACTATTGTAAAGAGGTGAGAAGATGGATACGAGCAGGCTTATTGGCATGCGTGTTGTTAATGTTAACACTCATGCTATAGGAACAATTGAATATATAAAAGATGGATATATTGCAATTGATTTCCATGGAGATATAAGTAAGTATGCGTATCCATCTTCATTCGCCAAAATGTTTGAACTCGAAGACGAGGTGCTTCAAGAAAAGATACAAACTGAAGGTGTTGGAGCATCTTTTGAGATGTTTAAGAGAGATTGTAGATTTGCTATTAATAGTGAAATAGAGTATTTGAAAGTAACTGGTGGGAAGAAATATAGAATTATTGATGGGGAAAAATTACCATCTAAAAATGGTGAATATTTATATGCGTTTGATACAGATACTGAAATGCATTATCCAGATGGAACAGCTATAAAATTATGGTTTCCAGATAATATTGTAACAGCTTATGTAGTATCATGTGAAGATTTTACAATACTTATTAGGACGATGGAGTATATTGGAGAATTTGTAGAGAGCGTAGAATTTACTTCAGAACAATGGCAATTATTGGAGTCATTGATGGATAGGCTTGATGAGATGGAACCTAAATCTGATTCTATTGTATATGAAATTGCATGTAATGGAAGAACGCAAATCTCGCAATGGAATAGTATTAGAAGTGGACAAAATTATGCTTTTAATAGAGCTATCACTGAAAAAATTACATTTATTTGGGGACCTCCGGGAACTGGAAAAACAGAAACTCTTTCTAATATAGCAATAGAACATATTTTAAAAGGAAGACGAGTTCTTATGCTTTCATACAGTAATGTTTCAGTAGACGGAGCCCTACTTCGTGTTGCAAAAAAAGCGGATCTTCCAGATGGCGTGGTTATCCGATATGGATATCCTAGAACAAAGGAATTAGTCTACAGCAAAAGCTTAACATCGTATCAGTTTGTATTACAAAAAAATCCCAGTTTAGCTCAGGAATATCAAGAACTTTTAGAAAAAAAGAAAAAATTAAAAAGAAGATCACCTGAAAGGTTCGAGATAAATAATAGAATTAATAAAATTAGAGATTATTTATCAGAGCAGGAGAAAGAACTTATTCATAAGTCAGCATTTGTTGCAACCACAGTATCTAAGGCCACAGTTGACAAGGCAATATACACACAAAGATTTGATGTTGTCATATTTGATGAGGCAAGTATGGCATATGTTCCACAGGTGATATTTGCAGCAGGAATTGCAAAAAACTATTTTGTATGTTTAGGGGATTTTTGCCAGTTACCTGCAATTGTACAGAATAAGGTTGATGATCGATTAACTAAGGATATATTTGAGCATACAGGAATTACATCGGCTGTGGAGAATAATGAAGGACATGGCTGGCTTGTCATGCTTGACTTACAATATAGAATGCATCAGGAAATAGCTGATTTTGTAAGCGGAAATATGTATCAGGGAAGGTTAAAAACATTTAATAAAATAATGGAAAGTCGCAACGAAATTGCTGCACTTCCGCCATGCCCAAATGAGGCTATGACTTTGATGGATTTGAGTGGAATGTATTCTGTATGCACTAAAACAAAAGACAATTCCAGAATAAATCTTTTATCAGCGATGATGAGTATGAGATTGGCTGAAAAATATATAGGTAATTATGAAGTGGGAATTGTAACTCCGTATAGTGCACAATCCAGATTAATTGTAGCAATGCTTAGAGATATACAGGTAGTAGATAAAAGATGGGAAAAAGTATCTTGTGCTACAGTGCATCAGTTTCAGGGTTCAGAGAAGCCTGTAATAATATATGACGCAGTTGACTGTTATAGAATGCCATATCCTGGCACATTGCTGACATCTTTGAAAAATGACACTGCGAATAGGTTATTTAATGTAGCTGTAACAAGGGCAAAAGGTAAATTTATATTAGTAGCAAATGCTGATTATTTATTAAAGAAGAAAATATCTAAAAATCTAATTTTTACTAAGGCTATAAATATGATGAGGCAATCAACTAAGAAGAAAAAAGGTTTTGAAATATTAGATGAGTTAATGCCTGAATTGAATGAAAAACCAAGCATATACCTTGAGGATAGAGAGGCTAGTTGGGGAACTTTTATCAGTGATATTGAGGCTGCAAAAAAGATAATTCATATAGACATGCCGGATATAATGGATGATTTAGATGGCAGGCTTAGTCAGCTCAGTAAAATCTTTAATGAACAGAATGAAAAAAATGTGGAAATTTGCATAAGACATTTGGAAGAGATTGATTTACCAAATGATTTGCAAAAATTCCAAAAGATATTTGAGTATGTTACTACACCGGTAACGATTATAGATAAAAGTATAATATGGTTTGGACAACCTCTATATGCAGCTGATTTTATTTCAGAGGGAGAAATTTTGGATACAGAATATTTTCCATGTATGCGGTTTGCGGGGAAATATTCAGCACGTTTGTTGCAAGCTTTTTTGGAAATGTAATGGGAGGTAATAGGATTGAACATAAATGAACATGCCGAAGAATTAAAAAAAGAGGAACAAAAAGTACTTGATATTTTAATTACTAAAATGGATAAGGTAATTAGAAATCTTGATCAAAGAATGCAGGGTTATGTGGAAGAGGCGAGGAATACAGATATATCCATTAATCCAGATTCTTATTTAGCAAAAGTACTGGCTCAACAGGGGCTTAAGGATACTCATGAAAATAGAAAAAATTTTCTTCAAGCAAGAGATGAACTATATCATACACGCTTATTATTGCATTATAAAGATGTTAATGGAGAAGGTTTAGTCGAAATTAAGGTGGGACTTCATTCATGTAATAATAATGCCGAAAATTTTGTGACATTTTGGAAAATGCCATTATGTAGACATTATATATTGAATAACTCATCTGTAGAATATGAAAGTGTAGTAAAAGATAAACATGGGATAGAACATCATACAGATTATACACTTATTGTAAAAAATCAAGTAAAACTGAGATTTACAAGAGTTGTGAGTGCATTAAATTTAGTTCCTGGTGTGTTTGATGATGTACTAATGAATCAGATAAAGGGAACAGGCTATTTCAGTGATTCTTTCTTGGAAAAAATGATACAGGAATTTAAACCGGACGAATATGACCCTAATGCAGCAGCAAAGATAATCTCAGATGAATTTCTTCAGGAATTATTGGAAAGGCGATCTACACCAGAGTTTAAAAATATTGTATTTTCTATTCAAAAGAAGCAGGGCGAAATTATTCAAGCACCATACAATAGAAATATGATTGTACAGGGGTGTGCTGGTTCAGGTAAATCTATGATCATGTTACATAGATTACCGATTATTTTATATGATAATCCGAAAAGTTTAAATAGAAGTAACTTGTATATAATTACACCATCTCAAATGTATATTGATATGGCAGAAAATATGCGTCATCAGCTTGAAATCTCTGATATTAAGATGGGCACAATTGAACAATATTTTGATTATTGTATTCAAAAATATGCAGGACACAAGGCTGGCGAATATGGAAAGATAAGCTATCATACAAAATTGACATCTAAAAAAGAAAAGTATATTTATTCAAAGGAGTGCATAGAAACTATTAAGTCTTTTTTAGATAAGAATTGTAAAATGGATATGTCTTTCCTTGAGCAGGCATCCCAGACATTGTCGGTGCCATTAAATTTGACGGATTCAAGCGAAAATTATTTATCACAGATAAGAGGTAGAGTGCTGAATTGTCAGAAAATAATTAATGCTAATAATGTTATTCTTTCACAGTATTATGCAGAAATTAGAAATACTTTGGATGCTCTGGATATGCTTCGCACAGCGTTAAGGCATCGCAAAGATAATACAATTAGAAATATTAATAAAGCTATTTCTAAAGAAAAAAAGACAATATCAGATGCCCAAAAGAAAATGAAAACTTATGATTCAGTAATAAATGCACAGGCAATTGAAAATAGAAAAATAGAAATCAATGAGTCAAATGATAAAATAGAATTTTTAAAATCTACACTAGAGAGTGTGTATGAAGATGACGGCTATTTTAAAAAATTGGTGAATATTGGTGAAAAATTGCAAGAAGCATTGAATATTTTCGAAAATCTGAAAAAAGAGTATGCGCAAAATGATGATGACACAATCAATGAAGCTGTAAATAATATCGGAAAAATCATTGGAGCATACTTTATGATATCATGGGATTTATCTAAAGTAGAAGATAAGTATTCAGAATATCAGGAATCCATTGCTGAACTTTTAGATAAGGCTCAAAACTGCGTCAATATATTACAAAATGAAAATAAAAAGTATTTAGAATATAGCTATTTTACTAAGATAAAAAACAAGTGTGATATATTGATTCAAATGAATGAAGGTATTGTAAAAAATACATATACGTTTATTATGAATAAAATTGGCATAAAGGAGAGTGACAATGGAAAAATTCAAGCATTTAGTTGCTCACCATATTTATACTTGCAGATTTTATATCAATTTCAAGGACATCCGAATAATGGCTTTGAGTCGTTTTTATCAATTGATGAAGCACAGGGAATTGCACCAGAGGAAATAAGATTACTGTATAATGTTAATGATGGAAAAACTGTATTTAATATGTTCGGAGATGTGTATCAACATATAGAGGGAGCAAAGGGTATTGACAGCTGGTCAGAATATGCTGATGTTTTTACTTCTGATATGCATGAAATGCAGGAAAACTATCGTAATGCTTCACAAATCACGGATTTTTGTAATAAACAATTTGGTATGAATATGTCAGCAATTAATACGCCGGGAAAAGGTGTTCATGAAATATTGTCAGATGAAGAATTTTACAACGAAATGATATCACAGCTTGTAGATACGCAGAGAACGGGATTAGCTGCTATAATAGTTGGAAATGATATGGAAGCAAGATATTTATTGAATCGTTTTGGAGCATACGAAAACAAATTTCATGATATGACAATTGAAAATTTCAGTATTCATCGTACTAGATGGAATATTATTAACATTGATGATGCGAAAGGACTAGAGTTTAGTACAGTCATTGTGTTGTCTGGGAGAATGAGTAGAAATGAGAAATATATTGCTTATACCAGGGCATTAGATGAACTTTTTGTATATTCAGATGTTATAGATGTGACTGGAATTGAAGGTAAATCAACGAAAGCCAAGACGAATGAAATAAAGGAAAATGTTGCTTCCAATACAAGTAGTCGACAAGTTCATGTAAAACATGTTTCTGAAAGGAATCATAATAGAGGAAACAGTGCAGTTAGAGATTTCTTTAAAAATAGTGGTTTTGAAGTGATAGACAATAGGGGGAATGGAGGTCGTCTATGGATAATTGGGGAAAAGACAGATATTCGTGATACTGTAAATTCGGCAATCGCTCAATTTGGAATATCTGGGAAATATGCATCGAGCAAAGAAACAGATTTTAAAAATGGATGGTATACAAAGACTGATAAATAAGAGACACAGGAGGATTACATCATGGAACGAGTAGTAAAATTTTAAAAGAAGCAGAGATATATTATTTGGCAACTGTGGAAGGTGACCAGCCAAGGGTAAGAACTTTTGGAACAGCACACATTTTTGAGGGAAGACTGTATATTCAGATTGGAAAGGTAAAGGATGTTTCAAAGCAGATTCATGCAAATCCAAAGGTGGAAATTTGTGCATTTAAAAATGGCGAATGGCTTCGTATAGCAGGAGAACTTGTGGAAGATAATGTTGGTGTTGTAGTAAATGTCTCCAGCATTGAATGAGAAACTTCACGATTGTTGGAGTGATCGTTTTTAATTTTAGACACTCCGATTATGGCATGGATTTGTGAGGGGTACAATCCGTGGGCAGATTAGGCGCTTATGAATATTCCGGCTAGCATGTCCCTGCTGTCCGGCATAAGGAAACCAAGAGAAGTGTATGATTGGATCAATGCTAGTTTATCAGTTTCAACTCAATTGTAAAGCCTGCCTCGCACCGCAAAGCGGCTCTGGACTTGACAAATGAGTTGTACCCGATAAATATCCATTAAGCCAATCAAGACGGTTTCCGTGTTCCGGAACACTGGTTTCCACATTTCCGGAATTAAGGTTTCCTAAAACAAGAATATCCAGCTTACTGTAGAAATGTAAAATAGTGAAAAAATAGTGTAATTTTAGTGGAAAAATTGGCACTCTCGTGATATACTATGTCAAGAAAAACAAATGGATGCAAAGTAGATGTTTTTTCTTGGGCTCATTATATCAGGAGGGTGCTTTATTATGATTAAAGTAACTTTGTCAAATGAAATATTAAAGTATATTACGGAGATAGATAAAAACAAGTATAAAGCATCAGAGGTTTCGTTGCCTATTGCGGTAGCAAGTAAGTTGCGGAAAAATTCAAAGAAGAAAAGTTCCTATGCGTCTACTAAAATTGAAGGGAATCCTTTATCGGAGAAGCAGGTGGATGAGGTTATAGATAGCGATGAACGAAAACACTATCTTAAACCGGAGCAGGAGGTTCGTAATTATTTCCTGGCACTGAATTATTTGGAAGAGAAAGCGGCAAAGAAGGAGAGGTTTTCCAAGAAACTGATATTAGATGTACAGAAGTATGTTGAAAAGGGAGCTTCAAAAGAAAAAATCGGACTTCGAGGACCAATGCCCCCCGGAGTATTATTTGCGGTATATAATTCACAAACAGGGAATCCTGATTATATTCCTCCGGAATATATTGATATACCGGATCTGCTGGATGAATTGGTGGAATATGTGAATGCAACAGATGATCATCCGCTCATAATTGCAGCTGTAGTGCATTATCAGCTTGTAACAATTCATCCATTTGAAGATGGAAATGGGCGGACCGCAAGGCTGCTCTCGGGATATATTTTAGATATCAACGGATATGGTTTTAACGGAATTGGCTCATTAGAAGAGTATTTCGCATATGATATTGATGAATACTATGAATCAATCCAGATGGGGCTGCCTGCACTGTATTATTCGGGACGGGAGAATCCTCCGCATCCTGAGATTTGGATCAATTATTTCCTTCGCATGGTGCTGCTATACTCAAATAAGGTTTGCGAATTGTCAGAGAGTTCAAACAACGAAGAATTGGAAGGAAGCCTTTCGTATCTAAAAGGGAAAGAGAAGGAATTGCTCTTGCTGCTCATGAAGAACTACAAAAGAGAGTTCACGCCGATCGAAGTCAGCAAAGAGCTTAAGGTTACAAATAAGACGGTAATTAATCGTCTTGCAACACTTGTAAAAAATGGTTTTGTCATTCCGAATCTGGTTAAGGAACGTATACGTTCCTATGAACTTTCTGATTTTACCAAGCAGAATGAGAAGGAGATAAGAAAGCTTTTGAAGTGAGGCGGGAGATTGATGAAATAATGGATGGCAAAGTGGATAACAAAATTATAAAAAATTCCGTCCGCTTTTGTGCTATAATTTATAAGTAGATGGAATCGTGAGGAGGTGATGTATCATGCTTACTGACGATGAGATTAGAGAAATATGTGACCGTTATGAGCTTATATATAATATAACAGACAATGTAGTTTTTATTCGCTCAGCATGTGGACGTTGGAACATATTTTTGCGAGGAGATGAGGTTGTCAATCTACGTCACGAGAATTATCGATGGGCGAAGGGGACAGCACAGAAAACACACAAGAAATTTGCTGAAAATTATCACGACCAGGAATTGGAAACAAAGGATTTTCGTGAGGTGGTCAGTTATATTGTGAGACATGATAAGAAGATGTTGCGCAATTTTAAGAAAAGAACAAAGCTGGACAAAATATTTGAGGAAATCGAGGGAAATCAATGTTCTGATTAACAGGGAAAGGTAGGTAGAATACTATGGATTTTTTTGGTTGGGAAGATTTGGACGGGGACGGTCATGTTGATGAAGTTGAGAGCCTGCTTGCAGACGATCTTATGTGTACGAATGATGAGGAACGTGAAATGAATGATGGAATCGGAGGTTTGGGTCCGACCTCTGGGTCATTTGGGCTGGAAAGTGGTATTGACGGCGATGTGGATGAGGAATTTCATGATGGACTGGAAATAGATTTACTGAATGCTGATATTGATCCGGATGATTTTCGGTTAATGGATGAGGAGGAAAGACTCGAGGCTTTGGATGATGCTGGTTTGGATCCTGATGATTTTGATGATTTTTTATGATTTTTGACATTGATTATAGTAATAGTGTGATGACATAGAGGACGGTATTCTTGATCGCGAGCAAAGACTTAGATCCTGCTCGCGATCTTGGATACCGTCTTTCTGGGATTCGAGCTTATATTTTCTCCAGATATCTTCTGCGGTAATATTCCATGGTTCTGTATTCCAAAATATCATGCATATGTTTTATAAAAGCATCGTTTTTTACGATATCTTTTAGGTCATCTCTAATTGCAAGTGCAAAGCCGTCTTTTTCGACAAAGAAACCTTTTCCCGAAGCCTTCAAATATTTAATAGGCATGCTTTTGGCTTTGCGCAAATGTTGCTTATCTGTTATAGATTTGTATTCATCATATGTAATGTCCGCGGCAAAATCTTTCCAGTTTTTGCCGGTATTAAAAAAGTCTTTCCATGCTGCAAGAACTTCGTCATCCTTGACAGCTAATCGTACATTCCCATGATTAAAAAAGCTATAAAGAATAGGCATTTTATAGACTTTCTGCATATCTGTTGTTTCAATTAATGTCAGAAAGTCCTTGCCCAAACCTGAGCAAAGTGTTTCCTCTGTCTCAGAGAGCTCGTGCAACTTCTCCAAAAATTCCAAATAATGCCGGAATGGATTTTCTTTGGCATGCGTTATGCAATATCGGTAAACATCATCATCCATATAGGTGAATAATTGCATACGTGTAGGAATCTTGCCATCGAGCTTTTCTTTAACACGATAAAATTCATGTGTTATCCGCTCTTTTGCCGTAAGGGATTTTTGATCTAATTTCTTAAATAGGTCAATTAAGCGCATATCGAAATCTACAATACAGTCATCTGGATATTCTATGCTGGAAAGATCAGTTGGAGCGTTCTTATTAGAATCTCCTCCGCCTGTTAACAACAAAGGTACCCGTCCGGCTTTTTCGTAATTTCCTATGAAGTCAAGCACATTTAGGTATGTTTTTCCTTTGCTGATCCTAAGTCCACGTCCTAATTGCTGTAAAAAGACAACAGGAGATTCTGTGGGTCTTAAAAACATAACCATATCAAGATCTGGTATGTCAACACCTTCATTGAACATATCAACGGAAAAGATCACTTTAATTTCCTGATTTTTCAACTTCTGTATGGCGATATTTCTTTCTTCAGAAGGTTCGCCGTTGGTATTACTATATACAGCCACAGCATCTATACCTCGGGCACAGAATTCTTTAGCCATTTCATTTGCATGTTTTCGAGAACAACAAAAACCCAACGCTCTCTTTGAAGGGTATTTTTTATAATATTTATATATCAGGTCATAACGATCTTTATTTCCTATATAGGCTTTGTCGAGTTGTTTTTCATCATAATGGCCCCTTACCAAGTGAATAGAGGAGTAATCAACAGTGTCATATATGCCATAGTAATGAAAAGGAACAAGAACCCCTTTATTAATAGCTTCTTTTAATGAAATTTCATATGGAACATTGTAGTCGCATATTTCGTAAATGTCTTTGCCGTCCAATCTTTCCGGTGTTGCTGTAAGACCTAGCAAAAACTTGGGCTTAAAATAATTTATTATTCTCTGATATTGATCATTTACTGCATGATGAAATTCATCAATAATCAGGTAATCAAAATAATCCGGGGCAAAATAATTCTCCGTCAGATATTCACTCCTGCCAAGCGTGGCAACAGATGCAAATATTACAGACTTATCTTTATCTTTCTGCTTACCATAAAAGAATCCATAGTCGTTTGATTGTCTGACATTTCTAAATGATATGGCAGCTTGCTTTAATATTTCTTCTCGGTGTGCAACGAATAAGACTTTCTGGTATTTAGCAGAATCAAATGCTGCCAAATACGTTTTTCCAATGCCCGTAGCGGCATGGACTAACCCCTTTGTGGCGCCTTCTGACCTGCTATCTGCTAAGGCGTACAAGGCTTCGATCTGTGGACCCCTTGGCTGGAATAGTTTTCTTACCGGCGTATCGGAATTATCCTCAACAGCATCATATCTTGCTAAATCTTTGGACACAGCCGGCTTATGCCAATTTTTTGAATATCGTTTCAATTCATCATCATCAATTATGATAGAGTGATTTTCAAACAAATCCTGAAATGTGTCATAGAATAACACAAAATCTTTATGGTTGTCCTGGCTGTTAAGACGATAATTCCATTCAATTCCGGAAGTGAGGGCACTGCGTGATATGTTGGAAGAACCAATATATATGTCTTCGTAATTTTCGTAATGAAAAATGTATGCTTTCGGATGGAATGAACGATGTTTGTCATTATAGAATCTCATGTCTACGCGATTTCCAAGTTCGTTTTTTAATAGATATAGGGCTGAGGGTTGCGTAATTCCGAGATAATTACCGGTTAGAATTCGGATCTGCACACCCCTGTCAAGAGCTGTTTTTAGGTCATTTAAAATGAGCCTGACTCCGGACTCCATGAGAAAGGAAACGATAATGTCTATTCTTTTTGCATGCAACATACTTAATTTTAACTGATAATATAAATAGCGGTTTCTATTATTGTCACCGGTCATGACGTCGGTCTGTTCTATTTGTGTTTCGTCAATGTCTAGCTTTTTCGTAAAATTAAATTGAGCCATTTTTCATCACCTCTTCCTGGTCTGGCATCAGCAGTAATCCATTCTTCTTCTATCGTTAATTCCTTAAATTCTTGAATAAAAATATCAAAGGATTTTTTTGTCATATATGTAAAATATCTTCCATCTTTTATTCCTTCGAAAGTGCCATACTTAAATGATGTGTATATAACCCCTCCTTGTTTTAGGGCTTTGGTCATTTTCTTTAGCACGTCAGTCAGTTCATCGTGCGGCAAATGTAAAATTGATGAACACGCCCAAATGCCATCGTATTTATCGATTTCGGATAGTTCTTGAAAATACATTTGTTTCACTTCGATTCCCGTATATTTTTCTGCCAACCGGCATAGTTCTTCAGAACCATCAACGGCATCTACATGAAAACCGAGTTCGAGGAAATATTTCGTGTCTCGACCTGATCCACAACCAAAATCCAGAATGTAAGAATTCTTTTCGAGTTTGGAAAGAAACAAATCCTGAATTTGTGTTATATTTGCGTTGACTGTGTTGTCGCAAAACTCAGCAGCATTGCGATTATAGTATAAAATTGTTGAATCATAATAATTGTGTTTCATTGATTCCACCATACTTTCTATAGCTTGTATCATGTACCATAATGGAAGTTGATATAATAAAAATATTATATTCTATAATTAGAACAATGACAATCGGATAATTAGTTCCTATAAAAGGCGTAAATCAGGACAAAGCGCTTGCGTGGAAAGGAATTGAAAATAAAATATACAAATAAATGTTACATTAAAAATAAATAATAATTTATTTTTAAGGGAGGACGATATGATGAAGAAAAAGGGACTATTATTGTTAGCAATATTCTGTATTAGCATGTTTTGCTGTTCATGTGGTAATAATCAGAGTAAAACAAATACACCAACGAAAAAAGAACAGTATCAGGCGGCGCAAAAATTATATGATGCGCAAAAATATCAAGAAGCATATAATGGTTTTAAGGCATTGGGGCAAGATAGTGATTCATTAAGCAAGGCTTCTCAAAGTTATGCATTGATGATTAGTGATGCGATGCAGGGAGGAGATTATGAGAAAGCATTAACGCTGCTGAAAGCATCAGATATAGATCAATTACAGATTGATGATAAGGATACGTTGATTTTGCAATGCCAGTATGGACAGATATTGGATAAAATGAATCAAAATGATTTTGAAGGAGCGCGTGCATTAATTGCATCATTAACAGATCAGAATGTGGCTGCGGAAGTTACAACAGAGTGCGATTACAAGCAGGGGAGTTATTTGTATACACAGAAAAAATACCAAAATGCGGCGCAATATTTTACAAAAACTCTTAATTATGAACAGACAAGTGATTATTTATTGAAAATTGCAAAAAAATTAGTTAAACAAAAGAAATACGATGCAGCATTAAGCATTTGTAAACAATTAGGAAATACAAAAGCTGTGAAAAAAGTGGTGGCTAATATTTACACTAAGCAAAAATATGCTCGTTTTAAGAAGGGGGTAGAGGAAGGGGAGTATCTTTTGACGGAAGATTTACGGTACTTAACAGCATCGGAAACAGAGCAGATTTTAAAGAAGTATTTTTATGGAACATGGGTAGAGTATACTACGCAAAAGAAACTTACCATTTCGAAATATGAACGTGGAGGAAAAAGGTACGGAATATACACAGCGACCACAGATGGCTGCTTTACAACCATATATTACTATTATATGGATAATCCGAAGAAAATATATATAGATTGGCATCATGAAATGAATGTTCCCGGATATGTCTCACATTATGCGATTGATGCAAGACGACAGGATGGTTATGCATATGAGGAATATTCATATTTGCCAAAGTCATTGCAGGATATACGAGAAAACGATCGTTTGCCGGGATATGAAGAAGATCAGTACACAGAGACCACAAACGATGATACTTCATCAAGTAGCAATGGTAATAATTCATCAAATTCAGATAGCAGCTCACAGAATGATTTTGATGAAAACGAGGTAGTTGCAATTGCAGAAGCTGGTCTTGGAGAGGCAATACTTAAGACATCATATGCTAAGTATTCCGCTGGCTGGACGAATCAAGGAGTCGTAAGTGTTAAGAAGAATAGTTTTGGACAGCCTCAAGTTAAGTTCAAGGTATTTTTTCCACAAAAAAATAGCGTGAAATACGTTGATGTAATACTTATGAAAAGTCCAATGCAGGGATATCGAGTTTTTCGTGGTGTGATTTATTGATAGAGGGTGAGTGTCCGCAGGATATCAGATGGCTGGTATTTGAAGTTGATATTATGTTTATATGATAGGAACCAACATATTTCACAGGGAATATGTGTGGTTCCTATTTCCATTTGCCAATCCCCCGCCTGCCTGTTAAAATATAACTATAATTACTGTGTATGGATTTTCGTATGACCCACACAATAATAGAGCAAGCAACAAAGCAAACAGTATGCCCTGGGATTCACGCTAAGCGGATCTGGGAGAATGGAGGTTCACCATGAACAAACAAATTTCTAAGATTTTGACAATGCTGGTGATCGCATGTATTTGTGTGACAACAGTTGGAGCGGAAGCTTCTGCATCTGCGTACAAGATGTTTATGTACAAGAAGGGTGTGAAAGTGTATCGGGAGGCATCGCTTACGAAGGGAAAGAAGCATTATACGAAAGGAACCAATCGCAAGGATGAAGCTACGCAATATCAAATTGTGAAGATGACGGGTAAGCGCATTGTGGTTCGTCCGCAAAAAGGATATTTCGACAGTGCCGATCCTTATTTTTTGAAGAAAAAGATTACGTTGAAGTTATCGAAAAAATGCCGATTTTATTACACGGATGTATTGTTTCCGTTAGATGGGGAGAAACGAAAATATCGTCGTGTGTCCAAGAAATCGGTCAAGAAGTACATGAAGGAGTTAAAGATTTATTATTCACAGATAGAGAATGTCGGCAAGTATTACAATGGTGGATATGCCGGTGAAATTTATATGAAGAATGGGAAAGTGGTGGCTGTACTCAGTAACGGCGGTGACTGATGTTGCAGTGTCTGTGGTGACTGACGCTGCGGTGTCTGTGGTAACTGGTGCTGCGACGTGTGGTGGCTGATGCTGCAGTGTCTGTGGTGACTGATGCCACAACATACATTGAGTATTCAAAGGAAAGAGAGAACTTATGGCAGAGATTAAGTGGGCGGTTCTTGGGACAGGTGTGATTGCAAATGAGATGGCGGCTGCGTTGGCAAAGGGTGGACGCAACATTTATGCGGTGGGCAACCGCACGCACTCGAAAGCTGTTGCGTTTGCTGAGAAGTATGGGATCGAGAAAGTGTATGATGATTTTGAGGAAATGTTTACCGATCCGGATGTGGACGTGATATACATTACAACGCCCCACAATACGCATTTGCCGTTTATGGAGAAAGCCTTACGTGGCGGCAAGCATGTTTTGGCGGAGAAATCGATCACATTAAATAGCGCAGAGCTGGAACGAGTACGTGCGTTAGCAAAGGAAAAGAAGCTGATCTTGGCGGAGGCAATGACGATCTATCATATGCCGCTGTATCGTAAATTACGTGAGATTTTGGCTTCCGGACGTCTTGGCAAGGTGAATCTTATAACGATGAACTTTGGCAGTTTTAAGGAATACGATATGCAAAATCGATTTTTCAATCGTAATCTTGCCGGCGGTGCGATGCTTGATATCGGTGTATATGCCTTGTCGTTTGTGCGGTGGTTTATGGAGTCTAAACCGGACGTCGTGCTTTCGCAGTATAATCCGGCACCGACCGGAGTGGACGAGTCATCGGTTTTCGTACTCAAAAATGCAGAAGCGCAAATGGCAACAGTGGCATTGAGTTTGCATTCGAAGCAGCCCAAAAGGGGAATGATTTCCTGCGAAAAAGGTTATATTGAGATCATGGAGTATCCGCGCGCAGAGGAAGCGGTGATCACTTATGTTGACGGAACGAAGGAGACAGTGCGTGCCGGTGCGCATGAGGATGCACTTATGTATGAATTGCAGGATATGGAAATGGCGATCCAAGGAGATACATCGCACATATATGCAGAGTATACGGAAGAGGTCATGGAGATCATGACAAGTTTGCGCCGCGAGTGGGGAATTGTTTATCCGGAAGAGGAGGCATGATTTCATGGAAGAGCGATTGAAGGTTGAGGTGCAGATTTCCTCGTATGATGCAAAAGGGCTGCAATGTTTTGTTGCAGAGCAGATACAGAAGTATCGGCCGGAGGAATCCGGTCCTAAGAAAATGTTCAAAAAGGTTGCGGGCTCTTTGGTTAAGAGAATACCATGCCAGGCAGAATTGCAGCTTGCATTGAATGTGCTTAGTGTCCCGGCGGTCAATCGTAATTTATCTCGTGAAGCGACGGAGGCGGTCAATCATTGGCTGGCAGGCGTTGCAGGTACAGATGGGAAAGACGATGAGAGTATTTTGACAATTGACAGCTTTTCCTGTCAATTGCACGGCGAGAAGATGGATTTGCAGGCAGATGTGAGCGGATTTAAGCTGGAACGGTTATTGGACTGTCTGCTTCCCCAAGGAGACAGCGTGGGAATCCGGGTTTTGCAAGGGATCCGTAACAACATTTCCGAACAGGAATCTTACCAATTACTGGAATATATAGTGTGGTGGGCAAATGAACATCGAGTGTATCAACTTGCACTGGATGCATTGCAGCAAGAAGAGGATCCACAATATAAAGCGCTTCGCCAGATTCAACCGCATATTGAATATGTGCACGTGATCAGAGACAACACTTAAGTGCCTCAAACTTCCCATACCGGAAGCTATTGCACAACCACATATTGCTTATTATGTCAATGACTATATAGCATTTTGCAGCCACCAAAGAGCGATTTCTGCC
>ENA-OPCV01000792-OPCV01000792.1-human-gut-metagenome-genome-assembly--contig:-NODE-792-length-27386-cov-4.086093_pt1 | contig 27386 bp, 19 predicted proteins | sample MGYA00241257_ERZ501494 | MGnify/ENA primary metagenome ERZ501494 (study PRJEB25962, sample SAMEA2042618) | human gut metagenome | biome: human gut; feature: human-associated habitat; material: faeces...
GTTTCTTTTAATCTATTTGTAGTCAATTAAATACCTTCAGACTACATCAAATATAGTGAAAGGTTGCGGGCTTGCCCGCCGGGATTGCCGAACCGGATCCTATCTTCTACAAAAATAGTGATTTTACCAATTATACAATGCGAATTTCGGGCAATTTATTGTGCCCGACGGACGAAACTTTCGGGCGGCGGTGTCCGGTTCCGGCTATCGGGTTGTTTGATAATGCGTTGCCTTTTTCCGGATATTCTTCGATACGGTCCGGCTCCGGTCGGCCCGCCGGGTATCGAAGCGCGGTTTTATGGCCCGGTATTTGAGTAAGGGGTTTCGAACTGCGGCGCGACGCGGGCGAGGTGAATTGCAAAAAAATGTTCTACTTTGTTGTGATATAATCAAATAAAACTTATATTTGCAGTCCCGAAATAGAGTTTAACTTATAAATATAAAGAGTATGACAAAGGCAGATATCGTTAGCGAAATCGCTAAAAGTACCGGTGCTGAAAAAGTACAGGTCCAGGCTATCGTCGAGGCTTTTATGGAGAGCATCAAGGGTTCCCTGGCGCAGAACAACAATGTATATCTCCGTGGTTTCGGCAGCTTCATCGTGAAAAAACGCGCGAAGAAGGTGGCTCGTAACATTTCCAAGAATACGACCATTACGATCCCGGCCCACAACATTCCGGCCTTCAAGCCTGCAAAGAGTTTTGCGGCAAAAGTTAAATAAATAATAGAAACTTTAAACAATTACAGTTATGCCGAACGGAAAGAAACATAAGCGTCACAAGATGGCGACCCACAAGCGTAAAAAACGTCTTCGCAAGAATCGTCACAAGAAAAAGTAGGTAGTACGCCTTAGTGCTAATTAAGGTAGATAAAGCTAAAAGGGTGCGAGGCCCTTTTAGCTTTACCTGTTTTCCGATTCCCGCTCCGTTCGCAGGGCGGGATGTGTCGGATCGTCGGGAAGGAGAGGACGATGTGTTTGTGAACGTATCACCGTATATCGAATCCGCTCCCGAAAAGCCAAAAGAGGCTTTTTGCGAAGGGAATGTGCCGCAATATCGTCCTCTACGGACCAGGCGAGTTGAAAACAATGGAAGCCGGGCTGTGCTTCCCGAACGCCGAACAGCCGCAAACCCCATAATGTCAGAATCGTCGCCGCGGTCTGCGGGACGAAAATATATATGAACCGAGAATTAATAGTCAATGTAAACCCGACCGAGATTTCGATCGCCCTGTGCGAGGACAAGGTGCTGGTCGAGCTCAACAAGGAGCAGTGCCAGACGGGATTCGCCGTAGGGGATATTTATCTGGGCAAGGTGCGCAAGATCATGCCGGGGCTGAACGCCGCGTTCGTCAATATCGGCCATGAGAAGGATGCCTTTATCCACTATCTCGACCTGGGCTCCCAGTTCTCTTCGTTGCAGAAGCTGGTGGCGAGTTACCAGCCCGGCAAGCGGGGAATCCGCCTGGATGCGATGAAGCTGGAGCCGCCGATCGAAAAGTCGGGCAAGATCGGCTCCTACCTGCAGGTGGGGCAGACCGTTATGGTGCAGGTGGCCAAAGAGGCGATTTCCACCAAGGGACCGCGTCTGACGGCCGATATTTCGCTGGCTGGACGTAACGTGGTGCTGGTGCCTTTTTCGTCGAAGGTGTTCCTGTCGCAGAAGATCCGCTCGGCGGAGGAGAAGAAGCGGCTCAAGGGCATTGCAGCCGCCGTTTTGCCGAAGAATTTCGGCGTTATCATCCGCACGGCGGCTGTCGAGGCCAAGGACAGCGATATCGAACAGGATATCCGCTCCCTGTTGGACAAATGGCAGAAGACCCTGCAAAATATTCGCAAGAACCCTGCTCCGGCCCAGTTGATGAGTGAGATGAACCGGGCCAACACCATTATCCGGGATTCGTTGGGAGGCGCCTTTTCGCAGATCGTCGTGGACGACGAAGCGATGTACCATGAGATTCAGAACTACATCCGTCAGATCGAACCGCAAAGCGAGAAACTCGTAAAACTTTATAAGGGCAACGTCCCCATCTTCGACAATTTCGACATTTCGAAGCAGATCAAGTCGCTCTTCGCCAAGTACGTGTCGTTGCGCCGGGGCGCTTACCTGATTATCGAGCATACGGAGGCGATGAACGTCATCGACGTCAATTCGGGCAATCGCACCAAGGCCGAGGACGATCAGGAGCAGACTGCTTTCGATGTCAATCTGGCCGCTGCGCGCGAAATCGCCCGGCAGCTGCGTCTGCGCGATTTGGGCGGTATCGTCATCATCGACTTTATCGATATGCACAAGGCTGCGAACCGTCAGTTGCTCTATGAGGAGATGAACAAGCTGATGGCCACCGACAAGGCCAAGCATACGGTGCTGCCGCTGACCAAGTTCGGGCTGATGCAGATCACCCGCCAGCGGGTGCGTCCGGTCGCCGTGCAGGATGTTACGGACGTCTGTCCCACGTGCAACGGCACGGGGCGTATCGAGCCGACCGTTCTGCTCGACAAGAAGATCGAGAACAAGATCTCCTATCTGGCCCAGGATGCGGGGCACAAATATATCAAGTTGCGCGTCAGCCCTTACGTTTCGACCTACTTGAATCACGGCCTGTGGTCGTTGCGCCGCCGCTGGATGTGGAAGTATAAGATCCAGTTGAAGATCGTGGCGGACCAGAGCGTCGGTATCGTCGATGTCCACTACTACGACAAGGAGGGCAAAGACCTGTATAAGGATTAGAGATACCGGATGCCGCAGGGGCGGAGGCATGGACTCGGTCGATGTGCCGGATGGGATTCGGCCCCTTTTACTGGCCGGAAGGCGGACGAAGTCCGGAGCCGGACAAAGGCGGAAGGTGGAAAGACATACATGTTCGGTCGCAGGTACGATCTGCAGCCGATACGAATACACGGAGTTGAATAATCGTTTGAGCGCCTTGCGGAATCGATTCCTGCAGGGCATCTTTTAGCTGGGCGGAATATGGGTCCCGGAAATAAACCGAATATCTTGCAGTTGATCGCCGGAGCGGAGCCTCTCGGCGCGATGCGTCGTGCGTACGATTCGGCGGGGCGGACCGTTCTTCTGCGCGATATGGTCGGCGGGGCTCTCTCGGTTTATGCCGCTGCCCTGATCGCCCGAACGGGCGGTACGCACGTCTTCGTGGCGGAAGACCGCGATGCGGCGGCCTACCTGCTCAACGATTTTTATGCCCTGCTCGACGAAAAACAGGTTTACTTTTTTCCGGGCTCCTACAAGCGTTCGATCGTTTACGGTACGGAGGATGCGCAGGGTGTCGTGCAGCGGACGGCGGCGTTGAGTGCTCTGCGTCGGGAAATGGCTGCGGGCGAATACCGGATTATCTGTACCTATCCGGAAGCTCTGGCCGAACGGGTGACCGACCCCGACTCGATGCGGCGCGAAACCGTGCGGGTGAAGGTCGGCGACCGGCTGGCGATCGGAGAGCTGGAGGAGTTGCTGGCCGATTCGGGGTTCACGAAGGTGGATTTCGTTTACGAACCCGGACAGTATTCGCTGCGTGGCGGTATCTTCGACGTGTTTTCCTTTTCCGAGAGCAAACCTTACCGGTTGGACTTTTTCGGGGAAGAGGTGGATTCGATCCGCCGATTCGAGATTTCCAGTCAGCTTTCCGCCGACCGGCTGAACGAGGTGGAGATCGTTCCGAACCTGAACGGTTTTGCCGGGGATCGGATTTCGCTGCTCGCATTTGCAGGAGAGGCGACTTACTGGTTTTTCGATCCCGACTACGTACTGCGGCGCGTGAACGATCTGCGTCGCAAGGTTCTGGGGGAGATGGAGGAACCTGCGGAGATTGACACCCATCTGGTGAGCCGGAAGGTGTTGTTGCAGGACATGGCCGGGATGCGTTTGTTCGAATTGCGTGATAGCCTGAAGGAGCGGCCGGCCGATGCGACGGTCGCGTTCCGCATGGCTCCCCAGCCCAAGTTCAACAAGAATTTCGAATTGCTGGCCGACGACATCATTTCCAATGGACAGCGCGGTTATAAAACCTATATCCTGTCGGAAAACCGGGCGCAGCTCGAACGGCTGGAGAACATTTTCTACCAGTCGGGGCGTAAGGAGGCGCAGATCAACCCCCTGCCGATCACGCTGCACGAGGGTTTCGTCGATCACGACCTGAAACTTTGTTTCTATACCGACCATCAGATTTTCGACCGCTACCAGCGCTATCGGATCAACGGCGAGATCAAGCGCGACGAGCAGATGACCGTCGCAGAGTTGAATCAGCTCCGCATGGGCGATTATGTGGTGCATATCGATCACGGCGTGGGGCGTTTCGGCGGTCTGGTCAAGATCAACGAGAACGGCAAGGTGCACGAGGCTATTAAATTGATTTATAAGGATAACGACGTGCTGTTCGTGCATGTGCACGCCTTGCACCGTATTTCGCGATACAAGAGCGGCGAAGGCGAAGCGCCCAAAATCTACAAATTGGGCAGCGGAGCCTGGCAGAAGCTCAAGACCGCGACCAAGAAGGCCGTCAAGGACATCTCGCGCGAACTGATCGCCCTCTATGCCAAGCGCAAAGCCAGCAAGGGATTTGCCTTTTCGCCGGATACCTATTTGCAGCAGGAGCTGGAAGCTTCGTTCATGTGGGAGGATACGCCCGATCAGCAGACCGCGACGCAGGCCGTCAAGCGGGACATGGAGTCCAATCAGCCGATGGATCGTTTGATTTGCGGCGATGTGGGCTTCGGCAAGACCGAAGTGGCGATCCGAGCGGCGTTCAAGGCCGCGACCGACGGCAAGCAGGTGGCCGTGCTGGTGCCTACGACGATTCTGGCCCTGCAACATTACCGCTCCTTCGTACATCGGCTCCGGGATTTTCCCGTGAAGGTCGAATATCTCAACCGGACCAAGTCTTCGAAAGAGACGTCCCGCATCCTATCTGAGCTGGCCGAGGGTCGCATCGACATCCTGATCGGTACGCACAAGATCCTGGGCAAGCAGGTGAAATTCCACGACCTGGGATTGCTTATTATCGACGAGGAGCAGAAGTTCGGCGTGGCGGCCAAGGAGAAGCTGACGCAGATGAGCGTCAATGTCGATACGCTGACCCTCACCGCGACGCCGATTCCCCGCACGCTGCAATTCTCGCTCATGGGGTCGCGCGACCTCTCCGTCATCTCGACGCCGCCGCCCAACCGACAGCCGATCATTACCGAGTCGCATCTCTTTTCGGAGGAGATTATCCGCGACGCTGTCAATGCCGAGCTGGATCGGGGTGGACAGGTCTATTTCGTCCACAACCGGGTGGAGGATCTGATGACGCTTCAGGGTATGGTTACTCGGCTCTGCCCCCGGGCGCGGGTGGGAATCGGCCACGGCAAGATGCCGGCCGAACAGCTCGAAAAGCTGATTATGGATTTTATCTACGGGGAGTTCGACGTGTTGATTTCGACCACGATCGTCGAAAACGGCATCGACATTCCCAACGCCAATACGATCATCGTCAATAATGCCCAGAATTTCGGCTTGAGCGATCTTCATCAGTTGCGCGGACGTGTGGGACGCGGCAGCCAGCGGGGGTATTGCTACCTGCTTTCGCCCGGCGACGAGCTGCTGACTCCGGATGCCCGGCGGCGCCTGCGGGCCATCGAGGAGTTCTCAGATCTGGGTTCGGGATTCAATATCGCCATGCAGGATCTCGACATTCGGGGCGCCGGCAATCTGTTGGGCGCCGAGCAGAGCGGCTTTATCGCCGACATCGGTTTCGAAACCTACCAGAAGATCATGCAGGAGGCGATCGCCGAACTCCGCTCGGAGGGACTCGAGATGCCCGGCATGAGCGATGCCGAGCAGGGCGTGGTCGATAAGATGAGCTATATTTCGGATAGCGTGATCGAGATCGACGTCGAGGCCGAGCTGCCCGACTCCTACGTGCAGCAGCCCGCCGAGAAACTGCGCTTGTACCGGGAGCTGGATACGGCCCGCAACGAGGAGATGCTCAAGAGTTTCGAGGCCAAGATGATCGACCGCTTCGGTCCGTTGCCCCGGCCCGCTGCCGAGCTGCTCAATGTGGTCCGCCTGCGGTGGGAGGCCGTGCGGCTGGGTATGGAGCGCGTGAAGGTCAAAAACGGCTTGATGATCGTCCATTTCGTAGGCGACGACGATTCTCCTTACTACAAGAGCGATACGTTCATGGAGCTTTTGCGCAAAGTGACGCAGCGCCCCGACCGATTTGTTCTCAAGCAACACAATAATCGCCTGGCGATGACCGTTAGGGGGATTAAGGATGTCGCAGCGGGATACGAGGTGCTTAAATCTTTGTAGAAAGAGCTGGGGAGTATTTTTGATGTATGGACTTGCCCGAACGCGACCGATATGCCTCGTCTTTTTCCCGAAGTTCCTCCCTCGGGAGAGGGTCGGAGGACGGCATAACGCTCCGCAGGGTTGTGGGGTGCCGCCGAAATCGGTAAGAGAACGGTCGTGGTAACCGAAAAGTATATAACTGCTATAAAAACTGAATCCGGACGGTTGTGAACGATTCGTGCCGCAGTGAACTTGGAGAGCGGCCGTGCCGGACGGAAAGAACGAAGCAAAAAATTCAACGATGAACCTGACGATCGACATGGGTAACACGCGGGTCAAGTACGCTGTATTTGACGGCGGTACCGTCGTTTCCGACGGATGTTCGGAAGAGTTCGACGAAGCGGTGATAGATCGGATTCTTGCTGCTCATCCCGGTATTACGCAGGCTATTGTTGCGACTACGCGCGGTCCGGTCGATGACACCGTCGCGCTGGTGCGTCGCCGCATCGGGCGCTGTCTGCGGCTCTCACCGCAACTTCCTCTTCCCATTCGTAACGGTTACACTACGCCCGAAACTCTGGGTGAGGACCGTCTTGCGGCTGCCGTCGGCGCTGCGTCGCTCTACCCGGGCCGCAATCTGTTGATCGTGGATTTCGGGACGGCCATTACCATCGATCAGGTTTCTGCCGACGGGGTTTTCCGGGGCGGTAATATTTCTCCCGGCGTACAGATGCGCTTCCGGGCCTTGCACGATTATACGGCGGCGCTTCCCCTGTGTGAATCCTGTGAGGACCAGACGCTTTTGGGGCGTTCGACCGTCGAGGCGATCCGGCAGGGCGTGATGAACGGCATTGCCTTCGAAATCGAGGGGTATATCGCCCGGCTGTTTCCGGAAATCGATGCGTTGTCGATAATTTTTACCGGCGGGGATGCAAAATTCTTTGTTAAACGAATTAAAAATACGATATTTGCACATTGTGATTTGGTCTTTCTGGGGCTGAACCGAATTTTAGAGTATAATGCAAGTGAAGAAAGCCGCCGTTAAACTGTGCCTCGCGCTGGCCGTCATTGTACCGTGCATGGCATGGGGACAAACCAGCAGTATCAACGCTTTTTCACCGTATTCGATGTACGGTCTGGGTGAACTGCGGACCCCGGGAACGCTTCAGACACGTTCGATGGGCGGTGTCGGCGTCGGTATGCGTAATGCGGCTGCTGTCAATTTGCTCAATCCGGCGGCTTACAGTGCCGTGCGCCCCAAGTCGTTCCTTTTCGATTTCGGTCTTGAAGGGCAGTGCTTTTACAATTCCCAGAAATATTACGGGCAGACGCTCAATACAAGTTATTATACGGTCAATTTCCACGACATTGCGTTTCAGTTGCCGATTGCCAAGCATTTGGGGTTGGGCTTCAGCCTGACGCCTTACAGCAGCGTCGGTTACCGGATGAAACAGGAGGTGGACGACGATGAAATCTGGGGTAATATCGGCCGCGTGCAGTACCAGTGGGACGGCGACGGCGACGTGACGGAGGTGAAGCTCGGTCTGGGCTGGGAGATCTTCCGCGGATTCTCGATCGGAATAGCTGCCCAGTACTATTGGGGCGACATTCAGCGGATTTATAAAACCGCTATTTTGGAGAATATAACCGGAGGAGGTCTTATCGCAGACGCGACGGGAACCGAAACCTACAGCGTTTCCCGTTTTAAGGGACAGTTCGGCGTACAGTGGTCCCCGATCAGCAACCGTCGGCGTATTCTGACGATCGGTGCGACCTACGATATCGGCGGCGACTTGAATCCGAATGTGACGACGAAGGTGCAGACCGGCGATATTTTCAATACGGTCGCTATGGATATGGGAAATCGTCTGGGGCTCAAGCTGCCCCAGCAGGTTGCCGTAGGTATTTATTACAACACGCCTAAAATAGCTGTGGGGGCGGATTACGTCTATCAGGACTGGCGAAGCGGCAATTCTCGGTTGGTCGAGAAATCCGCAGCCGGTTTCGATGTGGCTTACCGGAATACGAATACGGTTAAACTCGGGGTCGAATACACCCCCAATAAAGCGGATGTACGCAGCGCATTGAAACGCTGGTCCTACCGGGCCGGAGTTCGTTATGGTACCTATAACCAGACTTTCGGCGGAGTGGATGTCAATGAATACGCCGTGACGCTGGGCGTCGGTATTCCCCTGACGGTGTTGGGCGGCATATTGGGTGCGTCGTCGGTCGATCTGGGTGTCGAAGTCGGCGGACGCGGCAGTTTCAAGGCGATCAACGAACAGGTGAGTCTGGTTAAACAGACCTATTGCAAATTTTCGCTGGGTGTGACATTGTTCGGTGATTATTGGTTCGTTCGTCCGAAATACGATTAAACCACACATAAAAAATAAATTATAAAGAAGAATATGAATCGCATGAAAATTTTGCTGTCGGCAGTATTGGTGTTCGCTGCGACAGCTTCGATCGCCCAGGATTTCAGTGACCCTCGGTACGCTCCGTGGGGAGATACGCCCGAACAGCGTAAGCAAAACATTCTGACGAGCAACCTGCTGAAGGAAGCTGTCGATACCCGCGATTACGACGCAGCCGCTGTTTATTTCCGTACGCTTGCACAGGAGGCTCCTTCGGCTTTCGAAGCGACCTTTATTCGGGGGGCACAGGTTTATTCGAACAAGGTGCAACGCGCACAAGACCTGAATGAGAAAAAAGCTCTGCTCGATTCGCTGATGATGATTTACGACCTGCGTGTACAGTATTTTCCTTCCAGTCCCAATTACGGTACGGCTTATGTCCTTGACCGTAAAGCTCGTGAATACCTGACTTTCAATCCTTCCGACCGGGAAGGCGTGCGCAAGTTGTATAAGGAGGCGATCGAAGCCGGTTTGCAGAGCGGTTATGCTGCGCTGCCGGATGTCGCATTGGTATATTTCAGCAATTTGTGCGATGATTATAAGATGGGCGAGGTCTATCCGGATGCCGTTTTGGATGAGTACGCTCGTCTGGCCCCGATTTTCGAGAGTGATGCTCCTGGAGTAAAGGAGGCGAAAACACAGTTCGATACTTGTTTTGCGGGTAGCGGTGCTGCCGATTGCGAGAACCTGGAGAAGATGTTCCGTCCGCGTATCGAAGCGGCTCCGGAGGATATGGAGTTGCTCAAGCAGACGGTTTCGCTGATGTCCCGTTCGCAGTGCAGTTCCGAATTTTTCCTTCAGATCGCCGAAAAATATTATGCGATGGAACCTTCTGCCCAGACGGCCATGATGCTGGCTCAAGGATTTCAAGAGCGGGGCGACTTCGCCAAATCGACTACTTACCTGCGTGAGGCGATTGCTGCCGAACAAGACGCCGTTCAGAAAGAATTGCTTCTGGTGCGTTTGAGTATGACCGAACTGGCAGCCAAGAATCCTACGGCGGCTGCAGTTGCGGCTAATGAGGCCAAGGCGCTGAATCCCAATAACGGTATGGCTTATTTCGCCCTGGCGCAGGCTTATGCGGCTTCGGCTGCATCTTGCTCCGGACTGGAGGGTCAGGCTATTTTCTGGGTCGCTTACGATACGATGACGCAGGCAGCCAACCTGCTTGCCAACGACGCCGATGCCGGCAATTTCGCTCAGACGGCGCGTGATGCGGCAGCAAACTACCGTCGCGGATTCCCGACTGCCGAGGAATGCTTCTTCAACGAATTGATGGAGGGTGCACGTTATACGATTACCTGCGGTCCGGCCCGCGGTATCGTGACGACCGTACGCCCCCGGTAGCGACATAGTTTGTACGAACGATGCTCCGAAGCATTCAACGATATGCACAGGTAGCACTTCTCATCGCGGGAAGTGCTATCTTGCTATATTCGTGCGACAAGGAGTCGGTGGCCGAAGAGCCTAACGATGAGGCTTTGATGACCGAGTACAGCGAGCATTTGACGATGACCAATACGGAGAACGGCCGGAAATCCTATGTTTTTACGGCTCCTTTGGTGGAAGGTTACTCTTTGGCAAAAGAGCCTTATCAGGAATTTCGCAAGGGCGTGGATATCGTGACATATCAGAAGGACAGTACCGGAGCGGTCGATGCTACGCTAACGGCTAACTATGCGATTCATTACGGGAATCGGAAATTATGGGAAGCCAAAGGAAATGTCGTAGTGAAAAAATCCAACGGACAGGAGCTCTACACCCAGCAGTTGTTCTGGAACGAGAAAACGCGCCGGATCTGGTCTAACGTCGATTCCAAGATCGTGGAAGAGAGCGGAAATTCCTACATCGTCGAAGGATTCGAGTCGGACGATCAGTTGAAAGACTGGAAATTTCGCCGAATCAAAGGGCGTATGTGGGTCAATATCGAGCCGACACGGGACGCGGATTCTACGTCGGTGAAACCCGTTGCGGACAATGTTTCCGCTGCGAAGGAGGCAGTTTCCGAACAGCCTGTCAAACCGGCCCGGCCGATACGGGGGAACGACCGGAAAATTCAACTGACTCCCGTAGAAAGTAACGATCGTTCCTTATGATAACTTCGGTGTTTATAATTCTGCTGATGTTGTTGCTTTCGGCTTTTTTTTCGGGGATGGAGATCGCTTTTACGAGCAAGAACCGCCTGAAACTGGAGATCGACCGGAAGCAGAGTCGGCTGTTCAATTTCATCGCCGACATTTTTGCCCGTCACCCCGGGCAGTACATCACGACGATCCTGGTCGGGAATAATATCGCCCTGGTTATCTATTCGCTCTATATGTCGCTGTTGTTGCGCTCGCTCGCGGCGGCAGTGGGTTGGACGGAGATCGCTCGCGGCGGGTCCGTCGTTCTGGAAACGGCGGTTTCGACAATCATCATCATCTTCGTCGCCGAATTTCTCCCGAAATCCGTTTTCCGGAACAGCCCGAATTTTTATTACCGCCTGTTTGCTCCTGCGATCTATTTCTTTTATCTGCTGCTTTTTCCGATCGCCAAGCTGACGACCTGGATTTCCCAGGGGATTTTGTGGCTGATGGGGCGTAAGCCGAAGGTTGCGATGATGGAGCCCATTTTCGACCGGACCGATCTGGCCAGCTTGTTCGAATCGGGGAAGCCGGAGGCGCAGCATGAACCGGATAATGAGATCAAACTCTTTCAGAATGCCCTGGATTTTGCCGATTTGCGCGTGAGGGATTGCATGGTTCCCCGTATCGATATGGAGGCGGTCGATATCGATGATACCTCGATCAAAGCGCTTACGGCGCGTTTTGTCGAGAGTAAGTATTCCCGTATTTTCGTCTGGAAAGAGAGTGTCGATAATATCGTCGGCTATGTCAATTCGAAGTCGCTGTTCCGGCATCCGACGTCGATCGATGAGGTGCTGATGGAGGTGCAATACGTCCCGGAGACGATGCCGTTGCAAGCACTCATGCAGCGGCTCATCCGTCATAAGAGCAATATTGCGGTCGTGATCGACGAGTTCGGCGGTACGGCCGGTATTATCTCTTTGGAGGATGTTCTGGAGCAGATTTTCGGCGAAATCGAAGACGAGCACGATGTGCCCGACCTTACGGAGAAACAGGTCGGCGATTCGGAATTTGTCCTTTCGTGCCGATTGGAAGTGGAATATCTCAATGAAAAATACGGGCTTGCCATACCCGAGAGTGACGAGTACGAAACGCTGGCCGGGTATATCATTTTCCGGTATGAAGGGCTGCCGGCGGCCGGAGAAACCGTGCGTTTCGAGCATCTTGAGATCAAGATTCTGCGCAGGACCCGTTCCCGGTTGGAGTTGGCGCGCGTGAAACGGTTGTAGTTTACGGGATATTTTCGACCGGTGAGGGGCAAGTGCGTTTTTTCGATATGCCGGATGCGGAAAATGACGAAAGAATTTGGTCGTTTATCATGGTTTTCAGAATATATTTATTATCTTTGAACACTCATTTTGAAACAATAAATTAAAATAGTTTATATGGCAAGTTTAAACACGTTACGGACCAGATTCGGTGTGGTTTTGTCGATTATCATCGCGTTTGCACTGCTGGCATTCATTCTCTCGCTTAAAACGGATATGGGACTTTCGGGTAACGACCCCAAGGTCGGTGTGATCGACGGTTCGAAGATCAGATATTCGGAATATATTGAGGTATACAACAACCTGAAAGACCAGAGCAACATCTCCGAAAGTAATGAAGAGCAGATGGATCAGTTGGCTGAAATGGCTTGGCAGACTCTGATTGCCAACCACGTGTACTTGCCCGGTTTCGAGAAGATGGGAATCTCGGTGACCGATGCCGAGCGTGAGGGACTTATCAGCGGCGAGTATTATTCCGGGACGATGGCTGCGGCTTTCACCGACCCCCGTACAGGACAGTACAGTGTGGAGGGTGTGAGTGATTTTATCGCCCAGGCAACCGGAAATCCCCAGATGCAATATATGTGGGGGGCTTTGGTCGGACAGGCTATGCGGGAGCGCGAAATCAATAAGTATAACGGCTTGGTCAAAGGCGGTGTATATGTCAATCGGCTGGAAGCGGAAGAAGGCGTCGATGCGCAGAATAAGACTTTCAGCGGTTCTTGGGTCGGCAAGCGTTATCACGATATGCCTGATTCTCTGTTCTCGGTTTCCGATTCCGAAATCAAGGCTTATTACAATAGCCATAAGGCCCGTTATGAGCAGAAACCTTCGCGCACGCTCTCTTATGTGGTGTTCGAAGTGGCTCCGAGTGCAGAGGATATGGCGACTTTGGAGAAGACCGTTCGGGAAGTCGGCGATGAATTTGCCGCGTCGGACGATCCGAAAGCATTTGCCAAGAATAACCGTTTCGGTAAAATTACAGACAATTATCGGTCGGTTGCCCAGCTTCTGGACGATGAGGCCGAAGCGCTGGCCAACGGCAAGCAGTATGGTCCCGTCCTGAAGAACGATACCTGGACGATGACCCGTGTCGTTGAAACTTTGAACGCTCCGGATTCCGTGGGCGTCCGCCATATTGTACTCACCTACGACCAACGCGACCTGGCCGACAGTCTGATGACGGCTTTGCGGCAAGGTGCGGATTTCGCACAGGCGGCTCGTACCCATTCGCTCTATATGCAGGATGCCGGAAATGGAGGCGATGCGGGCGTGATGCCTTTCTCTGCATTCCCGGACGAGCTTTCGGGACTTCTTTCGACGGCTAAGCAGGGGGATATTCTCCGTGTCGAAGTGGGTGACGTTATTCAGATTTTACAGGTTTATCGTCTGGACAAACCTTCGAAGCACATGCGCCTTGCGACGATCACTTATCCTGTTGAGGCTTCGTCGGCGACCCGTCGCAATGTGCATAGTCAGGCAAGTCTTTTCTCTGTCGAGGGCAAGGGTTCTGTCGATGCGTTCAACGAGGCAGCGAATAAGGGAAACCTCACTCCTCGTGAAGCGAAACTCACGCAGGGTGACCGTCTGCTGCAGGGACTGGCTGATTCGCGTGAATTGGTGCGCTGGGCATACGATGCCAAGGTGGGCGCGATTTCCGAGATTTTCCCTGTGGGTGATGACTATGTGGTCGCAGTGGTAACTGAGATCGACAATGAGGATTATACGCCGATCGAGAAAGTAGCGAACAATATTCGCCAGACGCTTATAACCGATAAGAAGTTTGAAAAGATCGTCAGCGAAATGAAGGGTTCGACTATCGAAGAGGTCGCCCAAAACCTTGGTACCGAAGTCGTTCCTTTCGAAGATGTCCGTTACGGATCGTTCTTTATCCGTAACATGGGTGTCGAGCCTCGTGTGATCGGAGCGATTACCGCAACGGAGCAGACGAATACGCTGTCCGAGCCGGTCAAGGGAAATGTAGGTGCTTATGTTTTCGTGGTGACGGATATTCAGGAGGCGGAAACTCCGCAGAGTATCGAAGCTGAAAAGGTACGTGCCGAGGCGTCGTCGCAGGGGATGATTCAGCGTCGTCTGTTCGATTTCCTGGAGCAGATGTCGAATGTGGAGGACTTGCGCGGCAAGTATTTTTAACCGTTACCGGTAGATTTTTTCCGGAATAGTTCCGGCCGAAAAAGAGGGATGTAGCTTATACATTCCTCTTTTTTATTGTCGTTATTGCGATGGCATAGGGGGATGACTTCTCTTCTTAAAAGCGATAAGAGCCGGTTTCCTGAATTCTCTTCTGTGAGGTGCTCGGAGTGGTAGTCCGGCCAATCCGCCATTCTCTTTTTCCGCATCTTCGAAATGTCCGTGATTTTATCGTATATTCCGGAAGTCTTTGGGGCTGGGGGAGGAGAACGACGGTCTCGGCAGTCGAGTTTCTTTCCGGATAGGTGTTTGCGGTATGAAATCGGCTGTTTTCGAGAGTCGGGGAGGGAGGATATTCGCTGTCTGTCTAACGGGAAATATGGCCTACAAACATAATTTGTAGGGTTTGTGGAAATGGCACTGTGACAGCATGTATTCGGTCGTTGTTTGAGATCCGCCGCTGTATTTGCGCGGACTCTGGAGGTGAGGCCGGCGATGGAATTATGAAGGTCGATGGCAAAGTTCTTTTTCGGTCGGCCGGTTCGCTTACCCCATTAAAAAGCCCCGCATCTTTTGATGCGGGGCTTTGATAATAACAGAGGAGTGATCCGGATTATTTCTGCTCGTCGAGCAGGATCTCCATGATCTTGATCGCTGCGGTCGCAATCGGGGTACCGGGGCCGAAGATGGCGGCGGCACCGTCACGATACAGCTCATCGTAATCCTGTGCCGGGATCACACCGCCGACGATGACGATGATATCCTCGCGGCCCAGTTTCTTGAGTTCGGCGATGATCTGCGGAACGAGCGTCAGGTGGCCGGCGGCCAGCGACGATACGCCCACTACGTGAACATCGTTCTCGACAGCCTGTTTGGCTGCCTCCTCGGGAGTCTGGAACAACGGACCCATATCGACATCGAAGCCGATGTCGGCGTAACCGGTCGCAACGACTTTGGCGCCACGATCGTGTCCGTCCTGACCGAGTTTGGCGATCATGATGCGCGGCTGGCGGCCCTCCTTCTTCGCGAATTTGGCAACCAGTTCCTTCGCGTGTTCGAATGCGGGATCTGATTTCACTTCTGAACTATATACACCTGAAATGGAACGAATAACTGCTTTGTAACGTCCTACGACCACCTCGCAGGCATCCGAAATCTCGCCCAGCGAAGCGCGTACCTTGGCGGCCTCGATAGCGAGTTCCAGCAGGTTGCCCTTGCCGGTCTTGACGCATTCGGTGATGGCCTCGAGCGCCTTCTTCACGGCTGCTTCGTCGCGGTTCGCACGCAACTCCTTCAGACGCTTGATCTGGCTCTCGCGTACGGCCGTGTTGTCCACAGCCAGAATATCGATCGGTGCTTCGTGATCCAGACGGTATTCGTTTACGCCGATGATCTTCTCGATGCCCGAGTCGATGCGGGCCTGCTTGCGGGCTGCCGCCTCCTCGATACGCATCTTCGGAATACCGGTTTCGATGGCCTTGGCCATACCGCCCAGTTTCTCGACCTCCTCGATACGCTCCCAAGCCTTGTGGGCGATCTCGTTGGTGAGGGTTTCGATGTAGTAGGAACCTGCCCAGGGATCCACTTCGCGGCAGACGTTGGTTTCCTCCTGGATGTAGATCTGGGTGTTACGGGCGATACGTGCCGAGAAGTCCGTCGGCAAGGCGATCGCCTCGTCCAGTGCGTTGGTGTGCAGCGACTGGGTGTGGCCCAGAGCGGCGCCCATCGCCTCGATAGCCGTACGTGCTACGTTGTTGAACGGATCCTGCTCGGTGAGCGACCAGCCCGAGGTCTGGCTATGCGTACGCAGGGCCAACGATTTCGGGTTCTTGGGGTTGAATTTTTTGACGATCTTCGCCCAGAGCATACGTGCCGCACGCATCTTGGCGATCTCCATGAAGTGGTTCATACCGATCGCCCAGAAGAACGACAGACGGGGTGCGAAAGCATCCACCGACATACCGGCTGCAACGCCCGCACGCAGGTACTCCAGACCGTCGGCCAGCGTGTAGGCCAACTCGATGTCGGCCGTGGCGCCTGCCTCCTGCATATGGTAGCCGGAGATCGAAATCGAGTTGAACTTCGGCATGTTCTTCGAGGTGTATTCGAAGATGTCGGCGATGATCTTCATCGAGAATTTCGGCGGATAAATATAGGTATTGCGCACCATGAACTCCTTGAGGATGTCGTTCTGGATCGTACCCGACAGTTGATCGAGGGTGCATCCCTGCTCCAGACCGGTCACGATGTAGAACGCCAGGATCGGCAGCACGGCGCCGTTCATGGTCATCGACACCGACATCCGATCCAGCGGAATACCGTTGAAGAGCACCTTCATATCTTCTACCGAGCAGATCGACACGCCGGCCTTACCGACGTCGCCCACTACGCGCGGGTGATCGGCGTCGTAGCCGCGGTGTGTCGCCAGGTCGAATGCCACCGACAGACCCTTCTGTCCGGCAGCCAGGTTGCGGCGATAGAATGCGTTGGACTCTTCGGCCGTCGAGAAACCGGCGTATTGGCGGATGGTCCAGGGACGCATCACGTACATCGTCGAGTAGGGGCCGCGGAGGAACGGTGCGATACCTGCCGCATAGTTCAGGTGCTCCATCTCCTCCAGATCCTTTGCCGAGTAGGAGCCCTTGACAGGTATCTGCTCGGCAGTCAGCCACGGTTCGGTTTGGCCGCAGCCTTTCGAAGCGCAGCAGCTCTTCTGCTCGCCTCCGTCATATGTTAAATCTGAAAATTTTGCTCTCATGATTTTTGCTTTTTAGATACCCATTTCTTTGAGGTAGAACTTCAGTGTTTCGAGTACGTTGCTCTTGACGTTGATGAAATTCTTGATGCCCTGGGCTTCCAGTTCGGGCATACATGCCGGAGCGCCCGCAACCACGAGGATCGCCTTGTCGCCGAGCAGCTCTTTCACTTTGGGAGCCGCCTCTGCGTAGTCGTCGTCCGATGCGCAGACTACGACGATCTCGGCTTTCGATTCCAGAGCGGCCTTGACGCCCTCTTCGATCGATTTGAAGAACGTGTTGTCGATTACTTTGATGCCGGCGCATGCGAAGAAGTTGCAGGAGAACTGGGCACGGGCACGGGCCATAGCCAGGCTGCCGCAGGTCAGCATGAACGCCTTGGGCGCCTTGCCGCTGCGGTCCACGTGCAGACGCATGGCTTCGAATGCCATGGAACCACGGTAGGGAGCCAGCGTGTTGCCTTCGCTCACGGGGCGGGTTACGGCGGCTTCGGTCAGCTCCTTGCCGGCGACCTCCGTAAAGTTGGGGTATTGGTTGGCGCCCAGCAGGATTTCGCGGCGCGTTGCGATGTTCTTGTCCTTGGCTGCGGCCGATGCCTTGACGCGCTCTACGATGAAGCCGCTTTCATAGGCTGCGGTGTAGCCGCCCTTCTCCTCGATTTCGCGGAAGAGTTTCCACGCCTCGTTGGCGATCGAGTCGGTGAGGTTTTCGATGTAGTACGAACCGCCGGCCGGATCGACGACCTGATCGAAGTGCGACTCGTGTTTGAGCAGCAGTTCGACGTTGCGGGCGATGCGCATCGAAAATTCGTTGGGATCTTCGTATGCCTTGTTGAAAGGAGTCACCTCGAGCGAGTGTACGCCGGCGATCGATGCCGACATCGCTTCGGTCGTGCCGCGCAGCATATTGACGTAGGGGTCGTATGCCGTCTGGTTCCACGTCGAGGTCACGGCGTGCGTGAACATCTTGCAGGGACAGTTCTTCGCGGGGTTATAGGCTTTCACGATGTTGGCCCACAACATACGGCCTGCACGCAATTTGGCGATTTCCATGAAGTAGTTCGAGGTGATGGCCTGCGAGAAACGGATCTTTTTAGCGGCCTCTTCGATCGTGAAGCCCATATCCATCAGGCGTACCAGATAGTCGTGACCGGCAGCAAGCGAGAAGGCGAGCGCCTCTACGATCGTCGAGCCGGCGTTGCTGAAGATTTCGCCCGATACCGTGATTACGCGGATACCTTTGTAGGTTTTGGTTTTCCGAACCAGGTCGGCGATCTTTTCGAAACATTTGGCACCGTTCTCCGAACAGAAGCTGCCTTTCGAAGTCAGTTTCTTGACCAGCGGGTCGATGCAGAAATTGATGTGCACCTCTTCCGCAGGCAGTTGTTCCTTTTCGATCTTTGCGATCACCAACTCTGCCACATGGGCGGTTTTACTGCCGCTGAAGGTAATTTCGACTGCAGGGATGTGAATATCCTTGAGCAGCGTATTCAGATCTTCTGCAGAGAAGGTCTCCGGAACGATCTGGAATTCGATCGAATCGACGCCCGCATTGAGGATCTTGAGCGCGATGGCGTTCGCCTCCTTGGGGCAATTGACGATGACCGTCTGGTGGATCTTCCAGCGGTTGTGGGCGCGGGTACCCCGCACGTAGGGGAAAACCCCGGCTTCGGAGCCGAGGAACTTCAGTCCGGCGAGGTTTTCAGCCCGGTAGTAGGGACGGACGTTGAAACCTTCCGGCGTTTTCCACACCAATTTACGCTCGTAGTCCGCACCTTTGAGGTCGGCCTTGATTACCTCCTCCCACTGCTCGGTCGAAACCGGCGGAAATTCGGTAAACAACTTTTCACGTTTGGTAGTTGCCATAATAAATTAGAGATTAGTATTGAAATATGTTCAATTGCTTTTAAACTGCCCGTAAAGATATAAAATAATTGCCGGATTGTAAGCAAGAAATGCGGAAAATAGCCGGTTTGTATCAACGAAGGCTCTTTTCGGCGGAGGTTTTGGAAATGCCCGGATCATGAATGGGGCGATTTTTCGAAAAAATGCTATTTTCCGGAAAATAATGTCTGAAATCGACCGGTATGACGAATTTTTAGGCTGTTTTTTCGGGAAAAGTTGTTTTTTTATTGGTTTTTTCGAAAAATATTCGATTTTTTTCTGGAAGATGCGGTTTTTTGTGCGTTTTTGTCGTGTCGGATATTTATCTTTGTGCGCAGAAAGGATGCCGTCCGTCACCCGGGCGGAAGTGTACGGGTTTTACGGTATTCCGAGTTCATAATTCGAAGTGATCCCATGTCATTGCTCCGATTCAAAATGGTGGAGGCGGCCATCGATCACAAAGCCGTCGAAGTGAAGGCTCCCGAGGGAAGTCCTTCCGAGTATTTCGGTACGAAGGTATTCGGCCGCGAGGCCATGCGCCGGTATCTCAACAAGACGGTTTATGCCCAACTGCTCGATACGATGCAGCGGGGGACGCCGCTGACGCTCGAAGTCGCCGACGGCGTGGCTGCCGGAATGCGCCAGTGGGCGCTCGACCACGGCGCCGACCACTATACGCATTGGTTTCAGCCTCTCACGGGCGGTACGGCCGAGAAGCACGACGCCTTTGCCGAGCCGGACGGCTGCGGGGGTGTACTCGACGAATTTTCCGGAAGGTGCTTGTCCAGCAGGAGCCCGATGCGTCGTCGTTTCCGAACGGCGGTATCCGTAATACGTTCGAGGCACGGGGTTATTCGGCGTGGGACCCTACCTCGCCGGCCTTCATCGTGGGCGGTACGCTCTGCATCCCGACCGTCTTCATCGCCTATACGGGCGAGGCGCTCGATTATAAAGTGCCTCTGCTACGGTCGATTTCGGCCGTGAACAAGGCTGCGACCGAGGTGTGCCGCTATTTCGACAAGGAGGTGAACCGGGTGATTCAGTATCTGGGCTGGGAGCAGGAATATTTCTTGGTGGACGAAAGTCTTTGGGCCGTACGTCCCGACCTGATGCTGACGGGCCGTACGCTCATGGGGCATGAATCGGCCAAGAACCAGCAGTTGGAAGATCACTATTTCGGGGCGATCCCCACGCGGGTCATCGCTTTCATGGCCGATCTCGAATACGAATGCCTGAAGCTGGGCATTCCGGTCAAGACCCGTCACAACGAGGTGGCTCCCAATCAGTTCGAACTGGCTCCCGTGTACGAGGAGTGCAACCTGGCCAACGACCACAACCAGCTGTTGATGACCATCATGGACAAGATCGCCCGCCGTCATAATTTCCGGGTGTTGCTGCATGAAAAACCTTTCAAGGGAATCAACGGTTCGGGCAAACACAACAACTGGTCGCTGGGAACCGATACGGGCGTCAATCTGCTCAGTCCGGGTAAAACCGCATCGGAGAATTTGCAGTTCATTACCTTCCTGGTGAATGTGATTTCGGCCGGGCACAAGCATAACGGCCTGCTGAAGGCGGCTATCATGAGCGCCACCAACTCCCACCGCCTGGGGGCCAACGAAGCGCCTCCGGCGATTATTTCGACCTTCCTCGGTACGCAGGTTTCGGCCGTGCTGGATAAACTCGAGGCCAGCCGCAGCGATTCGGCGATCCGCTTCAATGCCAAGAACGTCTTCAAGATGAGCGGCATTTCGCATATTCCGGCTTTGTTGCGGGACAATACCGACCGCAACCGCACTTCGGCTTTCGCGTTTACCGGCAACCGTTTCGAGTTGCGTGCCGTCGGTTCTTCGGACAATTGCGCCGAGGCGATGATCGTGCTCAATACCGCAGTGGCGGACGAGTTTACGGCGTTCCGCGAGCGCGTGGATGCGCGTATCGAGGCCGGAGTCAGGAAGGAAAAGGCGATTTACGAGGAGCTCAAGAGTATGATCCGCTCTTCGCGGGCGATCCGTTTCGACGGCAACGGCTATTCCGACGAATGGGTCGCTGAAGCAGAAAAGCGTGGTCTGCCGAACTTCAGATCCACTGTTGACTGTGTTCCGCACTATGCAGATGCCAAGAATGTTGCTCTGCTCCAGAAATTCGGCGTACTGTCCGAAAAGGAAATCAAGGCTCGTATGGAAGTCCTGCTGGAAAACTATGCAAAGACCATCAATATTGAAGCCCTGACCATGATCGACATGACAAAGAAGAAGTATATCCCGACCTGCATTGCCTACACCAAGGAACTGTGCGATGCTGCCGCAGTGAAGCAGTCGCTGGACATCTGCTCCTGCGTCGAAAAGGAACTGGCAGAAAAGGTCAGCAGCCTGACAAAGGCAGCTTATGAAGCTACCGAGAAGCTGGAGGCTGCTGTAGCTGCTGCCGCCGCAAAGGATGACTGCGTACTGTCTATGGCAAAGTCCTATCGGGAAGATGTCATTCCGGTAATGGACGATCTGCGTGCCGCTGTGGACGCTCTGGAAGTTATCACACCTTCTGAAAAGTGGCCGGTACCGGCATACAGCGACATCATCTTCAATGTCTGATCGCTCAAATCTAAAGTAATTACTGCAAAGAGTGGTTTACCTCCCATTCTTTGAGAAACCGTCTGTATTCCTATTTGCGGAATACAGGCGGTTTTTTGCGTTTTGCCCTTGACAATTCCACTGCACTGTGCTATACTAATATTGCAAACTGTTGTACGACATATACAACAGTTGAAACAGTCATAGCAAGGGAGTTGCGTTTTCTATGAAATCACATCGCATCAAGTTTCAAAAAATTCTCGCCGTGCTTCTGGCGATTCTGGCACTGGTGGGCGGACTGTTCGGGCTTTGCCGTGCAGTCGCCTCTGCACGTGCCTATGATATTGCACCGCTGACTGACGAACGGCTGGCAGAACTGGATCTGACCGGCATCACCCACCTGATGATCGTGGCACACCCCGACGACGAAACCCTCTGGGGCGGTGCTCACATCGCAGACGGCGGGTATCTGGTGGTGTGCATTACCAACGGATATAACGCCACCCGTTCCGCAGAGTTTCAGGCAGTCATGCAGGCTTCGAACAATGTGGGGCTGATCTTGTCCTATCCGGACAAAGTCGCCGGCAAACGGGACGACTGGACACATGTTCGTTCCCAGATACAAACAGACCTCGAAAAAGTTATGACCTATCAGCCGTGGGAGGACATCGTCACCCATAACGCCAAGGGCGAATACGGACACATTCACCACAAGATGACACACCAGATCGTCACCGCCCTGTACGATGCCAACCAATTGCAGGAACCGCTGTACGTCTTTGGAAAGTACTACTGTGCAGTAACGCTGCCTGACGTACAGGACAGCCTGACACCGATCTCCGATGACGCACTGCAACAAAAGGAAGCCCTGCTACAGCTGTACACTTCGCAGGCACATACCATTCAGAATCTGTCCCACATGAACCCCTATGAGATGTGGACACAGATTCGCGGAGGAAGCACTGATGACGACAACACGTAAAAAGACACTGCTGCACTGCGGAATTCTGACAGGGATTCTGGGGGCTGTAGTGCTGCTGAAAAGGCGGCTATACTATGACCAAAACAAAAAATACCCTGCTGCTGATCTTTCTGGTGCACCCCGGCTGTGTATACGGGGCACAGACGGACTGGAGCAACCAGCACTTTGCCATTCCGGAATACTTCCGCACCCGTTTCTATGCCACCGGTAATCTCTTTCCCAATTTCGCCATGCAGCTGGGCAGCGGACAGAATATTTTCAATTTCGCCTATTACGGGCTGTACAGTCCGGTGATCCTGCTGTCCTTTGCGTTCCCGTGGCTGTCTATGGCGACGTACCTGCAAATCTCCAACATCCTGCTGACGCTGCTCAGTGCATTTCTCTGCTATTTCTGGCTGCGGAAATGGTTCGTTCCCAATCTGTCCCTTTTTATGGCAGTGCTCTACCTGCTGGCGGCACCGGTCATCTTCCACAGTCATCACCACATCATGTTCGTGAACTACTTTCCCTTTTTGTTCTGGGCATTGTTCGCCGTGCATCATGCTCTGGAGAAACGGTGCAGTCTTTCACTGATCGCAGCATCTGCCTGCATTCTCCTCACCAGCTTCTTTTTCAGCGTAGGAGCCTTTTTCGCGATTCTCATCTACGCCGTTTTTCTCACCCTGCACCAGCATCATGTACACCTGTTCCGGCAGCTGATGCGGACAATTGGCATCACCTGTCTGCATTTGCTGCTGGGAGCCGTTCTCGCCGCGTTTCTGCTGCTGCCGGTGGCATGGACCCTGCTACACGGCAGAGATGTTTCCGGCAGTTCTCAGAGCCTCTGGAGCCTTCTGATGCCCGGCATGCACTTGAATTATCTGACATACAGTCCCTTTTCCATTGGCATGACCTCTTTCAGCATTCTGGCGATCTGTGCCATGCTTTGCTTTCCGCAAAGGGCATACCGGTTTCTCGCCGGTATCTTTGGCGTGATTCTGGCGTGTCCTCTGCTGCTGTACCTCATGAACGGCACGATGTATCTGGATCCCAAGGCATACATTCCCCTGCTGCCACTGCTGCTGTTGCTGTGCGGATTCTTCTGGAAGACCTTACTGTCCCACCAGATTGCCCTGCGTTCCACGCTGCTGCTGTTTTCCGCAGTGCTGGGTATGGGTATCCTGTCCCAGACCGGAACCGATGCAGAGCGAATTGCAGTGATTCTGGACGGGCTTTCGATGCTGGCGGCATTCCTGTTCTATTTCCGCCGGCAGAATGCCAAGCCTTCCGGAAACGCCTCCACAAAAATCCTGCTGATCCCTACGCTGGCATTCAGCACCGCGACCTGTCTGACAGTCAATCTCTGTGACACCTACATGTCCAAGGAAGATGTCAGCATTGTCTATTCCTCGGAGATTCAAACACTGACAGATCAGATTGCAGCAGAAGACGACGGCTTTTACCGCATTTCCAACGAGTACCACGCCGGCGACACAGTAAACCGCATCTGGGGCAGCAATTACTACCGGAGTTCCGTCTATTCCTCTGTCCACAATGCCGCATTTTCCGACTTTTATTTCCGGCAGACCCACAACGAAAACGGCATTCGGAACGCCGCCATGATCGTACAGTCCAAGAATCCGGTTTTTGGCATTCTCATGGGAGAAAAATATCTGATCAGCCAAAAGCCCATTACCCGTTACGGATTCCGGCAGATCGGACAGGATGGAGCGTATCTGCTGTACGAGAACACACTTGCCTATCCCATCGGCTTCGCCACCTCCAACATCATGACTACCGAGGAACTGAAAGGACTTCGTTATCCCAATCAGCTGGAAGCACTGCTGGAAAATGCTGTAGTCAATGCCGCAGACCTGCCGGAGGATTCCACATTCCACGCCAAGCAGCCGGACAGCATTCATCAGATTGCCCCGTCCTATACTGCCACGGCATACAGTGACAAACAGATCACCGCCATTGGTGACAACAAGTATTATGTGCACAGCAAAACGGACTTCTCGGTAACGGTCACACTCGATGAGCCGATCGATGATCTGCTGCTGCTGAAATTCCACGTGGACAATCACCTCGGGAACGGCACCACCACCGGCGACGTGGCAATTACCATTAACGGTATCCGCAACAAGCTGACAGACCCCCAGTGGAAGTACCAGAACAATAACAACAACTTCCAGTACACGCTTTCCTCCGACAAGCCCATTCAGAAGCTGAAACTGAAATTTTCTGCCGGCGATTATGTCATTTCCAAACCGGTGATGTACACCATGGAATATCAGGTGCTGGAGGACACCTCCGCGGAAATCAGCCCGTGGCAGCTGCACCACGACACCCTCGGTGATGACACCATGGCTGGCAGCATTCAGGTGAAGCAGGACGGCTGGTTCGTGCTGGCAGTCCCCTATGACACCGGCTTTCACGTCACCGTGGACGGAAAGGAAGCCGCCTATTCCCGCACAGACACAGACTTTCTGGGATTCCCGATCACACAGGGAGAGCATCAGATCAGCATCACCTATACAGCTCCGCTGGCAAAAGCCGGCAAGTACTGCTCCGCCGCCGGAATTTGCTTGACGCTGCTGTTTTTCACCGGAAACTGTTGGCTGCGGCGGCGAAAACAAAAACAACATTCCTAAGGCAATACCGCACAAATATTTTCACACCGCATTTGCAGCACATGCTGCAAGTGCGGTGTTTTATCGGTTCATCTCCCGCTTGTCCGTCCGGTTCAGAAGATAGTCCACCGACACCTGATAAAAATCGGCAATGCGTACCAGCACTTCCGTGGGAATGTCATGCCCGCCGGACTCGTAATAGCTATAGGTTCGCTGGCTGATGAACAGCACCTTTGCCATGTCCGTCTGTGTCATGTCCATGTCCTCCCGTAAGTTCCGAATGCGAATATACTGCATAAAATATCACCCTTTCAAGAATATGGTTTTATTTTATGCTAGAACAAAACATTCTATTGACTTTTAGAACAAAACATGCTATAATGAGATTGTTCCATTTTGGAAAAAAGGGAAACATCATCAAAAAAGGAGGATATTACAACATGAAACACAAATGGCTTGCGGGACTGCTGCTCATCGCAATGCTCGGGGCAATGGGCGGCTGTTCCGGTGCCGGAAACAGCAGTGCTTCCCAGAAGGCGGAGGAATCTTCTGCCAAGGAAAGCAGTGCCGCAGAGGAGAGCAGCGATGCGGAAGAATCCCAAAACGAGGACAGCAGTGATGCAGAAAAAAGCGACAACGCTGCTGACGAATCAAAGGTATTGTTCGAAGACAGCACTGTCCGAATCACCTACACCGGCACTGACGAAGAAAGCTGGATGGGCAAAGGGCTGAAAGTCACCATTGAGAATCTGTCCGACAAAAACATTTCCGTTCAGACCAGAGAAGCTTCCGTCAATGGCGTCATGGACGATCCGTATTTTTCCTGCGATGTGGCTTCCGGAAAAACGGCAAATGACACGATCTATTTTTCCACCAAGGACGAACTGGGAACCGTTGAACTTTCATTTCACATTTTCGACAGTGACACGTTCGATACCATTGCCGACACCGAAAAGGTCACGCTCGTTATTGATGACTGCATCACCAGCGAAAAAACAGAAGCTGACAAGATCTATGAAGTCAACGGCGTAGTCGTTTCCTATGCCGGCAAGGTGGACGACGACATCTGGGGCACGGAATTCCAATTTCTCATCGAGAACAACGGCACGGAAACATACACCGTTCGTGCGGAAAACATTTCCATTGACAATACGATGTACGACGGTTCGATGTATGCCGAAGTAGCAGCCGGCAAATATGCCAACGAAACCATGTCGTTCATCGGCGAGGAGTTGCCGGCAGAAATGAATGAGTTGGAATTCAAGCTGGTCATCAGCAACAGCAGTTACGAAACCGTAGCGGAATCTGATCCGATCAAGGTTTCCATACAGTAATCAGAAAGCAGAGGTATTTTATCATGGCAAAAGGACAAAAAACGATTTACAAAAACAGTGCAGTCATTCTGCGGCTGGTTCTGGGCATTCTCTCCATTGTAATTTCCGCAGTGGTAGGATTCCAGTCCTGTGCTGCCGGCATCGGCGAAGCCATTTCCGAAGCAGAAAGTTCCAGCGGTGCTGGCGGACTGTTCACAGGATTTTTCCTGCTGGCAGCCGGCATTGTCGCAATTGCTGCCAGAAAGACCAAGGGCGGCACTATTGCATCGATCATCTTATACGCATTGGCTGCTATTTTCGCCTTTGCAAACCTGAGTGAAAACTTCGGCGATCTGGTCGTATGGGCAGTGCTTTCCGTAATTTTCGCAGTGGTACTGGTAATCACCCTGTTCCTGAAAGAAAAGGATTCTTCTGACGAAACCACAAAGGAATAATTCTTCTTTCCGCATATACAAAAAACGCTGTGCAATTCTTCGTTGCACAGCGTTTTTCTTTTTCAAACAACATCGCACAAAACCGTCAGGCGTATTTTATGGGTGCTGCATTTTCACTTATTCTGTTTCCTGCTGCTTCCGGCGGGCTTCCAGTTCTTCCAGAGCGTCTTTGCGGGACAGGCTGATCTTGCCGTCTTTGATGTCCATGACCTTTACGATAATGGCATCACCTACGGAAACCACGTCCTCTACCTGTTCTACCCGTTCCTTGTCCAGCTTGGAGATATGTACCAGACCGTCGCGTCCCGGTGCAATTTCTACAAAGGCACCGAACGGCTTAATGGAAACGACCTTGCCCTTATAGATCGAGCCGACTTCCGGATCAATGGCAATGGTTTCGATCATCTGGTATGCCTTGCGGCCCATGGCAATGGCCTGGCTCACCGCCGGGTCGCCCTCCTTGCGCACGGTGACCAGATGCGGGATGATCTCGGCAATGTCCGAAGCATGGTCGCCGATGCGCTCAATGTCGGTGACCACCTTCATAGCGGTGGAGATGCGGCGCAGGTCACCGG
>ENA-OPCV01000838-OPCV01000838.1-human-gut-metagenome-genome-assembly--contig:-NODE-838-length-26224-cov-2.703313_pt1 | contig 26224 bp, 24 predicted proteins | sample MGYA00241257_ERZ501494 | MGnify/ENA primary metagenome ERZ501494 (study PRJEB25962, sample SAMEA2042618) | human gut metagenome | biome: human gut; feature: human-associated habitat; material: faeces...
TGCCTGAGAATAAACATAATATCCAGCATCTTCAAGTCTCTTTCTTCCTTTCTGGAAAGACTTTTCAATTAAGATTCCAATACCGGATAATTCTGCTCCGGATTCTTTTATGAGGCGGCTGGCTCCCATAGCGGCTTCTCCATTCGCAAGGAAGTCATCAATTAATAAAACCTTATCAGATGGATCAATGTAATCTTGATATAATGTCAGCTCATAGCTTGTTCCCTTTGTGAAAGAAGTTACTCTTGTCTGATATACCTTTCCATTTAAGATTTTGGAAGTCTGTTTCTTTAAAATAATCATAGGAACATCAAGATATTTTGCTGTCATTAATGCAGGGGCAATTCCTGAACTTTCGATTGTAAACACTTTTGTGATTCCGCAGTCTTTGAAATGCTCTGCGAAATCTTTTCCCAGAGCATCCATAAATTCAGAGTCTACCTGATGGTTGATAAAACTATCTACCTTTAATACAGTCTTTCCTAATGCTTTTCCATCTTTTTTAATTCTTTCTTCCAGTAATTTCACTTTTTTCACCTCATATTATGTTTATTATGTTCTTTTTCAAGATTTATTTTATCCTCTTTGTAATCCATATCTGATAACTCTTTTTCAGATACATACACTTTATGTACCAGTTCAGGATGCTGCCTGGCAACCCGCTTTCCTCCCTTGTCTCCCGTGAGTGCCATAAGTTCATCAAATAGTTGTTTGGGAAATATTACGGGATTTCCCTCTCTTTTCTTTGTTGCACACATATGGATACCTTCCGGATTTGTGTAAAAGCTTTTAAAAAGCTCCTGCATACTTTCTTTTTGTAATAATGGCTGATCACAGACCATGAAACAGCAGCCAGCATATTCTTCATAATCTTTTTGCTGCTTTAAATAGCAGATTCCCAAATGAATGGATTCAGAAATCCCCCGCTCTGGATGTGCGTTCCATACGATACTCATCGAAGGAACATTCTCCTTTACATACTGTATGACTGGCTCATATCTGGTTGCGATAATTTTCATTTCTGCCTGACAGGAAGCCACCAAATCTACTGTGTAAGTAAAAAGTGGTTTATCCAGAAACGATTCTAATAATTTATTAGAACCAAATCTTTCGCTATAACCGGAGGCCATTATTATGATAGCAATTTTTTTATTCTGCGTATTCTCTCCCATTCCTCTACGCTTCTTCTTTATCTAAAAGTCCCATCAGAACCTGTTCCGCTGTAATCGGAAGTGTGCGGAAACGAAGTCCTGTTGCATTATACACAGCATCTGCGATTGCCGGTGCCGGTGTATTGATTACGATTTCTCCGATGGACTTTGCACCAAATGGGCCTGTCTCTTCATAGCTGCTTTCAAATTCTACTTTTATGTTACCCATATCAAGACGTGTCGGAATCTTATAAGACATGAAGTTACGATTCTTCATCTTTCCGGCTTTTGTGTACTGCATATCTTCATAGAGTGTCATTCCAAGTCCCTGTACAAGACCACCTTCTGCCTGTATGCGGGCAAGGTTCGTATTTATAACGGTTCCACAGTCTACCGCAGCAACATAATTAATTGGAGTAATCTTTCCGGTTTCCAAATCTACTTCAATTTCGGCTGCTCCTGCCATAAATGGCGGTGGAGATACCGGAGAGGTATGTGATTCAGTAACCTCAATGATATGACCATTTCCCGCTTGTAAACTTGTAATTAAGTCAGGCAGAGTCATATTATGCTCTGGATTATCATTCTCGCTGATAGTCTCTCCATCAAATTCAACTTCATTCTCCTTAAGGCCCATGATTGCCGCTGCCTCTTCACAGATTCTTTTCCGCATGGATTCACAGGCTTTTACAACCGCCATACCAGTAACGTAAGTTGTACTTGAAGCATAGGAACCACTGTCATACGGAGACTGATCTGTGTCCACCCCCCGCACAATAATATCTTCAAATTCACAGCCAAGACCATCGGCCGCCATCTGTGCAAGAATCGTATCACAGCCAGTTCCCATATCAGAACATCCAATCATAAGAGTATAGAAGCCGTCATCATTTAATTTAAGCTGTACAGAACCAACGTCAACTCCACCGATTCCGGAGCCTTGCATCGCCATCGCCATTCCTACCGAGCGAACTGTGTGTGGACCGGTCTTTACATATGGATACTTTTCATCCCAGCCAATCATTTCTTTTACTTTGGCCACGCATTTATCAAGATTGCAGGAATTTGTCACCTCTCCAAAATAGTTCGTTAAAAGGTCACCTTCCCGTACCATATTCATTTCACGAAGCTTAATCGGGTCTATGTCTAACTTATGCGCCAGTTCATTTACCGCAGATTCCACAGCAAAAATTCCCTGCGTCGCACCATAGCCACGGTATGCTCCCGCAGATAATACATTAGTATACACAACTTCTGTTTTAAAACGGAAGGCTTCCATCCTATAAAGGGATAAAGACTTTGTTCCAGACAAATCAACCGTGGTCGGGCCATGTTCTCCAAATGCACCTGTATTAGAAAGTGTTGATAAATCAATTCCACGGATTTTTCCGTTTTTATCTGCACCTAAACGAACATGCACCTGCATCTCATGCCGTGGTGAACCCTGAATAAAACATTCTTCTCTCGTAAATACAAGCTTTGCCGGTTTGCCTGTTTTATAAGTGACAAAAGCTGGATAAATTTCCATTACTGCGGTTTGTTTTGCACCAAATCCACCACCAATTCGAGGCTTAACGACTCTGACTTTAGACTTTGGAATGTTAAGTCCTCTGGCAATAATTCGTCTGGCATGGAATGGAATCTGTGTAGAAGAGATGACCTTAATTCTTCCATAAATATCTATGGATGTAAAAGCACAAAATACTTCCATCATCGCCTGGCTTACTGCCTTTATGTGATACGTCTGGTCAATAGTATAATCACATTCAGAAAGAACTTTGTCGATATCTCCGTTTCCTCTGCACTGAGAAGCACAGATATTTCTCTTTACATCATTGCCAATATCACTTTTTACGACGTAATTATCTTCTGGGTGAATAATAATCGGATTATCAATCGCCTTTGTAAAATCAAGCAATGGCTCTAATACTTTATATTTTACCTTGATTCTTTTCATTGCCTGACTGACACAGTTCTCATCCTTTCCCGCAATAATCGCAACTGGGTCACCATTATATCGAATATGCTGGTCAAGTATCAGACGGTCATCTGGACTTGGCTCAGGGAAAGTCTGTCCTGCCTGTGTATATCTCTTCTCCGGTACGTCTTTATAAGTAAAAACAGCCTCAATTCCAGGAACTTTTAATGCCGCTGCTGTTGAAATATCTTCAATCCATGCATGTGCATGAGGACTTCTAAGTAACTTCACCACCAGACAATCTGATGGGGCAATATCATCTGTGTATACCGGACGGCCAGAAAGAAGTGCCTTTGCATCTTTCTTTACGATTCCTTTATTTACAAATCTGGTATTTTCCATCTTTCGCACTACTCCTCCACTCCAAAATATTTTGCAAGGGCGCGGTACTGTCCCTGATATCCTGTGCATCTGCATAAATTACCGGATAAATATTCCTTTATCTGCTCCATAGTCGGGTTTGGAATTTCTCTTTTTAATGCTAATACATTCATGATCAAACCCGGACTGCAGTATCCGCACTGGTCAGCTCCTTCATTCGCCAGATAATCAGAAAATTCTGCTGCCTCTTCCTGCACACCCTCTAATGTCGTAATCTTATGTCCTGCAGCCCTTGCCGCTGGCACACTGCAGGAAAGAACTGGTTTCTCATCCATCCACACGGTACAAAGTCCACAGTTACCTGTATCACAGCCTCTTTTCATACTTTTATAACCCAGTCCTCTTAAAAAGTCTATCAGCATCTGATCTGGAGCGGTTTCTGCCTGAATCTTCTTTCCATTTATAAATAAATCTATTATCATCTGTCTATTCCTCCGTGAGCCGGGAAATACAACGGCCAATCAATACTTTTGATAACTGTTTTCTGTACTGCTCGCTTCCCCGGATGTTACTGCCATACTGAAGCTTTCCGATTACTCTTTTTGCATAATCTGCTACCTCTTCACTGGAAAATGCATCTGCTACCACTTCATCTACTACAACTTCCGCATGTTTTGGTCTTGCTCCAAGAACGGTTTCAAAGCCATCCTGTGTTTTTGCCATAGCACAGGTAATTGTTGGAAAATCTGTCTCTGTCATTCGAAAGCTTTCATACGCAGTCTTTCTACCGTCTTTTTTCACATAAAGATGTGTCAAAATATCATTATCTGTTGGTATATAAATAAATTCTCTTAATGGAACTTCACCTTTTTTATAAAGAATAACCTGTGTATCGCAGGCTAAAAATGCAGTCAGGACATCTGAAAATCCCAGCTTCGGAAAAATACTTCCGCCTATTGTCGCACAGTTTCTAAACTGCACCCCTACAATGTGACGAACCGCTTCTTTAAATAAATTCTGAAACTCTTTGTTCAGACCTTCATGCGTCTCAATATCATGTAAGGTTGCCATACAGCCTATCCGAAAGCCACCTTCATCCTCTTCTATCTTGTCTAATCCAAGCGAAGACAGGTCAATCGCATTAATAATATTTCTTCTTCCCATCTTCAGCCACAGGTTCCCTCCAATAATAATATTGTTTCTTCCTTTTTGGTTCAGTTCCCACGCCTGTTCGAGAGACTCTGCCATAATATAATTTCTTATTGTGTGCACTTTAACTCTCCTTTGTATTCATTTATCTGCCTATAAGAAAGAATCCTGTCCTACAGGATTCTGTGCTAATTAATTATTATACATGAAAATCTTTATATTTTCCATACCCGAACACAATCCTATGTAAAAATACCAAAAATCTTCTTTAATATAGATGGACTGATATATGCCTCTATGTAACATCCCACAAAAAACAACCCTATTATAAGTAAAATTATGATAATCCTGTCTTTTAGTAATGTGTGTGTCCCCCGCCGTCCTCTTGAAATAACTGTATAGAAGTTTCCGATAGCTGCATTTCGAAACAGGTAAATATATACTATAACAAAAATCATTCCATAAAAAAAATATTGTGGAAATAAAAAGCATGTTCCACCAACTAAGCCTGTCCATCCATATTTTAATACCATTGCTGAAATCAATATTCCGGTAAATACAGAAACTCCATAATCAAACAGGCAAAACACTATATATGGTGAAAATAAAAATAAACCCACAAAAAATAGTAATAACTGTCGAAACCGCACAAATACTACATAGGAACAAAATATAGCTAAATCTATATTCTCAAGCATCTTCATATATTCTGTAAAATCAAGAAAATCAGAAACTTTAAATACCTGCATTTTTATTGTTATATTAAAAAAAAGTGTTCCTGTTATCAATCCTGCTATGTACAAAATTCCAAGAACTCTTTTTCCCTCAATAGTATAATACATAATGGCCTCCCTGCAAAGATATTTATAATAAATATATTCATGAGGAAGTATCTTATGATTTTTAATTTTAATCAACAGACTCCTTCGAAAGGCTATCTGCCTGCCAGAGCGTGTTTGCCTGTAATAAAAAAAGCAAAATTTCTTCTTAGAAATTTTGCTTTTATTTTAATCTGTATCAGCCCTCGCTTATAAGACTATTGTCTTACTTTGCGTAGTCAACTGCTCTCGATTCACGGATTACATTGACTTTAATCTGTCCTGGATAACTCAATTCACTTTCAATCTGTTTTGAAATATCCCGTGCTAATAAAATCATGTCGGAATCACTTACCTGTTCAGGAACTACCATAATTCGAATTTCTCTACCGGCCTGAATGGCAAAAGTCTTATCAACTCCCTTGAAGGAGTTAGCTATATCTTCCAACTGTTTTAATCTTGTCGTATAAGTTTCCAATGTCTCTCGTCTGGCACCTGGTCTTGCAGCAGAAATTGTATCTGCGGCCTGAACGATACAGGCAATCAGGCTTGTTGGTTCAACATCACCATGGTGAGATTCTACCGCATTAATTACAACAGGAGATTCTTTGTATTTCTTACACAAGTCCACACCTATTGAAATATGAGAGCCTTCCATTTCCTGATCGACAGCCTTGCCGATGTCATGGAGTAAACCGGCTCTTTTTGCCAAACGTACATCTTCACCTATCTCTCCAGCTAATAAACCGGATAACTGGGCTACTTCGATGGAATGTTTCAATGCATTCTGTCCGTAGCTTGTTCGATATTTCATCTTACCAAGCAGACGAACCAATTCAGGACGGATTCCATGCACACCTACTTCTAAGAGTGCGGCTTCTCCTTCTTCCCTCATTGTCTGCTCTACTTCATTCTGTGCCTTTTCCACCATCTCTTCAATTCTTGCTGGATGAATTCTTCCATCAACAATTAACTTCTCAAGAGCAATTCTTGCCACTTCTCTTCGAACTGGGTCAAAACTTGATAAAATAACTGCTTCTGGAGTATCATCAATAATCAAATCAACTCCCGTTAATGTTTCCAAAGTACGGATATTACGGCCTTCACGACCAATAATCCTTCCCTTCATCTCATCGCTCGGAAGCTGAACAACCGAAATGGTAGTTTCAGCTACATGGTCAACTGCACATTTCTGGATGGCATTGACAACATATTCCTTAGCCTTCTTACCAGCTTCTTCCTTTGCCCTGCTTTCCAATTCCCTGTAAAGTCTGGCTACATCCACTTTTACATCATCTTCAACGGATCTGAGTAATTCTTCTTTTGCCTGTTCGGAGGTCAGACCTGAAACTCGTTCCAGTTCCTGTACTCCTTTTTGCTCAAGTTCTTCTACCCGTTTTTCTTTCTTCTGCACCTCAGCTGCTCTCGCTGTGCATTCCGCTTCACGCTTCTCAACTGCATCTGCTTTCTTGTCAACCGCGGATTCTTTTGCTAATACACGATTTTCATATTTCTGCAGTTCGTTTCTTCGTTCCTTGGTTTCTTTCTCCAGTTCATTTTTTGTACGGAGAGATTCTTCCTTCACTTCCAATAAAGCTTCTCTTTTTTTAGTCTCAGCTGTTTTCAGAGCTTCATCTATGATGCTTCTTGCTTTGTCTTCTGCTGTCCCAACAATCTCGGCATCCTTCTGGATTTTATTGTTCACAGCGACTTTGCAAGTAACAGGAACTGCAATAAGTAGCGCGACTACCACAGCGACAATTGCAACAATAATTGTTGTTGTCACAGGAGCACCTCCTTATTTAGTTTTCATTGTACAAATACAACAATACAAGTTTATCTTTTTTTCATACTTATGTCAAGTTTTTCAGGATAATTGTTTGAATATTTTTCCTATATTTAATTACTGTTCGTTCTGTTCTCAGTAATATATTTTGCAATATACATACAATGGAGTATACTATGATTCATCCGAATATGTATGTACAAGTCTGATATTCATATTCTCAAGAGTATCTGCAATGTCTGAATATCCAAATCCTCTTCTCACAAGATAACCATAGAGCCGACGCATTTTTTTCTCATCCAGCTCAGTATCCGGCGGATATTTCTTTTCTATGGTTCGATAGAGGATTTCTTTTTCATCAGGCATATTTAAGGCAGCCTCTTCCTCCCATGCATTTATCGCTGTTTTCCTGTCTATTCCCTTTCCCATAAGTTCCCGGATGATCTTCTGCCGGCTCTTTGTATCCATTCTGTATGCAATATAAGTTCTGGCATATCGTTCATCATCTATATATCCATAGGCTTCAACATATGTCAGAGCATGATCAACCGCCTGACTGGTAAATCCCGCCTGGCGCAATTTCTCTCTCAATCCCTTCTCCGTCCGATCCATATGTTCTAAGAGACGCATGGCTTTACGCCTTGCGTCTCTGTATTCTTCAGGTTCTTCCGTTAAATTTTTCTGTTGTTTCTGTACAGTCTGTCTCTTTAAAGCCTCTGCATTCCTGAGAAATTCTCTCAGATCTCCGGATGAATTCCCCATGATCACTCCTCAGAAGCATCCGGTGCATCACCTGTTGCCGGCACCGGCTCTTTGGCCTGTCCTTCTTCATCCGGAAGAAGATGATAATGGATTCTGACTTGCTTCTCAATCTCATCACAGATATCTGTATGCTCTTTCAGGAAAATCTTCGCATTTTCACGTCCCTGTCCGATCTTATCTCCGTTATATGCGTACCATGCACCGCTCTTATTTACAATTCCGCATTCCGCTGCCAGATCAAGAATATCTCCCTCTTTGGAAATGCCGGTTCCGAACATAATATCAAATTCTGCCTGTTTAAACGGCGGAGCCACCTTATTCTTCACAACTTTGATTCTGGTGTGGTTTCCCACCATCTCACCGCCCTGTTTCAATGTCTCTACTCTGCGGACATCCATGCGGATAGATGAATAAAATTTCAGAGCACGCCCACCTGTCGTTGTCTCAGGGTTTCCAAACATAACTCCAACTTTCTCACGCAGCTGATTGATAAAGATAACTACACAATTAGATTTACTGATCACTGCTGTAAGTTTACGGAGAGCCTGTGACATCAGTCTGGCCTGAAGACCTACATGGCTGTCACCCATATCTCCATCAATCTCCGCCTTCGGTACAAGTGCGGCAACCGAGTCAACGATCACAATATCCACAGCTCCGGAACGCACCATCGTCTCTGTGATCTCAAGTGCCTGTTCTCCATTGTCCGGTTGTGATATGTACAGGTTATCGATATCTACACCGATATTCTTTGCATAGACAGGATCCAGAGCATGTTCTGCATCAATAAATCCGGCAATCCCGCCTCGTTTCTGCACTTCCGCAACCATGTGAAGTGCAACGGTTGTCTTACCGCTGGATTCCGGTCCGTAAATCTCGATGATACGTCCCTTGGGAACACCGCCTACTCCAAGTGCAATATCAAGACTTAAAGATCCGGTAGGGACTGTCTCCACCTGCATATTTGCTCCGGATTCCCCGAGTTTCATGACTGATCCTTTCCCGTAATGTTTCTCAATCTGTCCAAGCGCTGCTTCCAGTGCTTTCTGCTTTTCTTCATTTATCATTTATTTTAATCTCCTTCAGCCCTTTAAGAACTTATGTTCGTTTTCTATTCATTATAGTATTATACTTCCTGTCAAATGTCAAGCTTTTTATTCTGCCTGAATAACCTTTTCATGTTACTGTTCACTCCGTTCTCAGTAACGTTGCCAAAATTCATTCCAGATTGCCTGCGGCAATGGGATTTTGGCATATTCATGCCAAAACACCTCGCGGGATAATGGTGTGTAAACAGTAACAACATAACAGTAAAAGCAGGGAATGTGCTTTTTTTACATTCCCTGCTCTTTCGTAGTTTTTAATATTTCTCTCTGTTTCTATTTATCACCAATCAGCCAGTTGTACATTTCTTCATACTGACGTGCGGAATTACCCCATGAAAAATCAGCTGCCATAGCACGATCAACCATTTTATTCCATTCACGTTTCTTATCATAATAGATTCTTTCCGCATTGCGCACTGTTGCAAGCATCTCATGCGCATTGTAGTTTCTGAAAGAAAATCCGTTTCCGGTTCCCTCATATTCATTATAAGGTACGACCGTATCCTTCAGTCCACCTGTTTCTCTGACGATCGGAAGTGTTCCGTAACGGAGACTCATCAGCTGACTCAAACCACATGGCTCAAATAAGGACGGCATCAGGAACGCATCTGCTGATGCATAGATACGGTGAGACATTTTCTCATCATAATAGATCTGAGCAGATACCTTTCCATGATATTTCCAGTCAAAGTGACGGAACATATTCTCATAACGTTCATCACCGGTTCCAAGAATTACAAGCTGGATAGCATCCTGGCAAAGCTCATCCATCACATATGCGATCAGATCAAACCCTTTCTGATCTGTCAGTCGTGATACAATACCTATCATCATCGTCTTCGGATCTTCCTGCAATCCAAGATCTCTCTGCAGCTGAAGTTTGTTCTTAACTTTCTCTTTTCTGAAAGTTGTTGCATTATAAGTCTTTGTAATATATGGATCTGTTTCAGGATTGAATTCATTGTAATCAATACCATTTACAATTCCACGCAGGCTGTTTGCACGCGCACACATCAGACCGTCCAGTTTTTCTCCATAGAACGGTGTCTTGATTTCCTCTGCATAAGTATTGCTTACAGTAGTGACTGCATCTGCAAACACAATACCGCCCTTCAGATAGTTGGCATCTTTATATGCTTCCAGTTTGTCTGCTGTAAAATAATAATCGGACAGTCCTGTGATATTCTTGATTGTCTGTACATCCCATACACCCTGGAATTTAAGGTTATGTATTGTCATGATCGTCTTGATATTCCAGAAAAATTCATTCTGCTGGAAGCTGTCGTGCAGATATACGGGAACAAGTCCGGTCTGCCAGTCATGACAGTGTATAATATCCGGTCTGAATCCGATAACCGGAAGAACTGACAGTACAGCTTTGGAGAAGAATGCAAATTTCTCCAGATCCCATGTTCCTCCATCATACGGTTTGGGTCCGCTGAAATAGTATTCATTGTCAATAAAATAAAACTGAATTCCTTCGTACTCCATGTGCATGATTCCTACATAGCAGTTCTTATATCCAAGATCCATGTAGAAATGTGTGATATAGTTCATTTTATCTTTCCATTCCTGTTTCATACAGGCATATTTCGGTAAGATCACACGAATATCAAAATATCGTTTATCAAAATATTTCGGCAATGAGCCAGCTACATCTGCCAGACCTCCTGTTTTGATAAATGGTACAGCTTCAGATGTTGCAAATAAAATATTTTTCATGCGAAAAACCCTCCTTGGTAGCCTTTATTGAATAATTATACTCCAAACTATGACTATTGGAAAGAGCGATTTTTATATTCCAGTCTGATTTTATCTGCAATCAGAGCAATAAATTCTGAATTTGTGGGTTTTCCTTTTCCTGTACTGACTGTGTAACCGAATAATTCATCTATTGTGTCCATTTTTCCTCTGCTCCAGGCAACTTCAATGGCGTGTCTGATAGCCCGTTCCACTCTGCTGGCTGTTGTCTGATGTTTCTTTGCAATCGTAGGATACAGTATCTTGGTAATGGAATTGAGCATCTCCATGTCATTAACTGACAGGATGATGGCGTCACGCAGATACTGATATCCTTTAATATGTGCAGGCACTCCAATCTCATGAATGATATTTGTCACGTCTGTTTCCAGATTTCTCACAGGTACCGGATTGTCTTCTGTCCTTTCAGGCTGCCGCCCGATCTGACGTATTCTTCTCTCGCCGGCTCTGCGCACATGTTTGATACGATTAAGCAGCATCTGATTATCGAAAGGCTTCAGGATATAATAATCTGCCCCTAAGTTAAATGCATTTTCTGTAATACGTTCCTGACCGACTGCCGAAACTACGATAAATGATGGGATCTTTTTGAGACTTTTGTCATTGGCAAATTTCTCCATTACTGCCAGTCCGTCCATTTTCGGCATAATAATATCCAGAACCACAACGTCCGGTTCCTTTTCACGTATAATATTACAGATTTCTTCTCCGTTATGCGCTTTTCCCACAAGTTCCAGATCTTTGTCTTCTTCTATTATCTGACCAAGTACTTCCACCATTTTCTCATTATCATCTGCAATTGCCACATTTAATTTTTCCATAAATTTCACTCCTCCCCCATTTTTCAATAAATCTCTTTTCTTTTTCGGTTCATCACATATTATAGAGGAATGCTTACGGAAAAATCAAGACACAGAGAGAAATTTGTCCTATTTTATGTCGACAGCTTTGGTGATTCTTTTTTCTTTATTTTCATTTTTCACAGGCATCTGATATATTTCGACAATAATCAGATTTTTGTTTCATAATCCTGATTATCCATTAAAAGAGTCTTTCTGTATTTTTCAGCATATTTTCAATAAAGATTCCATATCCGCTGGAAGCATCCTGAACAAATACATGAGTTACCGCACCAATGATTTTTCCATTCTGGATAACCGGGCTTCCGCTCAGCCCCTGTACAATCCCTCCTGTAGCTTCCAGAAGTTCTTTATCTGTCACCTTTATCACAAAACTTTTGTTGGTATCTTCATGATTCAAATCTATTTTTCTGATCTCTGCATCATATTCTTTTACCTCGCCATCTGTACTGCAGAGAATTGTGGCTGTTCCAATCTTCACTTCCTGCTTATACGCAGCCGGCATTTTCTTTAAAGTGATCGCATCATCTGCAATCCCTGTGAACTGACCATAAATTCCGTTTCTGCTGTTTGCTTCGATAGTTCCAAGAATATTTCTGTCATCATAGCAGATGTATCCTGCAAGTTCGCCGGGATTGCCTTTACTTCCTTTGTTAATCGCAAGAATCCGGGCTTTATACAAAGCTCCGTTTCGGATATTCAGAAGCTGGGCAGTGTCTATATCACTGATTCCATGGCCAAGGGCACCATAATTACCATTCTGATCTACGTAGGTAAGCGTTCCTATCCCCTGCGTGTCATCTCTTACCCAGATTCCAAGTTTATAGTCTCCTTTTTTGTCTTTTACAGGAGTTACAGATACAGGAATACTCTCTCCTTTGCGGCTTATCCCCAGTGTAACTTCGCTGCCATCAAGTTCTGAGATGTCATCTATCAGTTCTCTTTTTGTAGAGATTTTTTCTCCGTTAAATGAGATAATGTAATCTCCCTGTCTGATAATATTTCTCGCAGGCTCCTCTGTCTCACCATTCCGATTCTGAATTTCACCGGTGTCAATCACCAGAACACCTTCTGTTTGCATATAAATTCCTATGGTGCTTCCGCTGACATAAATTTCCTGATCATCTGCAGGTGTTACTTTTATTTCTTTAAATGGAATATAACCCAAAAGCTTACAGGGCAGAATATAGCCTCCATCCTGCGAAACAGTAACTGCTTCTTCAAATGTAACAAACGGTGTTGACAAAACTTCTGTGACATCTTCTGTTTTTTTGCCTCTGGAAATCTGAATTTCGTCAGGTATCTTTCTGTCCAGATATCTGTAACCTGATATCAGCATCACCAACAGATCCAGCACAAGACAACAGATGACAAAAAGTCTGTATTTTCTTTTGTTCATTGTTATGCACATCCTTTCATTCTGTATTTATGAAATTCTGTAACTGTGAAATTGCCATAAAACACTTCCCATCACAGCAAATCCGAAAGGTACAAAAATAAGAGAGAACAATCCGTCACAAAGATTATCCTCTCTTAGTATGTGGTCAATTATTTTATTTAAATCTTGTATTTTTTTGTTTCTGTGCCAATTCTTTCATCTCTTTCGCATTCTCAAGAACTGCAGGTGTAATTTCTGCACCACCTAACAGTCTTGCCAGTTCGCGGATGGAATCATGTTCTTTAAGCACATGGATCTGGGTAATAGTCTCAGTTCCCTGCAGATGTTTTTCAATTTCAAAATGACTGTCTGCCATAGCTGCAATCTGCGGCAGATGCGTGATGCAGAGTACCTGATGATGCTGTCCGATCACTGCCATCTTTTCAGAGACTTTCTGTGCAGTTCTTCCACTGATACCAGTATCGATCTCATCGAAGATCAATGTCTCAATCTCATCTCTGTCTGCAAGGATTGCCTTTAATGCAAGCATGATTCGAGACAACTCACCGCCGGATACGATCTTTCCCAGTGGCTTCAGAGTTTCTCCGGGATTTGTAGAAATGAGATACTGGATATCATCGGTTCCATTATCTGTGTAGTTTTTCTTTTTCCGGAAATCAATGGCAAAATTCACATCCAGGAAGTTTAAATCCTTCAATCCCTGAATAATCTTCTGCTCAAGCTGTTTACTGTATTCTTTACGGATTTCTGCTAATTCATCCGACTTTTTCTCAAGAATATTTTCCAGTTCTCTGAGATGCTCCTTTAATTCCTGTAAATTTTCTTCATATTTATGTAATTTTTCCAGTTTTTCTTCCTGAAGTTTGCGATATGTGAAAATTTCCTCAATGGTACGTCCATATTTTGCCTTCAGTCCATTGATCAGATCCAGTCTTCTCTCTGTCTCATAAAACTCTCCTTCATCAAAGGTCAGCTCGTCCAGATAAGCGGATAATTCTCTGTTAAAATCATTCAGAAGACCGTCTACAGAAGTAAGTGTCTCTGCAAGAGGTGTAAGCTCCGGATCATACTGTGTTACATGAGAGAATTCCTTTAATGCCTCTCCGACAGTCTCTCCGGCGCCTTCCTTGCTTTCATAGCCTGTGAGATTATGTACAAGCTGCAGGGAGTCAACGATGAGTTTTGCATTGCTCATTTTTCTGTACCGGGCTTCCAGTTCCTCATCCTCTCCCGGCTGCAGATTTGCTTTCTCGATTTCTTTGATCTCAAACTCCAGAAAAGCCAGCTCACGATTTCTCTGCTCCTCATTCATATTCATGGAACCAAGTTCTGTTTTGCATTTGCTGTATTCTTTGTATGCCAGAGATACTTTCTCCTTTGCAGGAAGGATTTTTTCTTTTCCATATGCATCCAGGATTGCAAGCTGCTTATCCTGATACAGAAGTGACTGATGCTCGTGCTGTCCATGGATATCCAAAAGGCATGCAGCAGCGGCCTTCATCTGACCTACAGTACTTGTCTCTCCATTAATCTTGTTGATGCTTCTTCCATCCATGATTTTTCTGGACAGAAGTACCTGTCCATCTTCCGGACAGATATCCAGTGCTTTCAGTGTCTCCAGCGCTTTCTCGTTTTCTACCTGAAAAAGCAGCTCCACAAGTGCATAGGATGCATTTTCCCTTATCATATTTTTAGAAGTTTTTGCACCCAGGATCAGCTGCATAGACCCCAGAAGGATAGATTTACCTGCTCCGGTCTCACCGGTCAGGATATTCAGTCCGGGACCAAATTCCACTTCTATTTCTTCTATCAGTGCAAGATTTTTCACATGCAGATGAGCTAACATTTATTGCCTCCATAATCAAGTCATTTGTAATGTTAAAAGTTCAGGATCGTAACTGCAAAGGTATTGAGCAGTTACTCGTGGGATCACTTATTCAATCTGACAAAACTTCTCAGTTTCTCTGCTGCTCCCAGTGCCATGTCTGCAGTCTTTGCAGCACACATAATAGTGTCATCACCTGCAATACATCCCAGTATTTCCGGCCATTTCAACGCATCCAGGGCTGCTGCCACGCCCATGGCCATTCCGGAAACGGTTTTGATCACAATGATATTCTGTCCCACATCAATAGAAAGCAGGGTATCTTCCAGTACTCTTGTATATTTTTCTCCAAGACTTCCTGATTCATTATTAATAATTGCATAACGGGACTTTCCGTCCTTTCCTGCCACTTTTGTCAGCTTGAGAGCACGAATATCTCTGGATACAGTCGCCTGTGTCACCTTAAATCCTGCCTCATTAAGTCTGGAGGCCAGCTCTTCCTGTGTATCAATATCATACTGATGAATCAGTTCAATAATTTTCTCATGTCTCGCAACTTTCACCTTATTTCCTCCTGCTGATCAGCTGTCTCTCATCTTCCGGCGCAATACCTCAACAAAACTTAAATGGTTCAGCTTCAGAATCTTTGTCTTTACATCTGCCCGCCGGATCTGAATGCAGTCACCGGTGACCATGGGGATAAATGTATCTCCGTCAAAAGATGCGATTCCCTTTTCACAGTCACAGTGTCTTCCTTTTCCTATCTCTACAGTGATCACATCCTGCGCAGGAAAAATAATGCTTCTTGTATTCAGCGTGTGTGGTGCTATGGGAGTCATGATCGTCATGGCGGCATTGGGCGATACAATAGGTCCTCCCGCTGACAGACTGTATCCGGTAGATCCGGTAGGTGTTGAAATAATAATTCCATCAGCATTATAAGAGTTAAGATAAACATCATTTACATAATTCTTAAACCGGACCACGCGGAGATGACCGTCTCTGCCGATCACAATGTCATTCAATGCAATATCCTGTCCGATCAGTTTTCTGCCGCGGTACACCCTTCCTTCCAGCATCATGCGTTCTTCTACCTCGTAATCATCCGCCATCAGCTGATCCAGAGCACTGTACAGAGAGGTCTGATTCACTTCTGCAAGAAAACCCAGATTTCCCAGATTGATTCCAAGAAGAGGAATTTCCTTATGCACCACATCCCTTGCTGCCTGAAGAAGTGTGCCATCTCCTCCCAGAACAATAATACACTGTGTATCGTCCGGAACCTTATCAGGATCTGTATAATGAAAGGAACCCTCATGTTTCCTTTCTGCCTGCTGTACTTCACAGTTTTTGTGATGTGTTTTCAGATAATCTGCGATTTTTTCTGTGATTTCAAGTTTTTTATCCTTGTCACTGTTTGTAATAATATAAAACCTGTCCATAGTTTCTTCCTGACTCAGCCTTTTTAATCCAACTGTCCATGAGCCTCTGCCACAACAGCTTCTACAGATACCTTCAGGCTGTCGGTAACCCCGGTACCTTCCGGATGTTTTTTCAGATGAAGAAGATATTCGATATTTCCTTCCGGTCCTTTAATTGGCGAAAAAGAAAGATGACATGGCTCCATAAAAATACTCATGGCATAATCGCGCACTTTTTCGATCACTTCCTGATGAACAGCAGGATCTCTTACAACCCCCTTCTTTCCGACTTTCTCTCTCCCCGCCTCAAACTGCGGCTTGATCAGACATACGATCTCACCCTCATCTGTAAGGAGATTTCTTACAGGAAGCAGTACTTTTGTAAGAGAAATAAAGGACACATCAATTGATGAAAAATCTGCCGGTTCTCCCAAATCCTCCGGTACCACATAGCGGATATTGGTTTTCTCCATACAGACTACACGCGGATCGTTACGAAGCTTCCAGTCAAGCTGTCCATATCCTACATCAATGGAATAAACTTTTACTGCCCCGTTCTGTAACATACAATCTGTAAACCCTCCGGTGGACGCACCTACATCCATACAGATCTTACTATCCAATGTGACATCAAAGTTTTTCATAGCTTTTTCAAGTTTCAGCCCACCGCGGCTTACATACGGAAGAGTGTTTCCTCTGACCTCAATCTTTACAGTCTCCGGGAACATGGTTCCCGCCTTATCTTCTTTCTGACCATCAACATATACATCGCCTGCCATGATGAATGCCTTTGCTTTCTCGCGGGATGGTGCAAGGGCACGTTCCATCATAAGCATATCCAAACGTTTCTTCATTGCTCTCTTAATTCCTCACTATCTTCTATTGCCTGTCTGATGTCTTCCACTCCAAGCCCAATCCGGCTGCGCAGGCTTTCTACATTTCCCTGGGGTACGAAACGATCCCAGACAGCTGCCGACAACACTCTTATTTCCGGATGACAGGCTTCCATATAAGCAGACACATGCTCTCCGTATCCGCCGCTTTTCACATTCTCTTCTACTGTCACAAACAGACTGTGATCCTTTGCCAGTTCATCAAGAAGATCCACATCCAGTGGTTTCACAAATCTGGCATTTACAAAAGTAGGATCATAGCCGTCATCTTTCAGTCCTTTACAGATTTCCATGCAGGACGGGATCATACTTCCCACTCCCAGCACAGCGATTTTTTTTCCTTTGCGGATAATCTCACTTCTGCCATATTCCACAGGTGCCTGATATTCCCGAAGCCCCTGATGCGCACTGCCTCTCGGATAGCGGATTGCAATCGGTCCGTCAAAGCTTACCGCAAATGCAAGCATCTCTTCCAGTTCTCTGTCATTCTTCGGTGCCAGAACAGTCATATTCGGCATCATGGACAAATAAGACAGATCAAAGCAGCCCTGATGCGTCTCCCCGTCTGCGCCTACAAGCCCTGCCCTGTCAACAGCAAAAATCACATGAAGCTTCTGCATACATACATCATGCAGGATCTGATCTACAGCACGCTGCAGAAAAGATGAATAGATGGCAACAACAGGAACCAGGCCGCCAAGAGCCAGACCCGCCGCAAAACTCACCGCATGTTCCTCTGCGATTCCCACATCAAAAAATCTGTCCGGAAATCTCCTGGAAAATTCCACAAGTCCGGTTCCATCCGGCATGGCTGCGGTAATAGCTGTCAGTTTTTTGTTTTTCTCACCAAGAGAGACCAGTGCTTTGGAAAAAACATCTGTATAACCCGGCACTGTTTTCTTCTGAAGTACCCGGCCTGTTTTAATATCAAAAGGACCTGTTCCATGAAACCTGTCCGGATGGGCACTTGCAGGTTCGTATCCTCTGCCTTTCTTTGTCAGGACATGAACAACTACCGGTCCCTCTACCCGTTTTGCTTCATTAAAGAGTTTCATCATCTGACGCATATTATGACCGTCAACAGGTCCCAGATATGTCAGCCCCATATTTTCAAACAGCATTCCCGGAATAAAAAGCTGCTTGACACTGCTTTTGGTTTTTCTCATAGTATCTACCAGAGCAGTCCCTACCTTCGGAACCTTCTTCAGTGCCTTTGTCACACCCATCTTCATTCCTGTATAAGCTTCTGCAGTTCTCAGTGCACTCAGATAAGTGGACATGCCTCCTACATTTCTGGAAATGGACATATTATTGTCATTTATGATAATAATAAAATTTGTCTTTAACTCTGCAGCATTATTTAATGCCTCATACGCCATTCCTCCGGTGAGAGCACCATCTCCGATCACAGAAACCACATGATGCTTCTGTCCCAGAATATCTCTGGCATGCACATATCCCAGTCCTGCCGAAATTGAATTGGAACTGTGTCCTGCATCATATGCATCACAGGGGCTCTCACTTCTCTTAGGAAAACCGCTTAATCCACCTTCCTGTCGCAGATTCTTAAATTCATCTTTTCTTCCGGTAAGAATCTTATGTGTATATGCCTGATGTCCTACATCCCAGATTAGTTTGTCTTCCGGAAAATCCAGCACATTATGAAGAGCCAGAGTCAGTTCCACTACTCCCAGATTTGAAGCAAGATGTCCGCCTGTCTGACTTACTGACCGGATTAAAAAGTCCCTGATCTCCGCTGCCAGAGGCTCGAAATCTTCCAATGGTATCTTATGGATATCATTGGGTTTCTTAATCTTTTCCAGAATCATTTGTATCCTTCCTTTATTTTCTGCGGTTTATTAATTTTTCAATTAACAAATACAGAAACTCGTTATTTTTATTCAGACTCTTCAGCAGATCGATTGCCTTCTCTGAGAGTTCTTCCACCTGTTCAGCAGCCTTCTCTGTTCCAAAAAGAGTCACATAAGTAACTTTATTATTCTTCTCATCACTGTGTACAGGTTTTCCCAGTTCTTCTGCAGTGCTGGTCACATCCAGAATATCATCCTGAATCTGGAAAGCCAGTCCTATATTTCCGGCAGCTTTCTCCACTGCAGATACTTCCTGCTCATTTGCTCCTGCAAGAATTGCGCCTGTCATCATGGAGGCTTCGATCAATGCTGACGTCTTATTTCTGTAAATATAGTCAAGCATCTCTTTTTCAAGGGGCTTTCCGTCATTTTCCACATCAACACTTTGTCCTCCAAGCATTCCATGAATGCCTGTTTTCTGTGAGACCACTCTCAACGCATGGATTACCCGATCCTGCTCTTTTGTCAGGGCAAATGCCTGAAACATGGTTTCGTATGCGTAATTAAGCAGCGCAACACCGCTTAACACCCCCATGGCTTCCCCATATACCTTATGTGTAGTCAGTCTGCCGCGCCTGTAATCATCATCATCAAGTGCAGGAAGATCGTCATGAATCAGGGAATGAGTATGGATCATCTCCATTCCTGCCATAAACGGTTTTACAACTTCTTCCTTACCATCAAACAGGCAATATGTCTCCCGGATCAACATTGGCCGAAGGCGCTTGCCTCCTGCCAGCATACTGTAATTCATAGCCTGAGCCATTGTTCCGGCGAATCCCGCCTCTGCAGGCAGAAAGCTTCTGATCACTTTCTCTGTTTCTTCCGTTCTCTTTGCTAATTCATCTTGAAAATTCACTAAATGTACCATCCTCATTAAGCTGCAGCATTTTCTTCTCCACTGTATCCAGCTTCCCGCTGCAAAGTTTCAAAAGTTCCATGCCCTGTCTGTACAGTATAAAAGAGTCCTCCAGCGATGTGTCTCTGTTTTCCAGTTTTTCAGCCAGCAGATCCAGTTCTGCAAACATCTCTTCCAGAGGTTTCTCCTCCTGTAACTGCTCACAGTTTTCTTTCTTCGCCATAGATTCTCTCCTCCTTCACCGTACCTGTAACATCTGCTTCTATCGTACCGTCTGTCACAGATATATAAATGGTATCCCCATTTTGTACCTGTTCTACACTTGTCAATGTCTTTTTATATTTATCTGCCACATAAGAATATCCCTGATTCAGTTTCTTTAAAGGGGAAAGTCCTGCAAAACGTTCCAGATAAACAGACAATCTGTGTCTCTCATCCTGAAGTTTCCTGTTCATTCCATTTTGTACAGCATTCTCCAGATCTGCCAGACGCTGTCTCTGCTCCCGCAGCCTGTTCTCCGGACTCAGATAAGCAAATTTTGTCTGAAAATGCTCCAGTCTGCTGCGGTACAGATCCATTTTACCACTCATTGCACGATATAACCGCTGCCTGTAAATACTTACTGCTTCAATCACACTTCTGTAATCATCCACCGCAAGCTCTGCCGCAGCAGAAGGAGTAGGAGCTCGCAGATCAGCAACGAAATCAGCAATTGTAAAATCCGTTTCATGACCTACTGCGGAAATAATGGGTGTACTGCACTCAAAAATAGCTCTGGCCACGATTTCTTCATTAAACGCCCAGAGATCTTCAATAGAGCCGCCGCCTCTTCCCACAATGATCACATCCACATCTGTCTTATCAAGCATCTGTATTCCTTTTACAATACTTTCTGCCGCACCCGCCCCCTGTACAAGAGCCGGATATAAAATAATCTGTAAATAGGGATTTCTTCGATAGGAAATATTGCGGATATCCTGAACAGCCGCACCTGTCGGTGCAGTTACCACACCCAGACGTCTGATAAATCTCGGAATGGGCTGTTTGTACTCCTGTGCAAACATTCCCATATCTTCCAGTTCCTGCTTCAATGCAAGATATCTCTCATACAGAGTTCCTGCACCTTCCAGGGTAATCTCCTTTGCATACATCTGATAGCGGCCGTCGCGTTCATATACATCCACACTCCCGCCAACGATCACCTTATCGCCATTTTTCATGGCAAATGCAAGTCCCCGTCTGTGTCCGGCAAACATCACACAATTCAATGTTCCTGTCTCATCTTTCAGGGAAAAATAGATGTGTCCGCTTGTATGATATTTACAATTGGACACCTCGCCTTTTACATAAATCTTCTGCAGTAAATAATCCTGGGTAAACATATTTTTGATATAACGGTTTACCTGACCTACAGAATATGTGTTTTTCATTCTGATTTTTCTTCGCTTTCACTGTTGGCAATCTTGCCAAGGATACCGTTTACAAAGGAACCGGAAGTCTCACCGCCAAAACGTTTGGCAAGCTCTACCGCCTCATTGATAGCTACACCTGTAGGTACATCTTTGTCATATTTCAGTTCATACACTGCCAGACGCAGGGCAGTCAGGTCAACGCGGCTCATTCTCTTTGTCTTCCAGCCATTGCTTGTCTCATTTAACAGTGCATCGATCTCGTCTAATTTTTCAAGTACATGGCGGTATTTCCGGCTCATATACTCCTGATCTTTCTCTGAAAGTTCCTCCAGAGTATCAAAATAAAGTGAAAGCTGCTCACTCATCTCTTCCTCTGAATTAAATTCTGTCATGAACAGTAATTTAAAAATATGTTCTCTCTGCTCTCTTCTTCGCATAATTTTTGCTGTATAAACAGCTTTCCTTTCTAAATATCTCTTAAGTACACAAAAAAGGAAAGGGTTACTTTCCTTTTTCGTTCTCCATATCTACACTGGCAATATGAATATTAACATCTGCAACCTCAAGACCTGTCATATTCTCTATGGATGATTTTACTTTCTCCTGAACTTTCTTACTTGTCTCAAGAATGTTCTTACCATATTCGATATTCAGGTTCAGGTCTACTGTTACAACTCCTTCGAGTACAGTAACCTTAACACCTCTGGAAAGATTCTTCATTCCAAGTTTGCTTACCAGTTCGTTTGTGATATTGCCTGCCATGGAAGCAACTCCGTTTACTTCCGTAGCAGCAAGTCCGGCAATGATAGCGACCACTTCATCTGCGATCTGGACCTCACCAATGCCTCCTAAATCCTGTATTTTATATGTTATTCTTTTCTCTGCCATCTGAAAACCTCCTGAGGGATTCTTTAATCTTTGTTCATTATACCAAATCGACAGATAAATGAAAAGGGTTATTTACTGAATTCCGTTAATATTAAGCCAGGATTTCTGTCCTCTGTCATACCCACACTCCAGGAATTTACAAAGAGGAGCAGCGGATTTCCCTTAAGATCAGTAACTTTTTTCATATCAGAGGTTCCAATGATCTTATCCACTTTTACTTCTTCTTTATTTGCAATCCAGCGAATATGTTCATATGGAAGTGTTTCCAGACGGATATCTACATTATATTCATTTTCCAGACGATATTTCAGAACATCAAACTGCAGGACACCTACAACACCTACAATAATTTCTTCCATACCGGTATTAAACTCCTGAAAAATCTGAATAGCACCTTCCTGCGCGATCTGATTGATACCTTTAACAAACTGTTTTCTCTTCATAGTATCAATCTGACGGACTCTCGCAAAATGTTCCGGTGCAAATGTAGGAATACCTTCGAATGCAAACTTTTTACCGGGTGCACAGATTGTATCTCCGATGGAAAAGATACCCGGGTCAAAAACACCGATAATATCTCCGGCATATGCCTCATCTACCACATGGCGGGATTCTGCCATCATCTGCTGCGGCTGAAGCAGACGCATCTTTTTATCACCCTGCACATGATATACTTCCTGGGAAGCGTCAAATTTACCGGAACAGATTCTCATAAATGCGATTCTGTCTCTGTGTGCCTTGTTCATGTTTGCCTGGATTTTAAATACAAACGCTGAGAAATCATCATCCATGGGGTCAATTTCCCCAATATCAGACACTCTCGGAAGCGGTGATGTTGTCATCTTCAGGAAATGTTCCAGAAATGTTTCCACACCGAAGTTTGTCAGCGCAGATCCGAAGAATACAGGTGTCAGCTTACCTTTGCTTACCAGCTCCTGGTCAAAATCTGCACTTGCGCCGTCCAGAAGCTCAATCTCGTCCAGAAGCTGTGCTTTCTGCTCCGGATCCATAATCTCATCTGCCCGGCTGTCACTTAACGGGATTTCCTCGATCACACCTTCTTTGGTACCTTTCTGTGTATCAGAAAAGGTAAGTATTTTCTCTGTATTACGGTCATAAACACCGCGGAATTTCTTACCGGAACCGATTGGCCAGTTGATCGGGCAGGTTGCGATGCCAAGTTCTTTCTCAATCTCATCAAGAAGGTCAAATGTGTCGTTTGCATCGCGGTCCATCTTATTGATAAATGTAAAAATCGGGATATGTCTCATAACACAGACCTTAAATAACTTGATCGTCTGTGGCTCCACACCCTTGGAAGCATCGATCACCATGACGGCACAATCCGCTGCCATCAGTGTACGATACGTATCTTCTGAGAAGTCCTCATGTCCTGGTGTATCAAGAATATTGATACATTTTCCTTCGTATTCAAACTGTAATACAGAAGAAGTGACAGAGATACCTCTTTCTTTTTCAATCTCCATCCAGTCAGATACTGCATGTTTGGAGTTTGCCTTTCCTTTCACAGACCCCGCTGTATTGATCGCTCCTCCATATAAAAGGAACTTCTCAGTCAACGTTGTCTTACCGGCATCCGGATGGGAAATGATCGCAAAGGTTCTTCTGCGGCCGATTTCCTGCTCAATACTGTTTGCCATAATCTTTTTCCTCTTTTCTATTTTTATCTATTATTTTACATTTCTACGCATACTTAGTCATATTATCACACCACTTCTTAAATTTCTACTGATTCTTTATAAAAAATATGCTTTTAACTATTGTTTTTTCCAAGAAACACAAGTGTTTTTCGATGTTAATTCATGGTATAATGATTCTATATTAAATCTAGGAGGATATCTCATGAGCAATACAATCTTACGCAATGAAAATGTATCTGTCACTTTAAAATCTCTTGGTGGGGAACTGACTTCTATCAAAGATGCTTCTGGTACGGAATATCTCTGGCAGGGAAACCCTGACTTCTGGAGCGGACAGGCACCTGTCTTATTTCCGATCGTTGGATGTTTAAGAAATGGGACTGCAACCATCGGTGATTCTAAGACTTGTTCTTTTGGCCGTCATGGTCTTGCAAGAAAATTAGAATTTACTTTGGTTTCTTCTTCTGAAACTTGTGCTGTTTATTCTTTGAAAGCGGATGATTCTACAAAAGAACAGTATCCTTATGATTTTGAACTCCAGATGATCTATGAATTAACGAATCATGGAGTGAAAGTCAGTCATAAGGTGATCAATCATGGGGACATTGTTATGCCTTACTGTATTGGCGGTCATCCTGCATTTAACTGTCCATTAAAAGCAGAAGAGAAACAAAGTGATTATCAGTTGAGCTTTGATACAGATAAAACTCTTGTATGCAGTATCTTAAGAGAGAACGGACTGCTTACTGCCAGAAAAAAAGAATTTGAATTAACCAATCATAAAATGAGAATAGTAGAAGATTTATTTGATGAAGATGCGTTAATTATCGAAGGAAATCAGGCAAAGAGAGTAGGGCTTGTGAATCCTCAGGGAGAGACTTATCTGGAAGTAGAATTTGATGCTCCATTATTTGGAATCTGGTCACCGGCAAAGAAGAGTGCGCCATTTGTATGCATTGAACCTTGGTATGGCAGAAGTGATAAAGAAGATTTTTCTAAGAAATTAGAAGAAAGAGAATGGGGAAATGAACTCAAAGCAGGAGAAATATTTGAAAAGAGCTATCAGATTCGTGTAAAATAAGAAATAGGGGAAAAGAGTCGGCTGTGAAAAAATAAATTCGGTCGGTTCTTTTTTTGTTATCGCAATGTTATAGTATGAAATATATCTATAACATTAAAAACCAACACCACACACAAAAAATAAAAATTTTAAATCTATCTGTTTAAAAACACAAGAAAAATTAATGGCTTTGATGAAATTTTCGATATTGTTCTGTAGAACGAAATTGAAAAGATAGCTTGAAGAGAGTATAATTACATAAAAAATAAATATGGAGATTTTTAGTGAAAATGAAACGGAAAATAAAAATCGAAAGAGTAAGTTCTTGGAGTATTATAATCACAATTATTGTCGCCACTTTGTTTGGATTTATTTCCTTTCAAAGTGAAAAAGAATAAGGCGCTTTACTATATAAAAGAGTATGGAAAAAGTGGCTGTGGATTTTATTAAAATTAAATGAATATCAAAAAGACCTTCTACAATTTTTTCAGAACGTAGAAGGTCTTTTTGAATAGATATTTATAATCTGCCTCATTACTTGATTGGGTCAAGAAAATTTAAAATCCCAGTTTTTCTCCGCAAAGTACCACTTTAATACGGTCTGGCACACGAGAAAATCTTGTAATTAAAGTTTGACAACAAATACAGTCCGGGCTTAAACAATCTGCACAGACACCGGTCTTAGAACAAGGTGTATTTGCTTTTACACGAAGTGCATTTGGAGGACAGGCATGTGTGTGAATACGATCAATCGCCTCATCAACATTTGCACATAATTTGTCCATGCTGATTAAGAAAATAACGTGTGCCGGTCCATGCGCAATGCAGGCAACACGGTTGCTCGCACCATCAATATTGACTAAAATTCCATCTTTTGTAAAAGCGTTGGAACTGGTTAAAAAATAATCCGCACAGACTATCTGACCATACAGTGCACGGGATTCTTCTGGTGTTTTGGCTTTTTTTCGGTCAATAAATTCATAATCTCCCTGACGGATGGCTTCACATACACCGGCTTCTTCCATAGATTCTGTACCACCCCAGGTGACAGAAGAACCATTTGGAATCATGGAAAGGATTTTTTCTTTGGCTTCCTCTTTGGTTGCGCAATAAAACGCTTCCATGTTTCGTTTCTTAAATTGTTTTACTAAGGTTTCACCGCTTAATGCGTAGCTGTCTGTTATATAAGACATAAAAATCACTCTCTTTCTTTTTCATTTTTTACTTATTATAGCATAAAACC
>ENA-OPCV01000841-OPCV01000841.1-human-gut-metagenome-genome-assembly--contig:-NODE-841-length-26166-cov-3.916932_pt1 | contig 26166 bp, 23 predicted proteins | sample MGYA00241257_ERZ501494 | MGnify/ENA primary metagenome ERZ501494 (study PRJEB25962, sample SAMEA2042618) | human gut metagenome | biome: human gut; feature: human-associated habitat; material: faeces...
ATATCCGATGTGACTTCTGTTCCGGCATTGGCTTTGAATGCGGTATTGGGAAGTCTGACCGCCCCCAATAATTCAGCTCTCTGTGCAATGTACTTTCGCACCTTTGGATTTTCCTTATCCATCGTTCCCTTACTGGTGACAAAAGCAATCACACCGCCCGGACGCACCTGATCTAACGTTTTTCCAAAGAAGTAATCATGGATCAGGAAATTGAATTTATCGTATTTCTTATCTGCCACCTTGTACTGACCAAACGGAACATTACCAACAGCGGCATCAAAGAAGTCATTCGGAAATGTCGTTTTCTCATATCCATCCACGGTAATATTGGCTTTCGGATATAGTAGTCTGGCTATCCTTCCTGTCAGACTATCCAGCTCAACACCATACAAATGGCTCTCCCGCATCGTCTCAGGCAGCATACCAAAAAAGTTGCCGATTCCCATCGAAGGCTCTAAAAGATTTCCTTTTGTAAATCCCATTCTTTGCAATGTCCGGTAAATCCCCTGAATAATCACAGGACTGGTGTAATGGGCATTTAAGGTACTTTCTCTTGCAGAAATATACTCTTCCTCTGACAACAGGGTTTTCAGCTCTGCATACTCCTTCGCCCAGGCACTCTTGGTTTCATCAAAAGCATCCGCAAGACCGCCCCAGCCGACATACTTTGATAAGACCTCCTGCTCCTCATTCGTTGCCGGTCTTTTCTCCGATTCAATCGTTTCCAGTGTACGAATGGCTTCCACATTTCGCTGAAACTTTTCTTTCGCTGTACCGACACCTAATTCCATGTCGGAGATTACATAGTTTTCTGCTGAAATATCCGACTGATTTTGTATTGGAGATTGGCTTTCTGTTTCCTGCAAAATATCACTCTCACTGACCGGAACAGATTCTTCCATTTCGGGAGTATCCTTCACGGACCCAAGTTCTTTCTTTGCCTGCTGCAGCGCCTTCTCTTTCTGTTCCTGTTTATACTGGATATACTTTTCTTTCGCTGCTGATGTAAGATAACGATCTTCTTTTATCAGCTTTTCAATCCGTTTTGCTACGACATTCCATGAAAGAAGAACTTCCGCATCCGGCGTAAAAATAGACCCTTTACTTAGTTTGATTCCTTTGGCATCATAGTCTTTATAACTATGGTCGGAACCAGCCAACGCATGACTAGCTCCTCCGGTTCCATACTCATTTTTCAGAAAATCAGCAGCTTCTTTTAAAGTATGCTCCTGATGATAAAAGTCATAAATACGAAAGCTGCCATGAACAAAGCCGGAACCTTTTGATAATGTATGATCAATCTCATCTGCGGTGATAAAATCTTCTGTGACAACATTTACTTCTTCCAGTAATGGGAACTCAACTCTTTCATTCAAAAGATCTGCAAGGTCATCCCGCAGCTCCTGTGGATCTTTTGCTAACCGGAATCGGTACTCCAGTTCGCCTTTTTCCACTCTTTGAATGGTTCTGTCCATTTGTGCAATCACCTTTCGGACTTCATCCTCTTGAGTTAACATATCGACAATATATTCATGTTCCCCCGGATAATTATATCCACTGATTCCCAGTTCTTCTGGAAATGTTCCAACCGAATCCCGGAAATAAAAGAAAAGCATATCGGCTAACTCATTTCTTACAAACTGGTCAGCCAGATATGCTTCCTTGCTGTCAATGTAACTACCTGCTTCGATCTGTCCACGAATCACGGACTCTACCGCACTCCACGAAAGATGTACCTCCGTGTGCTCCAAAGCAGAAGTACCGTGTGCTGCATACATTCCACCCTTATTAAACCAAACCGAAATCTGTTCCCCTCCAAGTCGGAATCCTTTGCCGGTTTCTCCGTATTCTTTCTGAAGAAAAATCACCATTTCTTCCGGTGTTTTTCCGGTCTGATACTTATGATAAATTCGTTTCCGGTTGTTTTCCTTTCCTCCACCGGTACGAAGAATCTCTTCGATCTGCCCTGCAGTTATCGTGCCGAAAAGAAATCTGTCCGATGGCATTTCTGCCTGTGCCATCGCAATATTTCCCACCTGCTCCGACATAAGAGAAAATAAATCCATCTGTCGATAGGGACTGTCTGCAGGCGGTTCATACTGCTCTAACTCTGCTACTGATAAACCAGTTCCTTCAGAACGATCTCCTCCGCCTGCTGATAGATCCGGTTCATCTCTTTCGTCCACTGCAACGGATCGTTCTGTTTCAGTTCCTCCGTCATGGTCTGGTTCTTCGTCAATTTCTGTGTCAACACCTCGAACCTCTCCTCTGCCTGTTCCTGTATCTCCAGACAGTGTGTCAGCAGTTGTCCGCTCAGAAGAAGTCCCGTGTAAATCCCCCTCCTGTGGTTTTTCAGATAATTCTTCCGCAACACTCCGTATTTCGTCAGCATTGTTCCTTCCTGCTCCGAAGGTATCAGATTGGGAATCCGATAGTCCCCGTTCCTTTCGTATGTCAGATTCATGCCTTGCTACCGCCCTTTCTGTTTTATAAAATTGATTGTTCGCTACCATCCATTGGATATGTTCCTTTGCATGTTCTTCCGAATCGCAATAACAAATATTGCTTGTTGTAACATTATCATAAATAAACCAATCACCTGTATTGGAGTCTATTCCCATCACAAAATCTTCTTCACGGATAACTCGTTCCGTAGTCTTATTTTTCTTTGCAACTGATTTATTATGCAACAGATCCCTGTCATACCTTGCAATCGTTCTGCCAATCCGGATCAGCACCGGTTCACATAACTCCGAAGTGGTACTGCCAAGCACCGACAAGGTTCTGAGTGTATTAAACTCATGGATGTAATCAAAGGTCAAATCATCAGCAAACTCTGTCATATCACATCCACATCGCTTCAGAATGGTATAGCTTACACTTTGTACCAGCATTTCCCGGAACCGGACAGCAACTGCATCCCCATCCAGATCTTCCAGAAAACTGTTTGCCGCTTCATCGATCACCTCATCGACCGCTTCCTCATAAAAATCTTCCGCTATTCTTTCAGCAATTTCATAAATACGGTATTCAAAAGGAAGGGCATCATTGGTACTGCCATAAATGTGCTCCAGTTCGGCGAGAACCACTTCTTTATGCTCTTCCCTCAAATGCCATATAAATGGATCTTTACCAATCCTTCTTGCCTTATGAACATCGGATACATCAAAGACATATCGAAGTTTTGGTCTTTCACTTTCCCCATCAATCAGGGCAATTCCTTTTGCTCCCCGGTTTACCCAGCAAAACATCCTCTCATTCCACATTTCAAGCGAGGCACAGGCAGTTGCGTCCGGTCGCTGTGCATAGATGAGTAGCTGGTCCTCAAAGGGATACTTATATAACCTTGACGCAACATCAAGGTATCGAATCCACTGCTCTCTGCCACGACAGACTTTCTTTGCGGTCTCTCGTGCCAGAACAGAGATTTTTATATATTTCGTCATTACTTTTTCCTCCTGCACCTGCTTCTGTTTGGACATAATGTCCAAATGCTGCTGTTACTGATCCCGGCTTTCTGCAATGGCAGTTATGTAACCCATCAGCCTTTTTTCACTGTCTGTATTCCTTTCAATATCAATTCTCATCTTCTCATCGTTTCTTTCTTCGTTTTTTTCTGCTTCCATTTATCTGTACCTCCAATTCCTTTCACTGATTTCTTGTTTCATAGACATAGGGCTTTTGAAATATGAGCTTTATATTCCTTCTCACAAGCTGAGCCAATGTCAATCCGTTTTTTTGGTAAAATCCACACAGTCCAATGATACCGATCACCGGCATACACAGTGTAATGGCTGTATTGATCCCTACATCAAAGTAAAAATGCAGAAGCAGGATTCCTCCCACTCCTGTAAATAATGCACTTCCTCCGAATACGCACTCCCTGAAAGACAATCCCTTGAAAAAATCATCCTTAAAGGCAGCCACATCCGGATTGATTGTTTTTGTCATTGATTTCCTCCATTTCTATAGATTAAATGCTTTCTGCATAACGCTGTCCGACATCTTTACCGAGGATGAAATGACACCCATCTTCAAGCAATACTCCAACAGCCGTATGATTGCATTATTCGTGTCGATTGCAACGGTATTGATAAAACTGGCACTGATAACAATCACTACCGCAATAAGCAGTGCAGAAAACACATATCCAAAAAAGGTGCGTATATAGGAATAACCCACATTTGCCGTCTGACCACCTGCGGCAAGAGTAGACAATGCCACACCTGCAAACGGAGCAATCATGTAAATCTTCAGAATACGATTTAACACCGTCAGCACCACAATAAATCCGCATACCACGGTAAATAAGAAAAACAGGATACTCGTCAAAAAAGCGGTCATCGTTCCAAAGTCTGCACTGGATATATTTTCATACACCTTTACACCATCAAAGTCATATATCATTGACAGTTTGTTTTCTCCCAAAATTGCGGAGGTCAGGTTCTTGCCCCATGCAAAAAACTTCGGCATATAACTTAATGCCATACTCATTACATTTGCGGTTATAATCAACCGAATGAACATTTTTATCGTTCGTTCAAATGTCAGATCTGCATGTAAATCGCAACTGTCCCTGCAAAATCCATACAAGAAAAAAATGCAGAGCAAGGAAACTGCAACTACATTTAAGGTGGTATAGATCGTTGATATATTTTCCCAGACATCTTTATAGGTGCCGGAAGATGGATTTTTCGTCAAAACATCGGCTGCCAGTTTCATCATGTCATTCCATGCATACCCGGCAGCTTCAAAAAAGTCTTTACCACTAAAGAAGTCTCCTAAATCTGAGAAAAATCCCGTTACAGAATCCCACAATCCCACCATCATCACCTCCTTTCAGGATTCCAAGTCTTCATTATGAAACGCCCAATAGTTTCAGGATTGCCGGAACTGCAATCATAACCAGACCACCAATTACTTTTTTGATTGCCTGACTTTGTTGTGTTGTATCATGTGCCGAATACCCGGTACCAAAGTCTAACAGTCCCCAGGCAAGAAAAATCACGCCAACTCCACCAACACAGCCAAGAACCAAGTCCTTGATTACATTGATGCCGTCCGTAACTTCCGTCACTCCGGTATCTGTTGCATCACTTTTTCCTTTTTCACTTTTCGCCAGTGCTACAACCGGCACATTTGTCAGTATCCAAAAATAGCTCAATGCTGCTGTTCCTGTGCACCTTTTCCATAATCCATTGCAGCGTGGTTTCATAACCTCTAATTCCTTATGCATTGTTGTCCTCCTTGCTTCCTGTTATCGTTTCCTGCAGCCGATTACCATAAGCCGCTTATCTTTCCCATCCATCGTCCGGCAAGTGGAAAGCGTTACAAACTTATATTTCCGAAAGAATGCCTCAGCACTACTTTCATCCATTTCCCTTTTCATCTTCTTTGCCGCTTCACTCTGAAACTTGCTGTGACTTAGGATTTTTTCTACCATCCCGTAATAGTCCTCTTCGTTTCCATAATCCGTAAAAGAATAGTAATCTGCATATTTGTCCGTCTCCAAAACGGATACGATATGATAGTCCTGCTTCTTTCCCTCTACCGGAGTAAACGAAAACACGGGATATTCCTTAAAAAATGTTTCCTCACGGAAATTTTGCAGATAGCCAAAGTACCGTCTCCCGTTGATGTTGTGACCATAAATGATAAGATTGTCACTGTCTGTCTTACAGCGGACATCCAAAAATGGTGTCCCGTAAAAACTGTAATCACCATGCACATCTCGGTGAAGATAATACTGCCAGTCACCTTCATGATGACCTTTGATACCTGTCTGCATAACCGGATAAGAAAAGCCGGTGCCTTTGATTTCTAGCCACCCGATCATATCTTTGTACTTTTTGTGGAGGTTCCGTACACCACCCTTTTCTTTCTCCGTGGTAATCTCTTTTTCTATGTTGTCCTGCTTTATCTCCTGATCCATGTTTCTTTTTAACCAAAGCCCCAGAGCCAAAGCAACGACTGCTAAAATAAAAAAAGAGAAGAAAAGTATTCTTCTTGAAAATACTTTTCTTCCCTTTGGGGTTGAAATGTTATTTAGTTGGTTCACTATTGCTCCTTATTACGGTACATTTAAATCTGCATACTTAAAATTGCTTGTTTCTGCAATCAATACATCGACGGCATAACAGAATGTGAATGGGCGCCGCATAAACTTGAAACTGTAGTTTTCACATACACTACGATTCGTTGCTTGGTTTTATTACACATTACTTGTTATAATCCGTTCTCCATCAGATAATGTGAAGGATTATAACAAAACAACTTACGTTACACCAACAGTCTGTATCAACTCTTTAAAACTAAAGTTATTTCATTCTATTTTCTTCTATGTAAATACCATCTTTACTTTCTAAAATCTGAACACTTCTATAGAATTTCTGTAAAACACATCTGTCATATCTGTCTTAACTATCTCTGATATTTGTAATACCAATCTTTTTAATTCTGTTTCTATTTTGCTCACATGTTGGACTTTAAACGTAAATGGTGCGTCTGTTTCCAATAACATTTTTTCAGCAGGTACAGTATTTATTACCGCTAATCCTGATTTTGTTTTTAACATGCGCGGATTAATTGAAAAATAACTCCCTAATTCTATTGCTTTCTCCAACTGTGGTATTGTTCCTGTAAACCAATGGAAGATATATTTATTGTTTTTTTGTGCCTTGTATTCTCTCAGAATTTCTATCACTTTTTCTGCTGACTTTAGAGAATGAACGGAAATTACTTTTTCACCACATTGCTCACACAACTTGACAATATCACGAAATACACGTATTTGCGCTTCACTAGTCTGAATATATTCTTTACTAAAGTCCAGCCCCACTTCACCAATATAATGACTTCTTTGAAACAATGCCTTGAACAAACTCATATCATCATATCCGCTAGAAATCAATTGCGGATGCATACCTAATCCTACTTTAATATGAGAGTTACTTTTACAAAACTGCTTTTCTCTATCATATGCCTTCGGAGTGGTGCCAACCGAAAATATATTTATATTAGAATTTTGCGTCTCTCTTATAATATTAAGCATATTATCCATTAAATCCAAATGGCAATGTGCATCATAAATCATAACTTCTGCCCCTCTTTCGCTAAATAATCCTGTATAAAATTATCTACCTCCAATAAGCCTCTCACATATGTGTCAGCTAATTCCCGTAAATATTCATCATCTTGCGGTAATGGCCCTGGCTTACGTATATAAAACATAGCACAATTCCTATCCTGTTTTATTTTATCAATTGCATGCTGAAAGGAACGTAATTGTATTCCAATTACTTCTGAATTTCTATTCTTCATTTCATAAATCGAGGTTTCAATATACTTTGTTCCATCTTTTTTAAATGCCTTATGCATTGCAGCTCTTCTGATTATGCAGGGAACACAATAACCACAATGTTGTTGCCTAAGGTGTTTCCATCTTGCTTTTCCTGGCGATGAGCACGAAAAAGATAATTCCATCGTCTCATATAGAACATCCTTGCTTTTGCACTCTTTTGCCATTTCTCCCTTTGTTTTATTCCAATAAGGATTTTTTACTGACAAATTCATTCCTAATCCTTCCAACAAGTCATTCCACAAAGAAAGATAAAATGGATGTGTCGTTCTTGTACTAAATGAACCAACTCTTGTTTCATCCAATGGCACATTCAATGCAATCAGACCATTTTCAGGAATTAGCAATTCATTAATATTATCCATTCCTGTCATCGCAAAAAGTGCATAGCCTATAAAAAGAAATGATCTGCTCCTTGTATTGTTATCATTACCACCTTCTGGAATATAATCATGGGGAAACACCATCCATAAATCTAACCATGTATGTAAAACATCTGAATACAACACATCAAATTTATTTACAATATTTTTTTGCGCATTTTTAGTAATCGCGTCTCCAGCATGGCTAATCAGTAATGTGTTTTTCTTACTCTCCATTAAATTAATAGTACTTATAAGACTATCCATTCCTCCTGAGAATAATGACACTTCATCATATTTATTTAACTTTTCTCCTACTTCGTCTGGCTTACTAAACTGCCACGTTCTTCTTGAAAAGTCAATTTTCCATAAATCACCTGTAAGAAATTTTAGCATACGTTCAACTGTACAAATCTGTTTTTCCCACAATTCTAGATTTGATACCGGTATTTCTAACTCAATTTCTCTCGACCATGAATCTTGTCCATGTACCGCTCTCTCAATACGTGTATCTGCCAAATAAACCATTGTTGCCAGCGACATGATATCAAACCCCATTTCCGTGGGATATATACCTTCTTTATACAGTTTTTCCTTTACATGGCTTAACCCATAGTTTAGTTCATCCTTAGAAAGCATAGGTACATCAACAATAACCGTGCCATTCACTCTCCTCGAATCTATATTCTGAATTTCATAATTTGCTCTTAATCTATATCGATTCATTCATTTTCACCTGCACTTACCATAATATCAAAAGCTTCCTTATACACTTGATCCACTATTCTTAGCGAATCTCCTTGTCGAATATTTCCTATCTGTACGTCCAGATTAGCTAACGCATCAGATACAGCACCTTTAACATATTCTTTCATTTGAACAATAATCCAGTCCGATGTCGTCCTATCCTGTGGTAACAAAATAATCTTATTTCCAATATCATTTGTAATTCTACTAAATATTGCATTTGCCATAGTACGTTCTACAATTACCATAATCTGTTCAGCGGTCAAATCTTCAAATTTGATTGAAGCTATCTCTGGTGATTCTTCTATTGCAGAAATATATGCAGATCTGGCAATACCCTCATCTTGTGGACCTCCATCCGGACAAATAAAATCCGTTATAGCTATAAATGCATCACTTGCTGTCTTGTGAGAAAGATTTTCAATGGAGAGGTATTGCTCAACAGCCCTTGTTCCGCCTGAAGCAAATGCACCTGCAATATTTAATAATCTCGCAACACTACTTCTAGCTGCTCCCATTCTTCGTGCCGCATTTGAACTGCCACCCAAAGATTTGCTTATGTAATTAGAAACACTCTTCCGACCTAAACTGCCATCCCGTCCACCTGAATTTATATATCTTGTAAACTCATTACGAGGAGCAGTAAATCGATCCCAATCACCGATTGGGGGAATCTGATTCCCGTTAATACCTTGAGGCGTTTCATTCTGCATATTCTCATCTAGTTGTTGTAACCAAGATGGCACTAACGGGGTTCCTCCTTTTTGTCCTACATTATGTGTTGACGTTCCCATTATCAATCACCTCCCATTTTCTTTAAAGCATCCTTAACAACTGATGTACCACCACTCTTAAGTTTATCAAAATATTGATCTAAAGTTTTTCTTTCTTCACAATCCCTTGGAATAGCTTTATCCCATCCGCGCAGGATCCACACACCAACCTTAGAAATTGGAATAGTATCTATAAAATCCACCAAACTTTTTCGAAGTTCAGGCTTACTCTGCACCAATACAATTAAACCATCTATTCCCTTTGGCTTCACATCAAATTGACCTCTTTCCATAATTTTATCCGCAACAATCCCAAACATTTGGTCTGCTTCTTGATTTGTCAAACTTTTCAAATCATCAACACGACCTACAATCGCCATTTCATCTCTAAAAAGCAAATCAACTACTTCTGATAAATCATTTTGAGAAGATTTTCCTGAAAAGTAATCAATTTTTTCTTTACAAGCATAGTAATATGGTCTCAAATCTTTGTCTGTAATCTCTGGTTCCGTCACAAGCCATTCCCAAATCTTGTTCAGATCATACCAACAATCCTTTGACTCCACTGTTTCCTTTTCCTCAACCATTTTTTGAATATCAGAAACTATTTCTGGGATTTCTTCCCATTTTCCTTCTGAATTCAAATGATTAGGTAATTCTTTATAAAAACTTGTTTCATAATATTCTGCCAACATCATTTTTGCCAAAATTGCAAGTTCCAGTTCATCTCCAAACCCGCGATTCTTTGCAATCGCATAACGTAACAGTAGCATATTCACAAATCGTTTTATTTTTCTCGGATTCCCATCTGTATTTTGGGCTAACAAATGACATATTTGTGTTGCAATCATTACTTCATTTTCTGCTTTCTCGTAATCATTTCCAAGAATCTCTTTTACTGCATCAACAGAAAAACTTTCGACATCCCATGGTCTTTTAATTCTTGTCAATCCTTCTGCTCTTAGTTTCTTGTAATTTTCATTCTCATCATTCAAAACTGATCCAACCATAAGAAGCATAATATATATACAAGATTCTACTTCGCCTAGTGCTGGTATTCTGAATGGAACTTGGATCAACTTCTCTAAATATTTATTTGCAAAAGCATCCCCTGCATTAAAACTATTTGCATCAATTGCATCTGGAAAATGTTTTTTGACCGCATAACGGATCATTCCTTCATCCGCTGCAATAACAAACGCTGTTTTTTTTGAAAACATAAACAATCTTACCGCTTCCAATGTATTAATTGTCACATCTGGCAAGCATCTGTCCAAATCGTCGATAAGAATAACTAATTTTTCAATAGATGCGTCATCAAGTAATTCATCAAAATTTTTCTGAAACTCTGAAAACTCTTTATTACTTGATGTATCCTCAGTAATATTGGCATCCTTTAAATAGCCACCAATAGACTCTATTGCTCTAGAAATGCCTTCTTCAGTAGTAACTGTAGATTTCAAAACATCTAATGTAGAGGATAATAATGTAAGCGGTGCAATCCCTGTTGCAAGTCCTACAGCTGTTTTTCCAGCTGTCTTAGCCACACTCATCCAATTAATATTTTTCCACAGTTTTTTTAGTATATCTACAGATTTTTTACCAAGCGTTTCTTTATTTTTAAGCTCTGAAATAATAGAACTCATTAGTGCTATTTTGGAATCTTCGAACCCTTGATGCCTCCAACCATTAAATCTTATACATGAATACTTTTTCTCAGTCTTTGAAGAAACTGATTTCACTTCATTTTCGATCATTTCCAGAATACTAGATTTTCCAGCACCCCAGTCACCATGTATACCAATCGAAATTGGCTGTTCATTACTATTACTAATGAGCGAAACAATTGTCTTGGCTATTGCCTCATTATTAAGTAAATCAACCTTCGTTTCATTGTCAGATAAAATCATTTTATTACCCCCTAAATTGCTTTTTCAACATTAAAAATCTTATGTTGATATTTTCATTTTGAACTAACAAAAGAACCTCACCAACTTAGCAAATTTTGACTTTCCAGTTCACTAAACCGAAAAGTCTGTAAAACCAAAAAGTATAAGCATTATACTAATTTTGTTTCATTAACTATCTGAACCGCATCCTCACACCCATCACAGGGTAAAGCACCTCTTTTTTTCATTTTTTGATAAAAACTATCTACCATATCGACAATAAAAAGTCCATACTGTTCTTTTTCTGCTATAGTAAAAATGATATAAATAAGTTTTTTACCAATGCCCTTAAACTTCATGAATGTTGGCAAACATATATTACTTATCTGAATCTGCCTATATTCATAACATATATATAATTTCAACAATATAAATTCCGTTTGTTTCTCTAGCTCATATTCAGCTTTATAATATCCATTTACGTCAACTTCATAAATACCATCTTTATACAATAACTCCGTTATCCCAAACTCAAAACACTGCTCACTATAATCATCTTTAAGCGATTCCAGGTAATTAACTATTTCTTTTTTAATCTGTTGATAAATATTTTGCATAACTTTCTTCCTCCGTCTTCTTATTCTCTTAAATTCTACAAACTATTGGTTTGGGCACTCGCCGTAAGACTTTTCTTTATTTGCTCTCCTTGTTGATAATCAACATAAGCGTAAAACTGCTCTATGAAACCATTCACATCGTCCAGATTATCGGTAATATCCAAAGTACTCACTGCTGTAATCAGCAATTCTGCTGGAAGAGTCCCTCCTTCTGTTACAAGTTTTGCTACCGCAGTATCAAAAATCTTATTTAATTAAAAAATACTCTTCTTTACTTTTTCATCAATATGCTTTTTCATAGCAACTTGCAGTTGTTCAATCTGTTTCTTTCTTAAATTAATCATCTCATTTCTCCCTTTGTTTACGCTACTGCCTCAAATATCTTCTTTTGTGCTTTGAGATAGTTTCTCAGATTAGTGATAGTTCCTGGATTCTTCATTTCAGCTGCGTTCAGTTCATTGGCTGCCAATTCAATATCATTATCCTGCGCAAGCTTGATGGTGTATTCGTAGATACGACCTACCAAAATTTGCAATTCCTCCGTCGTAAACTGAATACTGATTTTCTCATAATCCTTATGTTTTTTCAATTTTTCCAGTACACCCATCAGTTTATCTATCTTATCGATATCCATACCTCCCTCACGAATAGCATCAATGTAAACGCGAAGTGCTTCTCTGAATTCAGTCACTATCTTTGGTTCATAATTTTTCATTTTGTTATAAACGAATGCACCGGTGCCAACCGCTGTTGCAATTGCTGCGGTAATAATCGTACCCTTTTTGTGGACTTTCACAAAATGTAGTGATTTCTCTCCTATGCCCATCACTTTTTTTGTAGCCTTTATATCGACAGGCTTCAAATGTTTTACGATTTGACCTTTATCGGGACCAACTGCATAACGAACTACACTTCCAATTCTACGATACAACCCCGTTGCTAATCCGGTTGCAATATCATCTGGAATATCAAATACATCCTGAACAATTGCCATATATACATTCTCCTATCTATGCTCTATAACATGGCTTGTAATTTTCGCAAATCTCCCTTTCTCTTCGGTCTGAGAAAGTACTAATTCCTTGTGTTTCCATGAAAGCATTGCAAATTTCAATCTTACAATTTCTTTTTACCCAAAAGCAAAGAGATTTTAATATCCCTTATGCTTTTTTCACTTCTTTCTCACCCAAATTATACCAAAACACTCGCTACACTTCAACATAAAAAGTAAAAATATAACTAAATTGTAATAAGTTACCTCTTCTCAAATACGAACATTTGTTCTATAATATAAAAAAACAAAGGAGGTTCTGATAATGAGTGCAATCCGCAAAAACTATACTTTAGCTGATGTTATCTGTCAGCATAAAACAGATGGTACCATCATTCCGCTAAAAATTCGTATCGCTGGTGAAGATGGTGAATACCAGATCTTTAACATCAAATCGTATAAGGTGCTATCGGATCATAAGGAACATACTCTGCCTAATGGTGTATCTGCTACACTCTCCAATCACCTTTGGCAGTTTGAATGCAAGATCTGTGTATTCAACATGATAAAACGAATTCATCTCTTCTACAACTCATATGAAAACCTATGGAAAGTTTCAGTTCCTTAATATACTTTTATTTTTCCACAGATTTTCTCTTCCGAAAGATATATACTGCCGCACTAGCTGCAAACAGAAATCCTGCCGCCATCGGAATAATCGGTATCATTCCACCAGTCTGTGGTGTCTCCGGGATATCTGGAATCGGTTCATCCTTTACGATAACCTTCTGCACATCACCGGTATCTTTAATCGTTACCTTTACCGGCTTAGCAAGACGATACCCTGAAGGTGCTGAAGTTTCCTTGAACGTATAGGTTTCCCCAACGACCAGTTTTCCCGTGATGTCATACGCATCATCTTTGGTAACAAATTTCATCACTTCATTCCCTTTTGAATCCATAACAACAAATTTAGCACCACCAAGAGCCTGTCCAGTCTTTTTGTCGAGTTTCAAAAGCTGGATATGTGTCTGGCCATCTTTCATAACCGTCTTGTCGTCTTCCTGCTCCAGATATGTACCATCCTTTTGTTTGATGTTTACCACAGAAGTCACCGTTCCGTCCTCTGCCACTTTCTGCTTAAGCATATAGGTAATAGCTTCCGCAGTCACGTAACCATCGGCTGGCTTTGTTTCTGTCAACGTGTATTCCTTATCATGGAAAAGTCCACCCACATGAAGGTTTCCGTTTTCGTCAAAAGAATACTTCAAATTCTGATAACCATCTTCTGGTGTTACCGATACTTTCACCGAGTCCCTATTGCCAGAAGTCCAGGAAATAATCTCCTTTCCTGCCCCATCCGTAATCCTGAGATTGCAGCCTGCAAGTTCTTTGGAATCGGCTACCGATACCTTGTCAATCTCATTGGTTGTCTGCTTATTGGATTTTATACATTGTGCATAAATAACCGGAGTCTTTTCATCCTTATAAGTCAGTTTTACCGGTATCTCTGTCTGATCCAGATAATAACTGTCTGAAACAGACAATTCCTTCAGATAGTATTCTCCTGAATTAAGCGTTTTCGTTCCCGCATTTTCCTGTGAACCAGCTTCAACCGATACGGCAGAACCACTCACACTTTCTGCACTGCCACTCTCTGTATCGGCTTCATCCATAAGCGGCAGCATCATATCCGAAATAACAGAACCATCTGTCCCTGTCGTAAGCGTGGTAAGCTCTGTTCCTGCATCTACAATTTTCTCGCCGTCCACATTGAAAATATCATGTTTCGTATACAGACCAAATACAGCGCCACGGATTGGCTGCTTCGTATCCGCATCTTCTTTCAACAACTGTATCTGTGGTCGAGCCAGCTTGTTATGCAGATTCAGCTCACCTTTATCATTGGTATCAGAAGTGGAGTTGAGGACAAATTCATCCCTGCCATTTTTCCATGTAAACTCCAGATTCCATTCATTCTTTTCCGGAAACACATAACCATACAATGTTTTTACTTCTTTTACTTTGTATTTTCCCAAAGGAAGCGTAAGATGCACAACCTCTTTATCATCTACCGAATAATTACAGATTCCTTTACAATCCGATGCGAACTCTACCTTGTCTCCGGTGATGATTGTGGCAACCTTATCCCCGTCTCGAAACCATGTATCTCCCTGATTATCTTGTGTGGCAATATCACCATCTGCATAGATTTCGAACTTGGCACCTTTCAAAGTTTTATTCTCATAGACAAACTCTTTCTTATCTTTATCCCATCCCGTCAGCATCTCACCGGTTTTGGAAACAGACAGTTTTCCGTATGTTTCTTCGTTTGTATAAGTTACTGTGATCACCGCATGTGTATTGCCGTCTTCATCAACATAGGATTCATAATTGTCTGCCTTGCTGTTAATTACAACTTCAATAAACTTTTCTGTGATATGAAGTCCATTTGCAGAATCCACCTCATAAATACGATACCTTGCAGAGCGAAGCGGCTTCACTGTCATAATCTCGCCGGATTCATCCGTTATAAAGGTATCTATGGTTTTCATCTGGTTTCCATTGCTGTAACTTTGTTTCACCAATTCCTCGCCATCCTCTGTTACCTTGTAAATCTGATAAGTAGTTCCCGGCTTCAGCACTTGCTTTTCTGTCTGTTTATCTTTTTTCAAGATTTTCAGATAGGCTTTGAACAATTTGTTATTGAGGGGATAGGTATACACTTTTCCATTCTCTGTTACCGCCACTTCAAAATCATTCACATGGATGGCATCTACATCACCGGAATCCACCTGATGTACAACATATGTTCCATAATACAGATTTCCTGTTACAGCATACCCATTACGGTCAGTCTTGATTGTCGCACGTTCATAGTCCGTACACTGAGCATAACTTCCTTTATTTTTCAAATACACCTGGAACGTAGTATTTGCCTCCGGCTCAAGCAACCCGGTATCCACATCCGAATAATACTTTTGAATAGCAACTTTTCCAAGAATCGGTGTATTAGGATATCGTTCTGTTTTTAGTTCTACCGTAAATTCATTTGCTTCAGCAGAAGCATCCACCTGGATTTCTTTTACCTCATCACTAAGGACATAACCTTTCGGTGCAACTGTTTCCTTCAAATAATATTTCACACCGCTTCTCAGATAATCGGTAGTGCATTTCTTATCTTTGATGGTATACTCTCCGGCAGTTTTAGCATTACCGGAAACATCATATACGGTTGCTTTGGTCTGACATGCTGCATCTGCATAAAGCTGAAATTTGGCTCCGTCAAGGTTTGCCTCTCCATGGGCATTGCCATCCGCAGAATACCCATCATACTTTTCAATGCGGATACTTGCTTTCTTATACTTGTTTGTCACACCTGCCTGATATGCCTTTTCGTAATCCGAATGAATTTCAACCTGCATATCCGGCCAGCTGCCATCTGCATTACGATACCAGCTGTCATTTTTACCAAGTGTGATATCAACACCTTTCGCATAAACCGGATCAAGGACAATATTTTTATTTTCTCCTGCACTGTTCTCGGTAAGCGTATAACTGTTGGAAATGGATTCTTTGATGGCATTTAAGTCATCGTTCATCAGCTTCTCCGCTTCTGCTTTTGTCATATTCTTTCCAAAATCAACGCCCTCATCCAGTTCATAATCATCCGTTAAAACTTTCTTCGCTGCTTTTTTCTCTTCTGCTGACATTGCTTTCAACTGATCATCTGGAAAATACATATAATCCTGCGTGGATATATAATATGTCATTCTCCATGCAATTCTTCCGGAGTTTCTGGTATATCCTGTTATAGAAAATTCTGTGTCATTATTCGTGTCGGCAGTACCTAAATCTGTTCCATCACGGTCTGTCACTTCAAAGGAATACAATTCATCAATGTTTTTTGCATCCAAAGTAAACTGAATTCCGGGAAGACCTTTTCCATCTTCATCTACTTTTTTGACCGTAATTCGCTGGCGGTAATATTCATCCTTACTGACAAACTTCGGTGAATAAGCATGTGTTGTTTCATCCGCATCAACTGTAATAAGTGTCTGATACGATTTGTTGCTTCCTTGTTTTTTCCAGTAGGTTGCTTCTGCTGTCCAGCTTCCACTTGGTTTAAAGATGGAATCATATAAACTGTCCACCGTTTTATCGTTCCAATAACCGGTATTACTCTTTACCTGCTTTATGACATCTTTTAACTGTGTCTCCGATGTGCGGTCTTCGGAAACAGACCACATCAATGCCTGACTCATGATAAAAGCTTTTTTGCTTCGCTTCTTGTCATTCACATACCAGCGAATTATCTTAGCATAGTAACCATGTCTCTCTCCACCGGTATTCTGATCCCACTTATAGGTTTCTGTACTCTCATAGGTATTCCCTGTATGGCATGTTTTCCCAAGGCTAAGACAAAATGCCCTTTTGCCGGCCACTTTCATTTGGAACCACGTGCCACTCTTGGTCTTTGAGCCATAACTGACACTTCCTTTTTTACCAAGGGAATCCACCTTTACATTTCCTGTCGCCGCCTGTACTGATATACTATTAAATGGTATGGAACCAAACAGCATAAACAATGCCAGCATTCCTGCTATAATTCGTTTTGTTCTGATTTTTGTCTTCATTTTTTCCTCTCCTAATCTTTTATTATGATTGATTTTCTACTTTTCTCTGGTGGGGCTCTTCCCATTTTCATCGCCTCCTTTCTAGCAAAAGAAAAAAGCCCTCTAGTTTTACTAAAAGACTTTTCTCAAAAAATATTTACTTATATCGATTTATTCTTAATTCGAAAGAATGATTTCTCCCGAAGCATTTTCTTCTACTGTTACACTGACCGGATTTGCTTTTTGATAGGTTCCATCCGTTGCCGTCTCATAAAAACGATACGTTTTTCCAACTTCAAGTACTATATTTTTGTACTTTGTTTCACCAATCGTCGTAGAAAAACGATTCTTTTTGTCCGTCACATCATAATAAGCAATCTTGCAGTTTTGCAAAAAGCTATTTGTGCTTGTATCAAACCGTTTTACAGAATACATTTTCAGTTTATAATTCCGCCAATTCTCCAAATCACTTTTCTCTCCATCCCAGAAAATAGCAAACCACATGGTACTTACCTTTGCAATTGCTCCATACTTATGATCAGCATCCAAATAATTTCTTTTATGTGCGCTGCTTTTTGTCCAGCGTCCCATCACATCAGTCGGTGAATCACTACCGCTGGTAAGCATGTTTTCTGAAAAAACGAGGTTTTTATAACTGGCATATAACCCAAAATAGTCTTGAATATCCGCATTCAGATTCTTATGCTCGTCATAACCACTTTTGTTCATGCGATAGATAAGAAAATCATACAATTCATCTGACCACTCCAGTTTTCCGACACCCGCGGCGGTTCTATACTCATTCTGCTTTCGGAATACCCGCATGGCATTCTCTTTGGCTGTAAGCGTTTTCTTTGTTGCTTTATTCTGCTTTTCAGAAACTTTAACCAAGTACACACTTGTTTTCTTTTTCCTCTTCTTATTCTTCCAGCAAACCGTAACCTTTGCCGTCCCTTTCTTCTTCGCCGTAAACCGGATTTTTTTAGACTTTTTAATCCGCTTCACCTTCACCACAGATTTCTTTGAAACCTTGATCTTCATCTCGGATTTTTTATCCGAGTTAGAAATGGTTACTGTTCTCTGTTTTCTGCCATTCAGAACCAGTGAAATTTTCTTCGTCTTCGCCTGAATTTCCGTTCCCGGTGCTGTCATCATCACACATACAATAACCAAAATCAATGCTCTTACCATCTTTTTCATATCAATCACACGCCTTTCACTGTACGCCAGTCATTTCTGGCAATTTTTATTATACTGTATTTGCCTGTTCGTTAAAACATATTTTTGAGTTTTTTATAATCAATGGAATTCTTACTTTCCATTCGCTTGTCCAATTCATTTAAAAGCTGGCTGTTGCACTCTTTTACTACCTTCCGGATGCCATCCAAAATGTCATCTTCCTCCGTCGATATGCCATGGTGTCCGTAATAGTAAATCACAGCCTCTCGTATGTAGGCACTTCTGTTCTCCACATTTTCCAAAATGTTATAAACGAATTGATGCCTCGGATTATTAATCCGAAGTAATACTGGAATTCTGACATGCTCACTCTTTTTATCCATCCGCTCCACCTCCTGTGCCATTAACTTTTCTGCCTGCTCCATAAAAATCATACATAACACGGTTACTGATATCCAGTTCCCCCTGCGATTTTGCCTGATAAAGCACGGTCAGCATATATGCCTTATGGTTATGAACTTTGGTCACCTGTTTTTGATATTGTTCAATGGCATAATCAATATCCATCCGACCCAATTTCAAAAGCCTTGATTTCACAACTGAAGCCGGTTTGTCCTCGCCCATTACCCGCAGCACCGGTTTCTGGGTATTCAGAACATCATACAGCACATCCTTAACCGTATTAATGGATTTTTCCTGCGGAGCAGAAACATACTTCGGTTCCAGCTCATAATGCTGCTCTATAAACTCCATCGAATATTTCTCTCCCATCGCATCAGTACCTTCCGTCTGATTCGGATAAGGATTTGATAGATCAGTCTTTATATCAGGTTTTATATTATAGTCTTTATTATTGTTACCCCCATTTGCATTAGTATGGTTTCCATTACTACCGTAACCATTGCTACCGTTTCCATTACTACCGAAAGGGGGGTAATGGTCTTTGATACCATTCGTACCATTTTGGGGGTAATGGTCCTTTTCCTCTTCAGAAACCAAGTTGTTTTTCTTCTTTTCTGCCCGTTGAAGGTTATCACTTGTGACTTTTCCATCTGCATTATGATACAAGGTGTGTGGACCCTCTTCCGGTTCATCCAACAGTTCATACTCCGTACGCCAGCATCCATTGTCCGACATAATATGTACTTTCAGATATCCACTTTCCTTAAGTTCTTTCCATGCACTGTCAAAAGCCTTTTTTCCTTCTTTCGCCAAACGCATAAAATCTTCTTTTGTCCACTTCCTATCCGGCATGGAGATATATGCTTGTATGACAAGATACAATCCCTTTGCTTTTAAGGAAATGTTTGCATCCTTGGTTATTTCATTTTGAACGACTGTAAAACCTTTTTTACTTCGGAAGAAACCCTCTGCCATGATATCACCTACCTGCCATCGAATGGTTGATCCTCATCTGCAACAGATGAAAAATCACTTTCTTTATTTGCCGGTTTTTCCGCACTTTTCTTCTGTGCGAACTCAACCTCCTCTGTAATGATACTGAATCCATAAACCTTGCTTCCCTCTTTGGTTGTATAATTATTGTTCTGTACCCGCCCAATAACTAATACACGAGAGCCGCTGTGAAAATATTTCTCGACAAATTCAGCCTGCTTTCCAAATGAGGTGCAATGAAAGAAGTCCGCATCCGCATTTGACTTCTGCTTTGTCTTTCGATTTACCGCGATATCAAATTTGGTAATAACAATGTCCGTTCCATCCTCACTTTTCTTTCTTGTAGTTTTGGGATTTCTCGTCACATTTCCCAGTAAAATAATCTTATTCATTTTGTCCGCCTCCTCTCTTTTGTTTCCATTCATCCAATAACTCTAAAATGATTTTCATCATTTCCTCTTCTGTGGTTTCTTCCTCAAAATACTCTGATAGTCGTTCATTTCTCAGAGTAATTTCTTTTTTCTTTTTCTGCTTGGGAACCGAAAAAAGATACTCTTCCAATCTGTCAGCATCTAATTTCCCCTCCAAACTAAATTTCTTTATCTCATTTGCCTGAATGGTCGATATTTTCTTCCCATACCTGCAAACAGCATCATAAACCATTCTCTGCTCTTCTTCCGGAAGAACAGACAGGCTGACACCTTGAACCAATCCAAGCTGCTTATTATCTACCAAAGCCAGCAGATCATCACTTAATCTGGAAAGCCATATATAGCGCTGAATCATCTTATAATTTTCGCCACTTTCCTCGGACATCATCTTCAGGCTGTTTCCTGCCTTGCCCTGATTCTTCATGGCATCATACTTGATTTTGTATGCCTTTGCTTTTTCACTCGGTCGGATGTTTTCCCGCTGAATATTGGAATCTACCATAACTACGCTGGCTTCATCGTTATCCATTTCTTTCACAAATACCGGCATTGTTTCTAATCCAAGAACTTCGCATACATGCTTCCTGGTATGCCCGGAAATAATCTCATAACCGCCTTCTTTGCGTTTTCGGACAATTCCCGGCACCAGCACACCATGCTCTCTGACACTTTCAATCATCTCTGCCAGTTCCTCATCGGAACGAATCTGAAACGGATGGTTATGAAATTCATGCAGTTCGGAAAGCGGTATCTCTCTCACATCTCCTGCTTCGACAGCTTTTTCGGTTTCCTTTCCACCAAAGAGGTCATCAAAACTCGTTAATTTCACTTTTTCCAAAGCCTTTGTCCTACTCATGAGCGATTACCTCCTTTGTCAGTTTCTCGTAAGCATGTGCCACTGGATGTTTCTTATCCAGTGTAAAGATACTCACTCCTGCTGCTGATGTTTCAGCGGCTTTTACCGAAAATGGTATTTTACTTTCAAAGATAGGAATGGATTCCCCGTAGTATTTCTTGATTAGTTCCATAATGTCCTTGGCATAATTGGTTCTCGCATTCAGCATGGAAATCAAAATTCCTTCAAACTGAATCTGCGGATTCAAATGCTTTTTCACACGGTAAATGGTTGTGATTAACTGCTCCAAGCCTTTTACCGGAAGATAAGCTGCCTGCACCGGAACCAATACACGATCCGATGCCGTAAGCGAATTGACCGTTATCATTCCCAAACTCGGCATACAATCAATGAGAATGTAATCATAAAAATCTCTCATGCTTTCCACATATGTTTTTAGAACAAACTCTCTGCTCATAGCATTTACAAGAGAAACATCCACTCCTGACAAGTCAATGTTGCATGGCATAAGGTCAACTCCTTCTTCATGGTGAATAATTCCTTTTGTCACATCCACATCCTTATCCATGATAATCTGCTCCATGATACTTGGAAGTGCAATCTCCAGTTCATCTGGATTTTCAATTCCAAGGCTCTGCGACAGATTTCCTTGTGGATCTGCGTCAATGACAAGCACTTTCTTTCCTTCTCTTACTAAACCAACTCCAAGATTTACTGTTGTGGTAGTCTTGGATACACCACCTTTTTGATTGCATATGGCGATTACTTTACACATAATTCTGACCCTCCGTATTTTTTTGGTTATTTTTCATTTCGATAAACATCTACATATAGTCGTTTATACTTTCCATTCGTTCTTTCTATAGAACTAAAATTTGAAATATTTCTTACCTGCCACCGGCAATCTCGCTGCATTTTCTTTAAAAACCAGCGAAGTTCCTTTTTGGTGCCAGATAATCTTACTTTTAACATATATTTCACCTCCAATCTTTGCCTGATTTCCATAACACAAAAAAGGCACTTTCCTAAACTACTAGGAAAGTGCCCTAAGGTACAAAATCTTATGAAATTGAACTCACCATATGCTGTGAAACATGCATATTTCAGCATTATCACGCATTATTACAAACAAATTTGTTGCAATTTTGTTGCAAAATCCAATTACAACATCTCTGAAATAACGTATTTTCGTTATTACTCGATGATTGTAGCAACACGTTCAGAACCTGCTGTCCTTCTTCCTTAAAACTTCTTGGCACATTCTGAACCGGTTCTCCATCATTCATCGTAACCGCTAACACCTGTCCGATTTCCAACTCTTCCATTGCCACTTTTGCCTTTACAAATGTCATCGGGCAGACAACATCCGTAATATCTACTCTTTCATCTACTTCAAACTCAGCCATGATATGCCTCCTTCATCTTTTCTATAAATTTATCTTCGCCAACTCTCTCGATTGTGAATCGGAAACGTTCGCTTGGATTTGCGTTATCATCAAAAAACTGAATTGCTGCGTCCGTTACACGGAACAAATCTTCCTCGGATTCAATCACTGGTAAAATTTCCTCACCTTTGTGAATCCGGTTACCAAACAGTCCGCCAAATGATACAAGATAACCGCTTTTTGCATCCCATGCATCCGTCGGGCAGGCCTTCACGCAGCGTCCACAGTAATTACATTTACTCTCATCCACTTTAATTTTATTATCCTCAAGAGTAATCGCACCGGTGCGGCATGCCTTAACACAGACACCACAGGAAATACAGGCATCTTCTTTCCACTGCACCTTTGTTGCACCTTTGATACCAACATCATTTTCCTCTGCCTTTAAGCAATTGTTCTGACAGCCGGTCACACCAAATTTAAACTTATGTGGAAGTTCTCTGGCGAAATATCTCTCATCCAGTTTTTTTGCAATATCATATGTGTCAATGTTGCCGCTTGGACAAATCTGATTTCCCTGACAGGAAGTAATCGTACGCACACGTGGTCCGCACACACCCGGCTTACAGCCACCTTTTGCCAAATCTTCTTTTACGGCATCAATATCATCTAATTTGATAAATGGAATTTCCACGCTCTGACGGGAGGTCAAGTGAACATGTCCATCTCCATATTTGTCTGCTACTTCCGCAATTGTCTTCAAATTCTCTGCGGTTAAGTTTCCTCCTACGACTGCCAATCGAAGAGAAAAACAATTTTTTTGTTTCTGGCGCATAAATCCGCCCTTTTTCAGTGTACTGTAGTCGACTGCCATTTTCTTATCCTCCTGCTCTTTCTACTTGAGTGCGTGCTTAAAATCTTCGATTAAATCCTCCACATCTTCAATTCCGACACTAATGCGAATCAAATCATCAAAAACGCCCGCCTCTTCTTTTTCTTTTTGTGTACTGTGTGCATTCAGCGTTGATTCCGGATGAATGATTAACGTTTTCGTATCGCCAATATTCGACACTATTTTCGGTATTGTCAATGTGTTAATCAAATCAAACGCACGCTCTTTGGAGCCAACTCGAATTGTAAGAATTGCTCCATATCCATTTTGCAGAACTTTCTCTGCCTGTGCATGCCATAAACTGTCACTAAGTCCCGGATAATTTACTGTTACATCCGGATACGTGTTTAAAAATTCAGCCAGTTTTTTCGCATTATCGCAGGCCCGCTCCATGCGCAGACCCAGAGTTTCCATACCTAAGAGATTATAAAACGCTGTCTGTGGAGACAAACAGGCTCCCGTATTACGGAACAGACCGTTTCGCAGTTTTGCCGTAAAAGCAAATTTGCCAAACTTCGCATACTCTGCCATGCCCGGATATTTCTCCTTGTCCCAGCGAAAGGCACCGCTGTCGGTAATCACACCACTGATGGCGTCACTGTTGGCATTGATGTATTTCGAGGTCGAATTGACTACAATGTCCGCTCCTTTTTCAATCGGGCGTACTAAATATGCCGTTGCTACCGTGTTATCCATCACAAGTGGCAGATTATGTTTGTGTGCTGTCTCTGCTAACTTCTCAATATCCACAACGTCAAGTTTTGGATTACCAATCGTTTCTGCGAAAATCACGCGGGTCTTTTCATTGATGGCGGTTTCCACCGCCTGCTCATCGTGAATATCCACAAATACTGTTTTAATGCCAAATGCCTCAAAGTCATGAAACACATCGATGGATCCGCCGTACAAACTCGTACTCGCTAAAATTTCCTCGCCCGCACGGACAACATTTAACAGCGCATTCGTAATCGCTGCCATACCGGATGCACAGGCAACCGATGCAATTCCACCTTCCAATGCCGTCATTTCATTTTCAAAAGCTAAAATCGTCGGATTATTAATTCTCGTATAGGAAAATCCGTTTGCTTTATTATGAAACAACTTTTCATGCTGTTCTGCCGAAGACTGGTAAAAAGCACTGGAATGATAAATCGGAGTCAGTGTAGCACCGGTCTCCTTATCCCCTTTTTCTACCTGATGCAGTAGTGCTGTATTAAATCTCATGGCGTCCTCCTCTAAATGTAATCACCGCGTTTTGCTTCATTACCCAAAAAGACGGACTGCTCACGGATATAATCCGCTGCCCACTTCGCATCTGCGCCCTCGTCAAGCCAGTTACTTAAGTACGATTCACTCTTATTCTGAATGGTATCTGCCTGCTTTTTATCAACTAACAATAATACAACAATACCGGCACGATGTAAATGTTTAATCACACAGTCAATATCATCATTTTTTCCAGGGGCATACAAATATGTATGTCTGCCATCCAGATTCAGAATTTTCTCGACGTCTTCCACAAACGCACGGTTTATCTTCTTGTCATCTTTTACAAATTCAACTGTAATTGCTTTCTGTCCATTGGTTGCCGCACGAACAGCCCGGTCCACACGTCCTTCGTAGACACTGTGCTCTTTCTCATGCACTTCTTCCACGACACCGCAGGCAGAAGTCATATTCGTCACACGGTCAATCAAAATGAATTCACCCATCGTTTTATGATTCTTAAATTCATCGATGACAATGCGGTCTGCCAGTGAAATTTTGCAACTTGCAATCTCATTTTTAGCAAGATTTTTTACATCCTTTTTCTCACCGGTATTAACATCTACCGCATAAGAAATTTCTGTCACAGAACAAGGAATTGTTTTCGTTCCGAGTTTAAAGAAGAAGTTTTTGCCACGGAACAATTCGTCATCGTCCATCCACAAAATCGTAGCAGTCAGAGTCGATGCCGTTTTCACACCGGAATCTACCGTAAGTACACAGCCGCGGGAAACATCCACTTCCCTATCTAACTGAATGGTAACCGGCTGGCCTTTTTTCGCCTCTTTACTATCCTTATCACCAACATAAATACTTTTTACTTTTGCCTTTTCATTGCTTGGCAGCGTTGTCAGCTCGTCTCCCACATGGATATTTCCATTTTCTACCTGTCCCTGGAAACCACGGAAGGTATGGTCCGGACGGCACACACGCTGTACCGGCATATAAAATCCTTTTTCATGAGAATCCTCTGCCACATCCACATCTTCCAAATAAGAAAGAAGAGTCGGTCCTTCATACCAGTCAATCGCATCGGATTTCTTTGTTACATTATCTCCTTCCGTTGCGGAAACCGGAATAATCTGAATTGTCTGAAGATTCAGTTCACCGGCAAGTTCTTGAATCTGTTTTTCAATTTCATCAAAGCGCTCTTTGCTGTAATCAACCAAATCCATTTTATTAACAGCAAATACAAACGAATTGATTCCCATCAACGCACAAATTCTCGCATGACGTCTTGTCTGAATCAAAACACCCTGTGTGGCATCAATCAAAATAACTGCCAAATCCGCAAAGGAAGCACCTACTGCCATGTTTCTTGTATACTCTTCATGACCCGGCGTATCTGCTACAATAAAACTTCTCTTATCTGTCGTAAAATAGCGGTATGCCACGTCAATCGTAATTCCC